>Ga0182744_1001722_pt1 | contig 18870 bp, 15 predicted proteins | sample eDN3rd30CKraftMG_FD_128525 | JGI IMG/M metagenome (GOLD analysis project Ga0182744, IMG submission 128525) | Enriched Miracle-Growth compost microbial communities from Emeryville, California, USA - eDNA 3rd pass 30_C Kraft MG (version 2) (version 2) ...
ATACCATTAACCAAGATGAAATAGATCAGGCCAATCACCTGATTTTCCATTAGGCAAATTGCATATGACCTGACTTGACCTAAACTGATCTTGATTTAAAACGAGAGACCTGTCAGCCCAGGCATGGTAATTTTTGAAACCTACTAATTATCAGCTGATGCTTGTTGATCCTTTTTTCTGTATGGCTGACCTTTTAGCGGAGCAATAAATAAGTGATCCAGCTGCAGACATAGGCCAGTGCCGTCATATACACCAATTGGATCATGGGCCATTTCCAGGATTTTGTTTCTCTTTTGACAACCGCCAGTGTGCTCATGCACTGCATAGCCAGGACATAGAAGATAATCAGGGACATGGCCGTCGCCAGCGTATAGACTTTGGACCCATCCGGTCTTTTCGCATTTTCCATTTTTTGTTGCAGGGTGGCCGTATTATTTTCATCCACACTATATAAAGTGGCCATGGTGCCTACAAAGACCTCCCGGGCAGCAAAAGAGGTAATCAAGGCAATACCAATTTTCCAGTCGTACCCCAAAGGGCGGATCACTGGCTCTATGGACTTGCCCAAAATGCCGGCATAGGAGTTTTCCAGCTTTTCTGTTCCATACTCCCGGTCCAGTTCTTCTAACGCCTGCGTGTTGGCAGGTGCTGCTGCGATCATTGCTGCTTTGGTATGCTCATACTGCTCGCTCACGCGGTGCATTCTTTTGGACGGTCCGTAGGAACTTAAAAACCAGATCAAAAGACTGATCACCATAATAACTTTTCCCGCTTCCAGTACAAATATCTTCGCCTTCTCTACCATGGTGACACCGACATTCTTCCATCTGGGGGCCCTGTACACCGGCAATTCAAGAATAAAGAAGCTTTTTTCCTTGATTTTAATGATCCATTTAAGGACCAGGCTGACAATAAGCGCCATCACCACACCCAGCAAATACATAAACATCATAATCAACCCTCTGGCAGAAAAAATTCCCAGGTAATAGGTATCCGGTACCACAAGGCCGATCAGGATGGTATAGACCGGCAGCCGGGCACTGCAACTCATGAGTGGTGTGATCATGATGGTCAGCAGTCTTTCTTTTTTATTTTCGATATTGCGGGTACTCATGATGCCCGGGATCGCGCAGGCAAATCCACTGATCATCGGCATTACACTTTTCCCGTTAAGCCCGACCTTACGCATTAGCTTATCCATCAGAAAACTGATGCGGGCCATATAACCCGAATCTTCCAAAAGTGTGATCAACCCAAATAGAATCATAATCTGAGGCACAAATATGATAATGCCCCCCAGGCCGGCCAGCAGTCCGTTGCAAAGCAGGTCGCTCCACCAGGTATCCGGCAAAACGGAGGCCGTCCAGCCGGTCAGCGCAGAGAAGCCCCAGTCAATGGCATCCATGGGATAAGAGGCCAGCCAGAATATACTTTGGAACAAAATGAACAATACCACCAGTAAAATCACATACCCCCAGACCCTGTGCAGGAGCAGATTGTCCAGTTTATCGGTGAAAATCTTTTTTTGCAGCGGATCCGGTTCAACGACAAATTGCTGCATGATCTTGCGGATACGGGTATAGCGCTGCAGTATCTCCTCCGCCTGTACTTTATTAGGAGAAAAATGGTGTTTTTCCTCTACTTGCTGAATGGCGGCTTTCTGCCCGGCAGAAAAGGCCAGGTGTTTATAATTAGCCAGATAGTGTACGGCCAGATAGTCATTTACTTCCGGCATCATTCCCTGCAGATCTGCAATGGCGCCTGGCGCCAGTGCTTTAATGTCAATAAAATCGGGCGCCGGTGCCGAAACGCTTTGCGACAGCACATGACTGATGACCTTTTTTAATTCTCCGATCCCTTTATTGGTCCTTGGGTTGACAGGCACCACCGGAATATTCAGTTCCCTTGAAAGTTCATCCACATCAATACGGATGCCTTTTTTCTGGGCCAGGTCATTCATGGTGAGAGCCACGACCACCGGACACTTAAGGTCCACGAGCTGGGAACAGAATAGCAGGTTACGCTTAAGGTTGCTGGCATCCATAACGAGTAAAAGCAGGTCCAGGTCCTGAATCTTCTCCACATCCATCATGACCCGGTAGGCCACCCATTCGTCCTCTCTTCTGGGGTACAGGCTATAGGTCCCGGGCAGGTCAATAATTTTCGCCTGACCATGGCCGCTGATTTGAGTCGAGCCTACTTTTTTATCCACCGTAACACCCGGGAAATTACCCACCTTCTGGTTAAGGCCCGTCAGGGCATTAAACAAAGATGTCTTGCCGCTATTGGGGTTCCCTGTCAGCGCAATCTGGATCGTCTTTTTTCCGGTTCTTAACATTGCGGGGCAAATTTACCATTCTTAGGCGTGAATCCATTTACGATTTTGGGAAACTATCCTTTTTGCGGCTTTCTTTTAGCTTTCCATTGGCCTTTTTGGGATAAATCATAACTTTGACCAATGAAACCTGGCAAAAGCTTTTTACTGGATACCGCCGACTCCTATGATGAGTTTTTTGAGGACAGCTGTTTGATCGGCCTGGTCACCTCCGTGAAAAGCTACAAATTTTGCCTGCGCTTAAATAAACTCCTGAACTTTGATTTTCGGCTCAATACGGATATTGAGATTTTGCTGAATAAAAAAAACCGGAATTACTATTTTCCTGTTTATGAGTCTAATGTAAAACACAGTTTTACCAAGCATTATCTGTACAGTAACAGAAATGACGGAGAAATACTGCTCCCTGAGTTCAAACATATAGATTTTATCTGGCTGATTAAAGGCCAGGTCGGAGCGGGGGACGAGTTCGGGCAGATGCTTTCCCTGGTTAAATCCATTCAGGATGTACAACTGGCCACAGAAATTGATTATATGTACCTGGAACATAAGGAGCACCTGATCTTTTGACCTCATCGCTGCCCGGCGATAGCGTCGGTCATAAATAGAAATTAATTCTATATCAATTGTCTTCGTTCTGTGGGCGGTAAAAGCGGTGATTAGCCCGGTCGTCCGCCCTCTTTTTGACGTTGATTTACCTGCATTATAAAATGGAAATCATCAGACTATGAACACTTTGCAACAAGCTAACATTTATTAGGTTATTAACACCGCACGCCTTTCTATTCCTCAAAAAAGGCCTATATTGCGGCCAACCAAACGCCTTTTTATGATTCAAAATGAACATATACACGTCGAAACAGAAATCGGCGCCTTGAAAAGATTGATTATTCACAGTCCGGATGGCGGCATTGGCAAAGTCGTTCCGGCAAAATTTAAAGAATGGTTATATGACGATACCGTGCATCTCTCACAGATGCGCCGGGAATACAATCAATATATAAAACTGCTCTTGCATTTTACGGATCCGGAAAAAGCCGCCTATGTGATGGATTTTGAAAAATCCCAAAAGGACAAAATGCAGCCGGATTGTTATAAGCCGGATAACCCGGCTTATTTTAATAGTAAAAATGTGCTGGATGCGCAGTTTTTGCTATCCGAACTGTTGCAGGAAGATACTTTACGTCAAAGGCTGATTTCCGCGGTTTGCGGCTGGGAAGGCAGCAGCTCCCGCACCGAAAAAAAATTGATGGCAGTGGACCGCTCAGAGGACCTGGCCAAAGCCTTGATAACGGGCATCATCAAAGAAGACGGAGAAGATACGGGAGAATTTATCTTTGCGCCCCTGCCTAATTTTATATTCACCAGGGATATCGCCATTGCGGTCAATGACCATCTGTTACTCAGCAATGCGGCCAGTCCTGCCAGGGAAAGAGAGTCGCTGCTGATGAAATTTATCGCGCAGTATTCTTTATTTAAAAATCAAAGAGAAAAATTGATTGAGATCTCGGAGCCCAGTAATTTTTTCCTGTTAAGCCAGGAAGAACAGGCGCTGCAGAAAACCAGCCTGGAAGGAGGCGATGTGATGATGATCTCAGCAAATCATCTTTTGATTGGCTGCAGCGAACGTACTACACCGGCCGGGGTCAATGAGGCCATCCACAATATCTTTGCCGATGCCGGCACCGGCATCGAAAAAATATCCGTGATCAAAATCCCGCAGCACCGGGCCATGATGCATATCGACACGGTCTTCACCCAGGTCAGAAAAGATACCTGGGTGCTTTTCGGGCCATTTTCCGAAAAAATCATGCAGCTGGACAAAAGAAGCCAGTATAGCTATATAAAAAGGTTACATACCGATCACCACGAGGAAAGCGGCTTTAAAATTGAGATCCTGCGGTTTCAAAAACCCATATCCGAACCTTATGCCCCCTATAAAAACTATGAGGTCAATATCGAGCCACATATCAGCGGACTGGAATCCTTGCTCATAGATATCAGTGTGCACGATTTTGGGATAGATCCGGATAAGGTGCAGATCATCTACAGTGGCAATAATACTTTCCCCTATGACGAAAGGGAACAATGGACCGACTCCTGCAACCTGCTTGCATTGAAAGACGGTGTCGTGGTGGGATATGACCGCAATGAACTCACGATTAATACGTTTAAAAAGCGCGGATTCTCCGTTAAAAGCGCAGCCACGCTCAATGATGAACTGGGTTCCGGAAAAATTAAGGCAGCGGATATTGAAAATACCCTGATTTTATTGCCTTCGGCCGAACTCTCCCGGGCACGGGGCGGCTCTCATTGTATGAGCCAGCCACTGCTCAGGGAAAGGCTCAGTTAATTCCTTCAATCAATGGCTACTTTTAATGGAATAGTTCCCAGTAATGCCGAGAATCACCGTTCGCAGGCTGTTCGGTTAAACCTTTTGTACACGACAACCAATGTATGCTAAGCAATAGCTTTTGGTGTATACTGCAGGATAACAGCCCTTTTTGGTTGTGCTTTCATAACTTTGTCCGCCGTGCGAGAAGGTTAGTATTTACGATTTACACTTTTATATATGCCTGATAATAATTTAATTTTTCCCCAGATTTGTTCAACTGTTCTGATGGTCAGGCCGGCCAGTTTTGGCTTTAACAGCGAGACAGCCGCCAATAATGCTTATCAGCAAAACCCTGATAAAGAACTGGCGAACAGCATACAAAAGCGTGCCCTGGAAGAATTTGACCGTTATGTTGCCGCTTTAAGGACACATGATATTGCTGTAGAAGTCATTGAAGACAGTAAAATACCGCCTAAACCGGATGCTATTTTTCCTAATAACTGGTTTTGTACGCTTCCCAGTGGCAAAGTCATTATATTTCCTATGTTCGCCCCTAATCGCCGCGAAGAAAAAAGGGAAGAGATCCTACAAATACTCAAATCGCGGTATAAGTTCAGCGATTTTGAAGATTGGAGCGAATACGAAGCCGAAAACTTCTTTTTAGAAGGTACAGGATCCATGATCTTTGACCATCCTGACAAGTGCGTGTACGGCTGTCTTTCGGCCAGGACCCATAAGCCGCTGCTGGAGACCTTTGCCAGAGCACACGGATACAGGCCCGTTTTCTTTACCGCCAGTGATCATAAGGGTGTTCCCATTTATCACACCAATGTCATGATGCATATTGGCACTACTTATGCGGTTATCTGTCTGGAATCTATTAAAAACCAGGCGGAGCGGATCCGGATCAAACAAGAGCTACAACGAAGCGGACATGAAGTGATCCCTATTACACTGGACCAGGTAGCGCATTTTGCGGGTAATATGCTGCAGGTGCAAAGCAAAACAGGCAAATCATATACCCTGATGAGCCGGTCGGCATGGAACATTCTTTCTTCTGAGCAGCAACAGACCTTATCCGTTCACAGCGAGCCGCTGGTCGTGGATATCCCGACCATAGAAAAAACAGGCGGTGGCAGCGCCCGTTGCATGGTCGCGGAGATTTTTTTACCAGAAGCCTAAAAACAAAACAATACGTATAAAATTATCCCTATGAGCGCACAACCTTCCCGGCAGATAAAATTAACCTCAAAAAATTTAAATATATATGGTCTGTTGCTGCTACCTATGCTTATTATAGCTGGCTGTACCTGTAATAACCATCAGCAAAAAACCGGCATGCAGGACAGCCTGGCACTTTTAAAAGCAGACAGCCTGGCAAAAGAAGGCCGTATGGCCAGCCATCAGTTTTCATTTGACAGTCAGACAACCGGATGGCTGTCTTCTGCCCTGGGCGGCAGAAAAGTATATACCGCGGATTTTAAAAACGGACATCCTCCCGGTCATGGCATCGACAGCACAGCCGGCGGCGAGGATGCGGCGGTGGGTCTATTCGGGGATTCCGTGAATTTTCATCCTGACCGTAAATATTATGAAGACTATGCAAAAGTTATTCGCTTCTCCCCTGACAGTAATTACATTTTAGACTTTGGCTCCTATGGGAATATCCCCGTAAAAAATAAGGCGGGCCTTACCAGCCTGGAAGGCGGCGAGCCGGATACAAAAATTATGGTCGGGATCCCGGCAGAGCATAAAGAATGGCAGGTCATGTTTGCCGGACCGGGCACCGTGATTCTGGATGCCAAATGGAAAAACAACCATCAGTTTATGCTCCTTTATACCCAGCAGGCGAATAAAGACCGGACCGATACGACCCTCATGATGGGGGATATGCAAACGCGGAGCCTGCATTGGTACCAATTGGGCAAATAATCCTGACCAGCGCAGCAGGAGTTACAGCAGTTTTGGCAAAAATCCCCTATTTTTAGGAGGTGAAACGACCTTTTAAATACATAATATATAAAAGAGTGCCGGCGGCCGCCTTATTGGCCTTCATGGCAATAACGCTTTTAATGGCCATGAGTTCCTGCACGCTAACCAGGCCTGCCTTGCAGGAAGATCAGGTGGCGGGTATTTACCAGGCTGTAACGGATTTTTCAAGAGACGTGCAAAATATGAATGGCGCGAAAGAAACCATGATTTATAAAAAGGGCCGCGAAGAAAAACTCAAATTTATAAACAACCATACCTTTATCAAAACCATCCATTACTCCAGTGAACGGGTGGCGGATCAGATCGTTATGGGCAATTGGGAACTCACTGATAATCATATCATTCATGCATTTGGCAAGGAAGGTACGGGCGCTTTTTCAGAATATTATCAAATGGAAGGCAATCCGGGCAAGCTGATCCGTCTGGATGAAAACAAACACAAACTTTCCCCTGAATATGCGCCGTTTTTTACCTATTACCGTGTAAACCCGGCTAGTACGGCCACCGGGGTAAAATAATTTTGCAGATTGTTTCATTTATGCCTACCTTTGCAGTCCTTAAAATTTTTAAGCTATGAACGCAGCAGTGAACTATGTACACGAGCAACTGACAAAGGTCAAAGAATTTCCGAAGTTTAAAGCTGGTGACAATGTTACCGTAAACTATAAAATTGTGGAAGGTGGTAAAGAAAGAATCCAGAGCTTCCGTGGTGATGTATTGAAGATCCAGGGCAATGGCGCAACTGCTACTTTCACAGTCCGCAAAATTTCCAACAGCGTTGGCGTTGAAAGAACTTTCCCGTTCTCTTCTCCAAACGTTGATTCCATTATTTTGAACAAAGTGGGTAAGGTTCGTCGTGCAAAACTCTATTTCCTACGTGAAAGAAGCGGTAAAAGTGCCAGAATTAAAGAAAAACGTTTCTCTAACCTCTAATCTGTTTCCCTTGGCGATTTTAGGCGCCTTCGCCTGAAACAGCCTAAGGGTATAGAAAACATATAGGAAACCTGAGGTGGTTGAACTCACCTGACTATCCGCTAAAGGCATCCTCAAGGCAAGCAATTAAGTTAGATTTGTATCCAAAGGTCAGTCACGTCAAAGTAACTTCACAGATCTAACTTTTCCAATCCTGTAATGGCCTGCATAGGTGGTTATTGAAAACCGGGAGGGAAACCGTGCATCAGTAGCAGCGAATCAAACGTTTTAGCGTAAGCAAATATTCAAACGTATTTATAAATTAAGCTATTCATAAGGCGGCCGACTTGATAACTTTACCAAGTCGGCCGCTTTATTTTTGTGTGCCTTAGTTTCCTTTGTGATGCAACTTTGTCACACATTATTCAAACCTTTGGCGGATATGACAAATAGGTGGATTTTTTTGCATAAGAAACGCCCTTGCTAATGCTTATGCAGCACTAGTTCTCCATTATACTGGTTGTCAACCACCAATAGTAATAATGGATGAATCGAAAAGCCAAGTGTATCTCCTTGTTTTTCCCTGTAATTGAAGATAATTTTACCGTCACTACGGGTTAAACTCATCGGTATAATTTCCGTTTTCTTATTGGTTGTCGGATGGTCAAGCGCAATCACATACGCTCTGTCAAAATCAATCGGTGTAGGGGTTCCGCTACTGCCCATTGTTGTAGCCTTCCCGAAATACGTATCAAAAACGGCCCGGGTCGTTATTTTCACGGGAATGCTGTCCTTAACAGAATTATTGACAAAGTAGTTCTCGGCCACCACATACGGTACCGCGTCTGCCTGAACACCGGCGGCTTGCTGGGTAGACGCGCCTTGTAGGCTCACCAGACTGCTATCTTTATCGCTTTTTTCCTGCCCTGTGCCATTGCAGGCGGCAATACTCATATACATGGCACTTAAAGCGATAGCCATGGGCAAAATATTTCTTCTCATAAAATTTAAACTATTTTCTAATTAATCACTGGCCCTGATATTAACCTGATCCTAATCCAACCTGAGATCCGAAGGAACGTAAGGAGCGTTGATTTGCAACAGCATGATGCTAAGGCCTATCCTGACCAGTATCTTATCTAAGATAAACAATTGTAGTGAGCAATTCCACAACGGTGGGTTAAATTTATCTGCATTGTTTATTCGGGCACATCTTACATAAAAGAAGGTAATTTTAAATAACAAAGGCTTGCGGTTCTGGGGTGGGTACCCAGAACCGCAAGCCTTTGTTATCTTTATTTCACTATTAAAACGTACGTTTACGCAGCGAGATAGTTATGTATCCTTTTAGGAAACCAGGGCCTCATATGCGGCGCTGTCCAGTAGCCCGTCCAGATCATCTGGATTTTCCAGTTCAATTTTTACCATCCAGCCCTTGCCATAAGGATCTGTATTGACTAATTCCGGCTGATTTTCCAACTCAGGGTTCACTTCCAGGATTTTACCATTAACGGGCAAAAACAAGTCACTGACGGTTTTAACGGCTTCTACTGTGCCAAATACTTCATCCGCTTTCAGGGAGTCCCCTACAGAATTAATATCTACAAATACAATATCGCCAAGTTCGCCCTGGGCAAATTCAGTAATCCCTACCAATGCCTGCTTACCATCCACCACTTTTACCCATTCATGGTCTTTCGTGTACTTTAATTCAGAAGGAAAATTCATAGTTCTTGATTTTAATTGTACAAACGTACAGGAAATTTAAAAAAAATGTAGCGGGCCATGCAAAATTATTTTTCCCGGCCCGCTACATAACAGATTATTTAAGCTTTGAGAGTGCCGCTGTAATCCTTGCCCAGCCCTTTTCAATATTTTCAATGCTGTTGGCAAAAGAAAAACGGACGCAGTTGGGTTCCCCGAAGGCGGCTCCCATTACAGAGGAGACATGTGCCGTGTTGAGCAGGTACATGGAGAAGTCCGCTGAATCCTTAATGGTGGTCTGGCCGTCTGATTTACCATAATAGGAATGCACGTCCGGGAAAATATAAAAAGCACCTTCCGGATCGGTGCATTTGAGTCCGGGTATTGCTTTTAACAGCTCCAGCACGCGTTTTTTCCGGCGGGTAAATTCCGCAGCCATATCTTTGGAAGGTTGCAAATCACCGGTTAAAGCTGCAATAGCGGCTCTCTGGGTGATGGAACAGGTGCCGCTGGTCGTCTGACCCTGGATTTTTTCCATGGCCTTTGCCACGGTAGTATTAGAGGCTGTATAGCCCAAACGCCAACCGGTCATGGCAAATCCTTTGCTCAGACCATTAACTATAATGACCCTGTCTTTCAGGTCTTCAAACTGAGCGATGCTCTCATGCGCACCAACATAATTTATATATTCGTAAATCTCATCAGAGATGATAAAAATTCCAGGATGCGCGCGGAATACATCCGCTAATGCAGCCAGCTCTTCTTTACTGTAAACAGCACCGGAGGGATTACAGGGAGAGGAAAACAAGAAAGCCTTCGTTTTAGGCGTAATCGCCGCCTTTAACTGCTCGGCGGAAATTTTAAACCCGCTTTCAGGTGAAGTCCGCACTTCTACAACCTTTCCCCGGGCTATTTTTACCAGTTCAGAATAAGTGACCCAATAAGGTGTCGGAATGATCACTTCATCCTCATCATCGGTAATGGCTAAAATAGCGTTGGCCAGGCTTTGTTTGGCGCCTGTTGAAACGACAATCTGGGTGGGCTGGTAATCCAGGTGATTGTCTCTTTTAAGTTTTGTGACCACTGCTTCTCTTACATCCAGATAGCCGGGGACCGGCGTATAATGACTCCAGTTGTCTTCAATGGCTTTTATCGCAGCCTCTTTAACATGTTTAGGCGTATCAAAATCGGGCTCACCCAGGCTGAGATCAATAACATCGATTCCCTGAGCTCTTAACTCACGGCCCATTTTAGCCATTTTAAGGGTTTCCGGTTCTGCAAACCGGTCCAGAAGAGAAGAAAGTTGCATAGTTTTTATTTGCTTATTGATGATTCACGCAAAGATATATAATAATTGTGCTTGGCAAAGTCATTCCCGGAACACAATTTTAAGCGTTTACTTCGGGATTTTACTGTTCAGAAACCAATACTTTGGGCTTTCGCATATATCTCCCTGTCATCAGACTATCATAACCTTCATAATAGAAGGTATAAAATTTACCCTTTTCTATGGCCATGGAGAATGAGTCAATGATCACCCCCGGATCATTGGTTTTTAAAAATAAAAACAGATAAGTATCGGTAAAGATGGTTGTATATTGTCCCAGCCGGCTATTCAGGCTGTTATCCAGATAAGTCCTTCCGACGCCCAGATAGGGCATGACCGTGTCATACCTGTTCGTATTGCCCCTTCTTTTGAGTCGGACAATCGACATGGAAGTCGTATCGGGCGCAAAGTTAAAAAATCGGAACTTGGCAGAATCATACATGGGGACAACATCATCATCCGTAACGACGGACAGCTTAACGCCCGAAGTGCGCCGACTGCTGTCCGGAATCAAAAACAGGGAATATTTTTCTCCGGCCTGTAAATATTGGTTGCCGTTAATCACCGTATCAGCCTGTCCGCTTTGATGGATGAGTAATTTATAAAAGCCGGCGGGCCCGTTCAAAAATGCGGAAAATGTGTCATAGGCTATATTCTCTGCCAGGACCTCATCGTTTAATTCAAGGTCAAAGCTTTTACTAGGCATGGCGTTAATCAGCCGGATGCGTGTCGGCGCCTGGTTACCCGTCACTGAGGACTTCGTGCAGGCCCATACGGTAGCTGCAATAAAAATAGTCAGAATAATATAAATGCGCTTCATCGCTCGAATTATAGATTTGCTTTAGGCTTACAAATATAACGACAATTATATGGGTGGAGCGACTGGATTTGCGCTTAACATTCACTTAATCCGAGCGGGATATGGACAGCCAGTCCCCCGTCGGAGGTTTCCTTATACTTGCTGTTCATGTCAAGAGCTGTGTCCCACATGGTTTTTACGACCTTATCCAAAGAAACCTTTGCATAATCCGGTCCGCTTTGAAGCGCCAGCTGGGAGGCAGTAATGGCTTTAATGGCTCCCATGGTATTGCGCTCGATACAAGGGATCTGCACCAGCCCGCCAATCGGGTCGCAGGTCAGTCCCAGGTGATGTTCCATGGCTATTTCGGCGGCCATCATGCTTTGTTTTTGTGTTCCACCAAGCGCTTCAGCCAGTGCGGCGGCCGCCATAGCCGATGAAACACCGATTTCCGCCTGACAGCCGCCCATGGCGGCAGAAATCGTTGCTCCTTTTTTAAAGATGCTGCCGATCTCTGAGGCGGTTAACAAAAACTGGATAATCTTTTCGTCATCAACATCCTGGCAAAAAGCGATATAATACATGAGAACTGCGGGGATAACGCCGGCGGCGCCGTTGGTGGGCGCCGTAACCACCCGGCCAAAGGCTGCGTTCTCTTCATTGACAGCCAGTGCAAAGCAACTCAGCCAGTCCAGGATCTCATTAAAATTACCCTTGGACTGTCTGACGATAGCCAGCCATTGGTCATAATCGGCATAAGGCATTTTCTTTGTCAGCCGTTTATTTAATTCAAAGGCCCTGCGTTTGACATTCAGGCCGCCGGGCAATATCCCCTGGTGGTGGCAACCCCGGTAAATACAGGCCTTCATTGTCTCCCAGATATGAAGGACACCGGCCTTTGTTTCTTCCTCCTGGCGCCAGGCGGATTCGTTTTCCAATACAACATCATGGATCGCCATGCCGGTTTTCATGCACCAGAACAATAGGTCTTTGGCATCCTGAATAGGAAAAGGCAACTCTACCAACTGGCTCGCATCCGGACCGATTTGCCCTTCCTTAACGACAAAGCCGCCACCAATGGAATACCAGGTTTCACTGATATCTTCTCCGTCCTGAAAACGGATCAAAAAAGTCAGCGCATTGGGATGAAAGGGCAAAGATTCATTAAAAAGAAATGCGATATCCTGTTTTGGGTCAAAATCAATTGAATGGCTGCCGCCAAGCTTCAGGTTTTTATGCAGGGCGATCTCCTCCATTTTGGAATGAATCAGGCCCACATCTGTTGTTTCCGGGTCTTCGCCCAGGAGGCCCATTTTTACGGCAATATCAGTTCCGTGGCCGTGCCCTGTCTTTGCCAGGGAGCCATAGAGCAACACTTCAACATGGCATACCTGTTCCAGCAGCCCGCGGCCCTTGATTTCTTCCAGCACGCGAAGGGCAGCTTTCCAGGGCCCCAGTGTATGGGAGCTGGAAGGTCCCACACCGATTTTAAACATATCAAAAACAGATATTGCTTCGTTTGCCATAATTACATGACCAAGTTTGATTTAATAATACGCGTAATGTTCACCTTATTCTCGGTTCATACCTAACCTGCAAAACTAACAATTGTTCCCGATAATTAATCAGTGAAGTAAGTTAAATTCATCAGCTTTCATTCAGGGGCCGTTAAACACTATGACCTCAGGTTAGCGTACCCAAGGTTGATCAATATAAAACAACCTTGTTACCGGCTGTTATCCACATCCTTCAAAAAGTCCAGTAATTTAGTCTGGTCGACATGCTTCATAACCACGACCTTATACCAGGCTGGCTGGCCAAGATGACGGTCAGGGACCAGATAGTATTTTGCTGCAAGCATCGGGTCCAGGTCCCGGGCATCGATGGTCACAATGTTCATATCTGCCTGCCGGTAATAACGGATCTTTCTTTTTTCGAGTTCCCTGCAAAACCAGTCGGTACGGCTCAGCAGCACCTGTATTTTTTTCTGCCAGCCGTAATACCCGTAGGTCATCAGGATCATCCAGACAGCGACGGCATTGGCTCCTGACCTGCTGCCAGAGAGCGTTATATCCATTCCGTTTACATAGGCCGCCTGCGCAGTATACACGTAATGCATCAGATTTTTTCTGATCAGAAAAATGCCGGTGCCATATGGCGCCTGCAACATTTTATGGGCATCAAGCGTAATGGAACTGACATCGGGATTTTTAAAATCCAATTGGATGTCATTGGACACCATGGGGTAAATAAAGCCACCGAAAGCCGCATCTACATGCAGTTTAAAGGGCAGGCCGGCTGCCTTTAAAACTTCTGTGTAGATATCGGGATCGTCGATGCTGCCAAACATGGTGGTCGCCATATTGGCCACGACAATAAAATACCGGACACCCTCTTCTGTTGCCTGACGGACCATGGTCTGAACGGCCTGCTTTTCAATTAAGCGCGTGGTGGGCCCCACCGGCACTGTAATCTGCCGGAGCCCGAAAATCCCCGCTCCTTTAGCAACAGAGTAATGCGTATCTTCAGATGATATCAGGGCAATTTGCCCGGGGGTGGCGCCATATTCTTTTTGAAAATAATTCCGGTATATCCAGATGGCCTGCAGATTGGCTTCAGTTCCTCCAGCGGCAATATAACCGTCAGTTCCCTCATCAACTGCGCCCAAAAGGTCTTCGCTCAATAATCCGATAACTTCCTTTTCCAGCTGTTGTGTGCCTTTAAAAAAAGGTTCTGACTCTCCTAAAGTGTGACAACCAATATGGTTCGGGTTATGCACATAGAGCCTGAGCCAGGGGGAGTCCTTTAAAAAACTGGCCTGACCATAAAACACTTTATCGTCTAAAGTGGATGCGGGCACGCCAAGAGAGCCGCCTTCAGCATAATTGACATTTTGTTGCAAGGCGTGACTGATGATACCGTCTTGCGCAGCAGCGGAAAGTTTTTTCCAGTATTTCATGGTAGAATCCTCAGTTTTTTCTTATGTTATTATCTTCTTTGCTGTGTCGACCCGGCCGTAGCGGGTTAGCTCAACAGTTGTACTTGGTGAAGCGCAATAAGATTGCGCCTTTTCCTAGTTTCAATGACATTTGGTTTTAATGACAATTTACCTGCTCAGGCTGTTTCACACCGCTTTACCTTGGTCTTTCCCTAAACCTTACACTAAATACGTCACTCCTTCCTGACTCAGGTCTGTATAAGGGAATACGGCCCTGGCTTCCGCTTCAAATGGCGCTATGCCTTTAAACTTACTGCTGAAATGTCCGAGCAATAAGCGGCCCACTGCAGCTTTCTCTGCAATCATGGCCGCCTGTCTGGCGGTGGAATGAAAGCGCATTTTTGCCTGCTGTTCAAAATCGTCCAGGTAGGTAGATTCATGATAGAGCACATCTACCTTCTCAATAAAGGGCAAAAAGCTATCGGTAAATAAGGTATCGGCACAGTAGGCATAACTGCTGTTTTTCCTGCCGGGAACCGTCAGTAACTCGTTTTTTATGAATCTGCCATCTTTGGCCTGGTAGTCTGCTCCCCACCTCAATTTTTCAAAATAAGCCTGCGGAACCTCATATTGGCGCGCCAGTTCCGGATTAACTTTTCTGGGCGCATGGTTTTCCCTGATCAGAAAACCAAAGCAGGGAATTTTATGTTCCACCGGAAAGGTTTCAATCCTGTATTTAGCGTTTTGTTCCAGAACGGCAGCCCCTTCCAGCGGGTGAAAGATTAATTCATAAGGCAGGATGGAATCGGAAACACTTAATTGAAGGTCAATCAGCGTTTTTAAGGGCGCCGGGCCGTACAGGTGCAGGGGCGCCGTACGATTAATAAGCGCCATTGAACTGATCAGGCCGATCAGGCCAAAATAATGATCCCCGTGTAAATGGGAAATAAAGATCCGCGTAATGCGGCTGCGCTTAACATGATAATTTTTTATCTGCAACTGCGTACCCTCCCCGCAGTCCAGCAACAGCACTTCTCCCGAAATGGTGACTGCCTGGGCTGTCGGATGCCGGTCGTGTGCCGGCACGGCAGAATTGTTTCCTAATATGGTTACGCCAAACATATAAATTAATAATATTGTCTGTCGGCAGGATCCATTTTCATCACCTCCAATGAACCTGCCCGAACATTTTACTTAAAATCAAGCAGTCCTGTCTATATCCAGGGATGCGCTTTAGCGCCATCCGGCTATTTATCCTGTGCATTAAGCTTCGCCCAGAGCTGGTCTTTTAATTCTACGATGCCATAACCTGTCACCGAGGAAATAAAAATATGCGGTATATTTTGAGGCAGCTCTTTGGCGATCTCCCTTTTTAATTCCTCGTCCAGCATATCTGATTTGCTGATTGCAATCAGCATATCTTTTTGCAAAAGTTCCGGATTGAACTGCTCCAGCTCATTATACAATACCAAGAACTCTTTTGCATGGTCTTCGCTGTCGGCGGGGATCAGAAATAATAATACCGCATTTCGCTCAATATGTCTTAAAAACCGGTGGCCCAGCCCCTTGCCTTCAGACGCCCCTTCAATAATACCTGGCAAATCAGCCATACAAAAAGAGCGGCCGTCCCGATAGGCCACCATGCCCAGGTTCGGAATCAGGGTCGTAAAGGCATAATTGGCAATTTTAGGCTTGGCAGCGCTCACCACGGAAAGTAAGGTAGACTTACCGGCATTGGGAAACCCTACCAGCCCCACATCTGCCAGCACTTTTAATTCCAGCAGCTTATAGCCTTCCACGCCTTCTTCTCCCGGTTGGGAATGCTCCGGCACCTGATTGGTAGGGGTGGCAAAGTGCTGATTGCCCAGACCGCCGCGGCCCCCTTTGAGCCAGATAATTTCCTGTCCGTCTTCCAGGATCTCTGCTTCGATCTCTCCTGATAGTTCATCCCGGGCGATTGTCCCCAGGGGGACTTCAATGATGACGTCCTTGCCAAAGCGGCCGGTACAGTTATTTTTCATTCCGTTTTCACCGTCCTCCGCGACCACATTTTTAAAATAACGCAGGTGCAGTAAGGTCCATAACTGCTTATTGCCCCTTAAGATCACATGTCCGCCGCGGCCGCCATCGCCTCCGTCCGGACCTGCCTTGGCATTAAATTTTGTCCGCATAAAATGCGTAACGCCCCTGCCGCCCTTACCACTGTGGCAAAAAACACGTATGTAATCAATAAAATTCTTTTCTGACATGGATCGGACTTTCTGTTATAGCAGCGAAGATATATCAAAATTAAGCGTTTTTAGCTATTAGCCGTGTATTAAACCAGCCATGCCAGGCCCTGAACATGCCTGTCCTGCACCGGGATTTACCAAAAAAAGGGGTATTTTTAACACCAGCTAGGGAATCATTTTAAAAAAATCAAAACGATTATGCGGCATACAGGCAAAGGGTGGATCATTCTAATGGGGCTTTATTTTCTAACAGCCAGTACATGTTTTGCCTTACAACGCCAGCGTAGCTTTAATCATTTAGATGTCGGTGACGGGCTGATCCACAACCAGGTCAATTGTATCATGAAAGATGCCAAGGGATTTGTCTGGATGGGGACGCCTTCAGGACTCAGCCGTTATGATGGCAGAGGCTTTCTCAGTTTCAGGCATAACAGCCTGGATAGTACAAGTCTGGCAGACAATTATATCGAAGGGATCTTCAATTTACCGGGCGGCCATCTCTGGATTAAATCCAGGTCCTCCAGTGATATTTTTAATCCCCGCACAATGACCTTTTCTCATGATGCAGATGGGTTTTTAAAATCCATGGGCCTGCCTGCAGGTGACATACAACAGATCAGGCAGATCGGCCCGAACCGGTATCTGTTTATATATAAGGATAAAGGTGTAGCCCTATATGAAACGCCCGGTTTTTTGGGCATTTTGCCCAAAATAACTTTTTATCCGGCAAGCCCTTATTTTATAACAGCAGATGCCACGCTGGATCCTTCAGGCAACCTTTGGGCAGTTTCCCGGACAGGAAATCTGATCCGCTTTGAACCTTCTTCCGGCCGGTGGCGGACTGCGGCCCGCTTAGGAATTACGGAAAGAGGCGCAAAAACAAGTGGCCGCCTTCAGGCTCAGTCCTACCGGGTATTTGCAGACAGCAAAGGTGCTGTCTGGATATATAACAGCGGCAGACCGGGACCGTTATATACCCTGCAACCGGGCGAAAGTAATTTTAAAGTATACCAGCAAAACAAATCGTTTTCTGGCACAGCCCGGGGCCTGAATAACAATATTATTAATGCACTGACCGAAGATGAGCAGGGCAATATCTGGGTCGGCACCGATCATGGCGGCATCAATATTATCAATCCGCTCACAGGATCCGTACGCTATTTGATGAATAACCCGGAGAACCAGCAATCATTAGCCCAAAACTGCATATATGCGCTGTATAAGGATAACAACGGACTGATCTGGGTAGGCACTTACAAAAAAGGCGTCTGTTATTATAATGAAAGAATGGACCGTTTTCCCCTGTACAGTCACGATCCCAATGAGCCGGATCCCAGCCGTACCTTGCCTTTTGAAGACGTCAACCGGTTTGTGGAGGATGAAAAGGGAAATCTGTGGATCGGCACTAATGGTGGCGGCCTTATTTATTATAACAGAAAAGATTCCACCTTTAAAAGGTTCACCCATAAGGCAGGGGACCCGGGTAGTTTATGTGCCGATGTAATTGTCGGCCTTTGTTATGATAGCCGGCACCGTCTTTGGATCGGCACCTATTATGGAGGCCTGGATTGTTATCAAAACGGTCGCTTTACCCATTACAGGCACCATCAGAATGCGCCTGAGAGTTTAAGTGATGACCGGGTCTGGGATATTACCGAAGACAAAAACAAAGATATCTGGATCGCCACACTCGGCGGCGGCCTGCAAAAACTGAACCCTGAGACAGGACTTTTTACCACTTACCCTCCCAGCCGCCCGGATCTTGATGGCAGCGAATATGTGGTGACCCTTAAGGCGCTTAAAAACGGAGACCTTTGGGCGGGCACCGCTGCCGGCATTGATATATATCCGGCTGACGGTATCAAAACCAGACACCTGGGCAATATACCCGGCAACCAGCATTCTCTCAGCAACGATAATATCAATGCCATCTATGAGGATCAAAAAGGCTACGTATGGGTGGGCACCAGGGAAGGCCTCAACTGCATCCTTCCAGGCAAAGGTCTAATACGCAGATATACGACCAGGGACGGGTTGCCTGACAACACAATACTCACTATACTAGAAGATAAGTACCATTATCTTTGGATGAGTACGCCAAACGGGCTTATTCGGTTTAAACCGCCGGTAAGTATAACAGACAGCCTTACTCCGGGAGCCTTCCGTAAATTTGATGAATCCGACGGGCTGCAGGGCAGGGAATTCAACGAAAAATCCGCCTTTAAAACCAGGGCCGGGCTTTTGATTTTCGGAGGCGCGGCAGGTTTTAATATGTTTGATCCGGGTGCCATCAATAT
>Ga0182744_1001724_pt1 | contig 18859 bp, 10 predicted proteins | sample eDN3rd30CKraftMG_FD_128525 | JGI IMG/M metagenome (GOLD analysis project Ga0182744, IMG submission 128525) | Enriched Miracle-Growth compost microbial communities from Emeryville, California, USA - eDNA 3rd pass 30_C Kraft MG (version 2) (version 2) ...
GGTTCCTTCCTTTCGCGTACAATACCGGTAAGCGATTGTACGGCTATGTTGGTGGTTGCTTTGACCGACAAACCTTTCACCCAGTCATTCAAATCGTAACGCAAATCGACATTGGCCATCACATCTTTGAGATGGTCCTGCCGATAACCCGAATTGGTTGTTAAGGCCAAGAGATTATCTTTAAAATAATTATTGGATCCCCAGCTACCATTTGCATTTTTGATTGGGTAAACCCCATTAGGCGTCTTCTTTAAGGTTTCCAATAAATTTTGTGTACCTACTCCCGGTTCGTTTCCGTCTTGTATCCGTCCCATTAGCTGCATACCGAGTGTAAAGCGATCGGTAATGCGAATGTTTACGTTGGTATTCAGGCTGTAGCGCCTCAATGAGCTATTGGTATTATAGGCCACCTCAGGCGATTCTTTAAACAGTCCGCGTTGATCGGTATAGTTCAAAGCGATTGCATATTGCGCTGTCTTTCCACCCCCATTGGCCGACAAATTATAACGCATCAACGGTGCCGTCTTTCGTAATACTTGATCATACCAGTCGGTGTTTGGATAACGGAGCGGATCGGTACCTGCCCGAAACAACTCAAATTGCTCTTCGGTGTAGGCCGGCTGATTGCCCCCATTCGTCAAAGCTTCATTTAAGAGGTAAGCAAACTGATACGACGGCAACGGTTTCGGCAAACTCAACGGCTCCTGCAGGGCTGCCTGTGCGGTGAACGAAATGCGTGTGGTACCTACCTGAGGTTTTTTGGTGGTAATCAATAAGATGCCACGCGAACTCCGCTGGCCTAAGGCAATGGTCGATAGCGCGTCCTTTAATACCGTAATCGATTCAATGTTCTCCGGATCAATGGAAAAAATGTCGCGCTGTATCCCATCAATGACCACAATAGGTGCTTGCCTGCGCATGCTTAGATCGTATTCGGTGTTTTCGCTTGGCACACCGGCACCAGCAATTGGCCGGTTTCCTACAAAGATGTCTACATTATAATTGACGGCCGTATTGGTTAGCCTAAACCCTCGATTTTGCTGGGTATAAAACCCCGGTACACGTCCGGTAAGGGCCGGCAAGTAACCGGTAGATGGTGTGGTTGTGAGCTGATCTGCTACCAGCGTGGTACGCGCCCCCAAAAATGTCTTTGCCGGTACCCGATCATAGAGTACCTCCAAACTGTCGGTTTCCTGACCTCTTGCCCAGAGCGATGGCAGGTGTATGCTCCATAATGCAAGAGCAACTAAAAATTTCTTCATCTGTTTATCTTTAAAATAAAAGCTTCTATCTCTATGCGCATTTTTGCATCCGTCAATGGATACGATTCCTATTAATCGCATCGAAAGGTATATACAAAAGGCTCTTCGGTATTGGCATATCCTACCTTGATATTTCCGGTCTGATCGGTAAAATAATAGGTTAAACGCTCAATCACTTCCCCCTCCTGTAAACCGAAATATTGCCGTGGCCAAAAGGTCATCTCAAACCTCCCCTTTGCACCGGTTACTGCTTTCATGCGCTGTGCTGGCGACGCCTCGCACACGGTTTTGCTTGTACCTCCAACCAACTCAGCTGTTGCACAGAGGTAAATCTCTTCGTTCAATGGTCCCGGTAAAATATCTCGATCATATGTCAAGGTGAGCACATCATTATCCGTCGAGCGAAAAGGATCAACGAACGTCTGGGGAGGATTACAAAAATCCATCAAGTCACCTTCACCGTCTGTTACCTCAAAGCAGTCGGAGAACCAAGTTTTATATTTAGCTCCCGGTCCGCCCAAGTAATCGTCTAAACCGTCTATACTCGACCCAATAAAATAGCCCACCTTAAACTTCATGTTTTGCAGTCCGCTTTTAATGGAAATTTGCGCGTCGATCTTCGGTTTATCACCGTTTTTCATATTGTATTGCTCTTTGGTCCAAAACACCACCCACTCCATATCATCAATGAGGTTTGGACCAATACCGAATCTATTTTTCAAGGCTGGAGACCAATCCAGGTTGTTGCCTGAATTCGGTGCTTTTACGCCAGCAGGCACCTGCACCAGTGTTCCGGAGCCAAAATCTTCCGACACATAACTCATCTGCATGTTTTGCGCGGCATTCCAACTACGGGGAACTAAAACGGCAATCACAAACCGGACGTTCTGCCGGTCTTCCGCTACATCCACATGGGCATGCAAAGTAGCTTCCAATTGTTCGCCTGCCTTCACCGAACTGGGCTGGTCTACCCCATCCAAATACACACACCCTACGATGAGTGCAACCAGTGCACATCCAAGCGCCCATCTAAAGGATAAGGCTCGTTTTATCTTTATTGTATTCATGAAATTCATTTATCAAGGGTTATTGATCGGTTGTTTTTACCAACGTATACACATAGGTATTAGAACTACACCCCGCACTGAAGGTGAGGTATAAATTCCGTGTTCCCGCTACAATGGGGTAATCAAAACTGGAGCCGACTTCCCGGTTGGTTTCGGCTTCTTTAAATTTAATTTGAAAGGGGTACTGCGGATCATCCAGCGAATAAACGCCATCTTTTGCCACAATAAATGGTAACGGATGCTGTATCTGATAATTTCCATCTGCTTGAAAAGTAATCCGGAAAGGTGAAAAATCGAATTTTTCTGTAATATCGGTACCATTTCGGGTTGCTTTGGTAATCTGCCAACTCCCCTGTATTTGTTTAACCGATTCGACCGTGGCGATTTCTTCCATTTTACAAGAAATCAACTGCATGCCCAGCAATAATAAGCAGGCATACGTATAAACGGATGGACTATATTTGGTAATCATCATTTTGGTATTTGGTTATTGATTATACGCTATTTGATTAGTAGCCGGGATTTTGTTCCAGTTCGGGTGACTTTCCTACTTCGCTCATAGGAATGGGCCAATAATACATCTCCGGCCTGAAGTTGTGCTTATCTACCGCTACAACTCGATACGTTACTTGTCCGTTTCCACGTCTAACCTCCATTCCATGCATTTGCTGGTTTTGGGTATCGCCCAACATCCAACGCCGTACATCCCAGAAGCGATGTCCTTCGAATGCCAGTTCTACCCGTCGTTCGTTCCGGATACGTTCCCGCATTTCCTCTTGTGAAAGACCTTCTGGCAACTGATAGGGGTTTAAACCGGCCCGCTTTCTCACAGCCTCCATCGCCTGATAAACTTCGGTAGTAGCCCCACTATATTCATTGAGGGCTTCGGCATAATTCAACAGGATTTCGGCATACCGAATGAGTGGAAAGCAACGTTGACCGCCATGTATGAAGTTAGCTGCGTGTTCCGGATTGAGCATCTTGTTGGTGTAATATCCTGTAGGTGTTCCGGCATAAATGGCATCCTGACTAGAAGGTGTTCCGTTGGCATTTAAGTAAATATTGACTGGTGCCATCGCTCCTTGGTTATTCGCAATCACCGTTTGGTCTTTGATAAACGTGTAAGCCAATCGCGGATCACGGCCAGCATAAGGATTGTTATCATCGTAACCACTACCCGCTTCATCAATGGCCTTCCCATTTTGCATGCCAAAGGCATCTACGGTTTCCTGATAGGGGAAACCGCCCTTCGCCGCACCTCGCGAAGGTGGCTGCCAAATTTCTTCTAATTCTTTGTTGCCACCCTGCATGCGCGCAACGATATATTCTGGGTTTTCCCGTAAGGTAAAAAGGAAGTAAAAACTATATCCGGGGGGGTTATTATTCTCTTCATACAAGGCATACTGACCCGAGGTGATGATTCGTTGAGCAGCATCTGCCGCTTTCTTCCAACGCTCGGAATCTGCTGATGTATATCCGAGCAAAGGGTTGCTATTGGCCCGGTTATACAACGGACTGGCGGCATATAACAAGGTTCGCGCTTTCAATGCATCACATGCTGCCCCACCTGCACGACCATATTCGCCCCTAATTTGTTTATAGGGAAGCACATTACGTACCGCGTCACATTCGCCCACAATATAATCCACACATTCGGCATAGGTGTTTCGCTTTGCAGGGATATGGTCTGTAAAAGCATAGACCGTATCACCCACCAATGGGACACCGCCATAGTGCTTCAACAAAATAAAATAATACCAGGCGCGTAAGAAACGTGCTTCAGCAGCCATGAGCTCCTTCTGGTGCGCAACGATAGGCGCTTGCGGCAGGTGCTTCAATAGTTGATTCACCTTGCGGATGTTGGCATAGGGTTTCGTCCACGCATCCGTAGCGATACTCGACGCTGTGATGGTACCCGACGAAAAAAGTACGGTGGTGGTAACATTCACCGATTGTTGTGGCCTCGATTCATCACAAGCTGCATCCAAGCCCCCATTGCCAAATCGGTTGGCATGTTCAGAAAAGCCGATATCGCGATAAATATCATTTAAAAACTGAACAGTATACAAACTGTCTGAAAAGACCAAGTCTTCTGTCAGATCGGAGGTAACCGTTTGGTCTAAAAAGCCCTGCTTCCCGCAAGACATGCACACCATCAGGAGTATACCCGAAAAAAATAGTGGTATAAAAACGTGCTTCATACTTAGATTTTGGTTAAATGGTTTCGTTAGCATTACGTATTCGTCATAAAGACACATCACCTCCAAAAAAGGGGTAATCATGTAGAAAAAAAACAGCGTATTATGCCGTTTGATCCATCAGGGTATGACTACAATAGGCCCTGACCGACTTAAAAGCCAACTTCATATGCTTCTTCACAGTCTCTACAGAAATGTTCAGCATGCCAGCAATTTCATGCTGTTTCAATCGCGCCATTTTATTCATGCGAAATACCCGTTGTTGCTGTGCCGGCAATTGACTGATCGCTTCATCCATCAGCTGTGTATAATAGCCATAAAGATCGTCAGGAGCTTCTGCGGGCTGATAGTGATCTATACGCTCCATCCATTGTTGGTTAATCCGCTGCTCATTGGCTTTTTTCCGCAGCGCATTTAACATCCTGTTTTTTGCTATCACAAATACAAACCGTTTAAATGATTTGATATGGTGCAATGATTTCCGTCTGAGCCAAATCTCGATAAAGGTCTCCTGTGTAATTTCCTCTGCCAATACACGGGATGAAGTAAGTTGATAAACCACAGCGCCCAGGTAATCGTGATAGCTGCAAAACAGCCATTCAAAAGCATGGGTATCCCCCTCAGCCACACGTTGCAATACCTCAGCTTCATTTTTTCTGATAGTAGCCATTGATTTCACGGTGTATGAATTGGTTTTGAGGTTATATGAATGGATGAACACATCATGATAGCGAAAAGCCATAAAAGTGGTCTATAAAAATGTCTCATAAAATGACCTTTGGTTATAAAAGATTTATGGGCTTACGCCCCGTTAGTTATAGCAACCAAAGGTAGAGCAAGAAGCAAAATTTGCTACGTGAAAACGTGCCAATCTTCCGAGGATTTGTGCCTTTTTTATTCTAACACATCTTTTTTAGCGTATTCTGTGGGTAGTACGCCAAATTGTTTCATGAAATTCCGGGTAAAGGTGTCGGGAGATTTGAATCCGGTCTGCATCGCAATTTCGTATATTTTCAGATCGGCCGACCGCAGCATCTCCGCAGCTTTTTTGAGCCGGATAAGAATAATCATTTCCTGCGGCGAAATACCCGATACCGCTTTGATTTTACGGTACAGATTTCGACGGCTCATATGCAGCATAGACGCAAGGCCATCCACGTCTAAGTCTGCATTTTCCAAATTCTCCAGAATGATGTCGTTCAACTTTTTCAATAAGATATCGTCTGCCTTGGATGGAGCAATGGTATTAATTTCTGCCCCGGGAGAAATAGCAAAATGATGCATCATCTTGACCCGATTGAGCAGCAGACTATTAATCTGCGCTTTTACATGCATAGGTGAAAAAGGTTTTTCAATATACGCATCCGCGCCTAACTCCAACCCTTCGATCTTGGCGTGCACACTGCTTTTTGCCGTCAATAAAATGATTGGAATATGGCTGAAGTTAATATCACTTTTAACCCGTTCGCAAAGTTCAAAGCCATCCATTTCGGGCATCATGACATCACTGATCATTAAATGAATGTTCTTCCGGTTCAACACGGCTAACGCTTCCACGCCTGTTCCGGCGGTGTGTACCTGATAATCACTCCGCAGTTCCTGAAACAGGAAACGCATGATTTCCGTATTATCTTCTACAATCAAAAGGTGTTTTTTCGCTTCTTTATCTGTCCGGATCTCCATATCTTGATCCAAATCTTCCTGAAAATAGTCCAGATCAAATTCGATTTCCTGATGGATGGGTAAAGTGAGCGTAAAGACATTGTATGCGGAAGCTGTACTGACAATCAAAGACCCATGGTGCAAAGCCGCCAGTGAACGGGAAAGCGCCAGCCCAATCCCTGTACCTTCGGTATGTTGCTTGGCTTTTAAGCGATAAAAAGGTTCAAATATTTTTTCTTGCAAAGGTTCTGGAATAAGCGCACCATCATTCTGCACGGAGATGATTATATTTTTTTCATCTTCGGTGCTTAAACGCACCGAAGCCAGATGGTCTCCATATTTCAACGCATTTTTTAACAAGTTAACCATGATCTTCGTCAAGGCTTCTGGGTCTACATAAGCATATACGGGTTGCCTATCCATCGTAAGCTCATACCTCGTTTCCTGCATTTCTGCACTGAGCTTAAATCGGTCAAAATTCTCCTGAAGCAGCTGTCGGATATCTGTTTTAACAAAGTTCAGTTTCAGCTCCCGCTGCTCCACCTTTCGAAAATCAAGCAGTTGATTGGTTAGCTTTACTAAACGATCTGCATTTTTATGCATGATACCCGCATTGTATTTAGCCTCTTCCAGCTTACTGGCCTGTTCAATTTTCTCCAAGGGTGCCATAATGAGCGTCAATGGTGTCCGTATCTCATGGGCAATATTGGTAAAGAAATCGATCTTAGCCTCGTAAATCTCTTTATCTTTCTGATGGTTCAGTAGGCTGTATTTCCGTTCATGCTGCTCATGCACTCTTTTTTGGTAATAACGAAAAGCAGCAAAAACGACCGAACACCCCAGCAGCACATAGACCATATACGCTTGGGAACTCAACCACCACGGTGGTGTGATGATGAGTTTCAGGTTTTGTTCTTGGCCCCATCTCCCTACCATGGTTGCCGCTTTCACTTGGAAATTATATTCGCCCGGTGGCAATTTGGTAAAGTAAACACGTCTATTGGTTTTCACTTTCGTCCATCCGGTCTCCAATCCTTCTAAACGATAGCTATATTGTGTCAGTTCGGGCGATCGGTAAGAAAGCGCAGCAAAATCGATACTAACCGATGCACTATCATAGGGTAAGGTGAGCGTTTTTGTCTCCACGATCGACTTTTTCAGCGCCGCCTGCGGACCGATGGGTAAGGCAGCGTTATACACCTGTATGCCTGTTATAAATAAGGGAGGATGTACAGCATTCTCTGCGATGGTTGCCGTATGAAAGCTAACCACCCCTTGAGTCGATCCAAAATAAATAACACCATCCGGCGTAATATAGCCAGAATTACCTGCAAACTGCTCAATAGGCAATCCGTTTGATCGATTGAATATTTGAATCGTACCTGTTTTACTATCGAGCTTACATAATCCCGAAGCGGTAGAAATCCACAGTCCATTCCCTGTTCGCAGTATTTTAAAGATATTGTTACTGGGCAAGCCATCATCAGTCGTCAGAAATGTGACCTTCTTACCTTTCGGCTCATACCTCACCACCCCTCTTCCTTCTGAAGAAAACCACATCCGCTGATCACTGTCTTCCATGATACTCGTTACCGTATTATTAAATTTTCCACCTTCTGCAAAATCGATGGGTATAGACCTACCCTGCATGGTCATCGGATCAATATAATAGAGCCCCGAGAAATAGGTTCCTACCCATATCCCACCGGCATGATCTTTAAATACAGAAGATACCACCAACTGCGGTATGCCGTTCACTGCACTGATCTGTTCTGTTTCTGCATCTAAAAAGAGCATCCCATCTGTTGTGCCGATCAACATACCCTTCGCGGTTTTGGCAAAACAATTCACTGCTCCCGTTCCGATACCGTCGGATATGCCGAGCGTCGTGTATTGGTGCACCATACTCCCATTGTGACGGTTCACGACAAAAACGTTTCCTCTACCGGAGCCAAACCAAAGTTCATCGCCATCCGCAAAAACACCGGAAACATTATTAAAATCACGAAACCGTCGTCTGAGCACTTTATGGGAGGTGTCCAGAGAAAACAACCCGGCATTTTCGGTAGCTACCCATATCTGTCCTTGTTCATCAGCCGTTATTTGACCAATCATCTGTTGTCCGCGCGATTCACTATTATATAGCGTAAACCATCCATTCTTTTTATTGAAATAATTGATCCCGCTATATTTACAGCCAACCCAGATCCCTCCCTCCCGGTCCATTTGCAAATTTTTAATATTGTTATCCGACAAACTGTTCGGATCTTTGTCGTCTCGACTTAATAGTATACTTTGACCCGACTTCAGGTTATACACATAAATGCCTTTCGTGGTACTTATCCAATATTCGTCCCCTCCTGATCGGAGGATATCGGTCACACTCGCAGGTATCCCATCTGGGGTTGGCAAGGGCACTTCCATAAATTTTCCTGTTTTCGGTTCAAATCGCTTCAATCCGTTATGTTCTGTACCGATCAATAGGGTATTTTCATCCACGAAATGGATTTTTCTAATGAGGATGGGCGTTGCTTGGGATGTAGTATTAGGCACATAAAAGGCTGTGCACCTATTCGTTTGAGCATCATAGCGCAACATATATCCACGGTTAGTTCCGACCCAGATATCACCATTAGGCGCTGTCAATAACGATACGCAATAATATTGATCAAAGAAATGGTAAGCTCCCGATTTTAAATGATATTTCACGAGCTGGTCATTGCAGATCATCCACAAATGGCCTTGATGATCATCTGTAACCTCTGCTATCCATTTGGTAAAGGTAAAATTCAATCGGGTGAACGTCTCATCAACCGCATCATATTTCCAGAGACCATTATGTGTACCCACCCACAACGTATCGGTATTACCCACATATAGGGAACTGATAAAATTATTGCCAATGGCTTTCAACTGTTTATTGTCTGTTCGGAAAATCTTGAACTCATGCCCGTCGAAACGGTTCAGCCCATCCCAAGTACCAAACCATAAAAAGCCTTTGCTATCCTGCACACTGCAATTGATGTTATTGAAAGATAGGCCATCCCGATTATCATAGCGTTTAAACCAATAATTTTGCGCATAGACCACGTTTACTAGTAGCAAGATACCAGCAATCCACACTATTGTCCATCTCAAAACCCTGGAAAAATACATCATGAAGCAAAATCAATCAGTCAGCTAAATAGGCTTGTTAATTTACACAAAACAAGCAATTTTTTTCCAATTTTATCGAATTTAGCGATGATATGCTTCGCGAGTATTCTTTTCTATACTGTCTGGAGCAATTAATCTGCCACTAATGTGTTCATCGGCTTATTTCCCATTTCTAAACGTAACTCGCCTCCTTTCATGATATCGGCATGCAGCAGGTAGCTTTTGTGATAAGGCTTACCGTTTAACTGGATGGATTGAATATAGCTATGCTCAGGTGAATTGTTTTCGGCAATAATGGTAAACGTCTTTCCAGCAGCATATGCGCTATCCAAACGAATGTCAACTTGATCGAAAAGCGGACTCGTGATCTCATAACGGCCATCTGCCGCTGCTATGGGATGGATACCACTTGCGGCCAATACGTACCAGGCCGACATCTGTCCGACGTCCTCATTGCCTACCAGGCCTTTCTCCACCGCATTGTGATACGCTTGTGTACATATTTTACGTGTCCATTGCTGGGTTAAAGATGGCTTACCCAAATGATTAAACAGAAAAGCAACGTGATGCACCGGTTCATTGGCATGATTATAATAGGCATTCCAGTGAAAGTCTTCAGGTGTCTTTTCAAAAAAAGATTCCAAATCTGCTAACATACGTTCCTTTCCGCCCAACAAACTTGCTAAACCAGCAATGTCGTGCGGTACAAACCATCCTTGTTGATAGGGGTTACATTCTATCGTGCCGTACCACTCCTTTTCTCTGCCTTCCGTGGGCCAAGCCAACCAGTGGCCTTTTTCGTCTTTCGGTCGGAACCAGCCTTTCGCCGGATCAAACAAATTTCGGTAGGCAGACGCCCGTTGCGCATACCGTGCTGCATCGGCCTGTTTACCCAACTGTTTTGCCAAGGTACTCATGCACCAATCGTTATAGGCATATTCCAAGGTCAAGGAAATGCCTAAATTACCAGGTGTATAGCCTAAACTGTCGTTTCCAAACTTCGCTAAAGAACCAACAGCCAATTGATAAGCTCGGTCTACCGGGTAATTCCGAATACCCTTGGCATAAGCTTCGGCAAGGACATTCACGGCCGGATTGCCTATCATACAGCCTGAATAGGCATTCATCATTTCCCAACGTTCGAAGTAGTTCAGTTGCTTTTCGTCGGCCAAATCCGTTAATGATTGTAGCAGGTCGCTTACTACCTGTGGATTAATTAAGGTCTGTAGCGGTATCTGACTCCGGAATACATCCCACCCACTAAAAATCGTACGTCGGGTATGTCTATTTTCTGCCTGATGGATTTTAGCATCACCACCGGGGTATCGACCATCTACATCCTGCAACGTGCGTGGATCAAGCATGGTACGATAGAGTGCCGTATAGAATACTTTTCGTTGCTCGGCTGTACCTCCCGTTACTTGCATTTTATGCAGCGCATCCGACCATAATTGACGCGCCTGTTCATGTGTACGGTCAAAATCCCAGTCTTTGATCTCCGCTTTCAAATTCTCTTTCGCTCCTGCCTCATCTACGAAAGAGATGCCCACTTTCATCAATACTTGCTCCTGATCTGTTGTGGCAAAGGTGGTATAAAAGCCTATATGCTTACCCCTCACTTCCCGCAATCCATCCTGCACCTTGGCATGCGCAATCCATTGCTGATAATAATCTGCCGTTACGTTCTCCAGCTTTCGATGGGCCGTATCCGGAATATCGGCTTGCCAGATGCCCACATGTTTCAAAGGCTTACTAAATTCAGCATAAAAATAAACCGTATAATTGGCTTTACCATCGCCATTGCCCCAGCCACCCCCATCGGGTGTACAGCGCATCCATCCACCAATACTATGCTCGTCTAAAACACGCACCTCTTGCAGGATAGAGGTACCACCAACCCGTCGGGCTAAGTCAATCTGTATCCGTGACGTAGCATGTTCAGGAAAAGTAAATCGCAACATACCACTATGCGAAGCAGCTGTCATCTCTGCTTGGATATGGTGATCGGTTAAGAACACCCCATAATATCCCGCAGATGCCTGTTCACCGGATTTATCATAATAACTGCGGTAGCCATCACTTTTTCCCTCTACACCGGCGTTGGTTTTCAGTGGTCCGGTGGAGGGCATCACCAGGAAATTACCTAAATCGCCGTACCAACCGATACCACTCATTTGGGTGAAGGCAAAGCCTTCGATGGTTTGATGTTCATAACTATAGCCCGAACCATTATCTCCACCGGTAATGGTATTCGGACTGACTTGCACCATGCCAAAAGGGGTGGTTGCTCCGGGAATAGTTTTTCCCAAGCCGTGGTATACGCCGGCAGCACCCACACTGGTGCTGGCACCGATAAACGGATTAACCTCATCTGCTAATGACGTATCGCTTTTGCGGACAACCGTACACGCTACAGCGATGAAAAGCAGCGAAACAGTATATAGGTAAATGGACAGGGCAATATATTGCTTCATCTTCATGTGTTAAATGGCAGTCAAACTAATGTGGTGTTTTTTAGGTTTATTCGCACGATACATTTCATCACGTAAACTTTGCATTTCTTTCTCCAACTGTTTCCGCGTTGACGGTGTTACCACTTCTTTATAGTCGTTCGTCTTGGCCTTGAGCCAGCCATTGTCTTCCTGATGCTTCATGATCGTATCCATGGCAGCAGCATTATCGGCTAATAAAAGTCCTTTTTCCTGTAAAAAATCGTAGTTCACCCAATAATAATTCCGGAACTTGGCCTCTAGCTCCCGATGTTTCCGATTGAGTTCCATTAAATGGAGCGCTTGTTGATATTGTGGTGTATGGGTAATCTCCGCTAAGTTAATCCCCTTACTGCATGCTTCCGCCGTATAGGTACCCATCGGCTCACCATCAATCTTCAACGCGTAATTGCCCATTTTCAACCCTTCCACAGCAATCCGCTCTTGATTAAACTCTTGTATAAACGGAATAATATCCAATGCATCTTGTTGGATTTGGTTGTTTTGCCAAACCCGAGGCACGGTATCTATCGGATAGGGCAGCGATTGAGCCAGGTAATCAAAGCTGATCCCACCATCTTTTTGCTGTACGCGTTTTACTTGGGCATTCTCTGATCGACTTAATTTCCCCTCTGTATTGATCACGACATCCGCCACGGATTTACCCGCCAAACCTTGGGCTTTTAGGAAAAAATAGGCCATTACAAAATGACCGGCACTTCCGGGATGAATCCGATCAGGGCCTGTGAGCGTAAAATCCGGCTTTTTCTGCTGTTCACGATACGTGATGTCCAGCATGGGATGTAACAAATCAACAAAACCCCATCCATTGCGTTGCGCGGCTTCCTCCTGAAAACGGGCAATCAGATCCAGCGTATGGCTCTTGCCTTTGAAATAATTATCTTTATTCTGCATGGTCTCATCATAGGGCGATGAGGTCATGAGTATTTTTTCGATATGCGGATGTGCTTTCAACTCCTTTTCGATTTTTAAAAAGCTGGCATAAGAGGTGTCTACTGCATCTCGGGTTACCTGTGCCGTCTTGGTGGTATCACCGTATTCGAAGTAACGGCTGTCATTCATACCAAAGGTCACGACCAATACAGACGGATCTTTAGCCAACAAATCCTTCGATAAACGAGCATAAATCTGTCCGGCTACATCGCCACCTACCCCGCCATTGAAAACCTGTAAGCGTTCTTTGGGAAAATGCGTGATGTAATAGAGCCAAATATAATTTTCATAGAGGCCCGCTTCCGTGATACTGTTGCCAGCGAATACGACACGATCGCCTTTCTTAAAGGGTTGCAGCGATTGGGCAAAAGTTCCGTTCATTGCCCCCATTAAGAAAATCACTAAAAAAAGAGATATCGTTTTCATCTTTATAACAAGTTTATTGTAAGGTTAATATACTATTTATTTTTACACGGACGGTCTGTATACCAAACCGAGGCATTTGTACGCTAAATTGACTACCTGTTGTTCGATTGCTGAGGGGCAGATTTGCTAAGGATTTACCGTTTAAATCTTCCAAAATCACTTGCTTGGCCTGAAAGCCTAAATCGACAGCGAGTGGTTGATCATCTCCTGCGGCGTTGAAAATACGAAGCAGCAGGTCTTCCCCCGAATAGTACATCGCACTGAGCTGATAACCGGGTTTAGTAAAATGCAACAACGAGCTTTCCTTGCCCCTTATCTTCTGCCGGTGGTTATTTACTTGTAAGGGATTGCTTAAACAATCATATGCAAACCAGAGCTGTGCTTTTGCCCAATCGCCGGCATGCGGCAACAGGCTATACTGTATCTGGGTGTCACCCTCCACATCATAGTTACGTCCCCATAAGCCTTTGCCTGCATATTGGATGGTCAGCGCCAGCGGGTCATGCTCACCGTGCGCATAGCTGGTGGTATGATCGCTCATCAAAGCAAATCCCATACGTTCCTGATCGCTGTGCGCATCCACCCAATCCAACACGACGTTATTCTTAATACTATCCCAACTACTAAAGAACGTATTGGAAAGCCTACTTTCCGTCACATCGAAAGGGGCATTTTTTATAATACGCTGCTGGGTTAAATTGGTCGGAAACAAGGCCAAAAGCTTGTATTTATCATTATAAAACGCTTTTGACCTGTTCTCCGCTTTTAATTTGTCGTCATTAAACTGACCAATATGCGGCTGCCCTTGCCAATGGATGGTCAACTGCACATCGATACGTGCCTGATCTTTGGTAAAGGCAAGCTCCTGCGTAAAGGGATGTTCGGCAATTTGACCATGAACGGCTAATCGCAGGCGCACCGGTCCATTTTCCAATACCTCTATGGTTGCGGGACTTTCCGCGCTCGAGCGAAAACGGTGTTGATCATAAAAGAAACCGCGCAATTCATTAAATCCCTTTCCTTGACTGGTATCTACCCACTCTTTGCTTGGTTCTGTTTTGGAACGCAAACTCCGGATGACGCCACCCTGCTTCATATCCAATATCAACTTATACTCGTCAGTTTCCACCTTCCATTCGTCTCTATTTCGGGTAAGCTTTGCTAGCGGAGGCCAGTGTGATTTGGCTTTCCTCAATTGATAAGTTGCTTCTCCCATGGGCGGTACCTGTGCTAAAAACAAGAGTTGATATCCCTCCTGCGCCCTGTTCGGGTTCCATTGGGTGGGTAAAATGTTGCCCTGCTCATCGACTACCTTCAGACTGGTATCCGCATCCGTTTGGTTTATCGGATAGCTGACCACATCTTCCCGCGCATAAGGGAGTACATTCCGTACCACGAGGGTAGCATGCGCTCGTTGGTTTGCCGATGCTCCTGTCTGCATCACCGAATCAGCAACCTGTATGGTACGAGCGGTCCATTGCTTCACCTTTCCTGCCCAATCCAGGCTGTCCACCTTGTTATACGGAACAATCCAGCAATCATGGTGCTGTGCCAATAATAAGGGATACCAAGCATCCTTTAACGCAGTACTTGGGAAAGCAGTTCCCAACGATGCCCGATCCATCGCTGCCCATTTTTCGGCCATGAGAATCTTATTTTCTGCTTGGCGCACGTGTTGGGCAATGCGCTGTAGTACTTGTGCACCCCAAACCAAACTGACCTGAATATCTTCTTGTGACAGGCGCCATTTCTCCAAATCCCGATGGGTACTTACCTCTTCAAAATAATGACGCCACGTGGTATAGCTAACTGGGTGATACTCGCCTTTATTTTTGCCCAGCCATGGACCGTTTCTCCAACCTGCGTCCTGTAAGCACATTCCTACCGGATGCGTAATACCCGCCTGAAATGCCGTTCGGATAAAATGATTGGTATTGGCATTGCCAATGGTTTCCCACGTGGAACCCGCTTTCAGTTTCTCCATTGCATAACGCGGAACGGTAGGAATCGCCGTACCATCTGGCCCCACCCAATCCAGCATTTCCCCACCATAAGCGCGCACATAACCTCCCCAACAGGTGTTGGGGTTTTTTAGAGAAGCATAACGAAAACCGAAACCACGTAAAATCTGCGGTAAGGCACTGGTGAAGCAAGGTTCTTCGGACGAATAGGTATCGAAAGTCATGGAGGGAAAATGCTTGTGCAACTCTTCCATGCCATAGGCCAATTGCCGAATGATGCTCTCGCCCGATATATTGTAGAGATAGGATTGCCCATAAGCGGGATTGACATATTCAATACGCTCGGCAGTCGATGGATCGGCTATCATGGCCTTCAATGCAGCATAACCCTCCTGATCCACCACTGCCGCCCAATCCCAAGTAACCGGTTCGATCTCCAAGTTTATTTTCCAATCGGGGTGCTGTTGCAATTGTTGTACCATATACTGGGTATACCGCGCTGGATAATGTCCCCATTTCCCACCGTGGAAACCATCCACAAAATAGGCTGTTTGGGCAAATCCCGTTGTAGCCAATAGCATCAGGCAATATCCGATAGACCAAATCTTACGTAATCCCGCCATTTTATTTCAGGTTTGGATTTGCTTGGATCCCCTTCATTTTCCTTTCTTTCTCAGTTGCGTTCATATTAAAATGATTAGAATCTGTTGTTAATATGTAGATGATTTTTGTCTGGTAGACTTGTGTTATCTAAAGACACAGCCAAGGGCAAAAAGGGGTAATAAGGACTTTGTTTTTTTCCAGGAAGAGCTATGCGTTTATGCTGCTCATATATAGGCGAAGGAGAAGAAAGAAAAGGAAGAACGTGTCTAAAAAGTTTTTGCTATTTTAGTAACGTCACATTTGTTAGTAGGCAATTGTTTGTTTAGTTCTAATTGTTCTTGTGTAAGGTTGCGTTCTTGCCGTACTTGCTTTATGGCTTGCCCCAACAAATCAATACGCAATTCATTTTCAAACGCATCACGTCTTTCTGTGCCATGTTTCCCGATGTGCTTGTCAATCATTGTATCAAGCGAAACGGTTTTGAATTTATCTGCCATCATTATTTCTTTTTTAGTTTATTTTCTAAACCTATTCCAATGGGTAAGAAATTAGAAATAAGTATTTACTGCAAATTTATACTGCTCTTTAAACATATCCTTTAGAGCACTTATATTATTCTGCTCGTAGAATAAAAGCATCGCTTTCTTATATTCGATGGAGTCAACTGTCCTGAATGACAATGGGCAATAACCATGTGCAATTAATATTGCATTACTAATTATACGTGCCGTACGTTTATTACCATCCACAAAAGGTTGGATATAAGATAAAAGAGCAAGGGCTATTAATGCCTTTTCAAAAACACTTTCTTTGTTGTTAACCAATTTGCACATTTCGTTCAGTGCGTCCCTAATCTGATGTTCGTTATCAAGAGGTACATAGTTGGTGCCGGATATACCTACCCGTCGTTGCCTAATATTACGGTCAACCCCGAGATCTTTAATGAGGATACTGTGAATGTCTTCTATTCTCGAGTTCAACAATGGAACAACATAGTCTGGGTGTGCTACTATAAAGTTAATTGCTTCTTTGTGGTTCAATAACATGGTAGCATCATCTTTTGGTTTACCGGCAGCCGTCTCTTTTTCTTTTAGCAGGCGCTCTGTCTCCAAAAGTGAATAGGTATTTCCCTCTATTTGCGAAGATTTCCAACTTAAATCAATCGCAAGCCGTTCCAACTCTTTATTATATTCAACATTTGACAAATGTTCAATATTATCCTTAAATTTCTCTTGCAATGACTGTAAGTACCTTTCTTCTGCCTCCGTAAAGATTTGTATCTTGCTCAATACACCAGAGATCAATTCCAAATTAAAGCGGCCAAGTATTTGTCTTTCATCCACTTCATATTTAAAATATTCGGCCACCTCAATTGGATAAAGCAATTCATAAGAAGGGCTTATAAAATACTTTGTTCCTTTTAGCTTACCCTTTGAAACCACCAACCCATCTACCATCAACTTTGACAATATCCGCTTTAACGTAGCATAACCGATATCCAGACCTAAACCATCATAAACGTCTTTTGACGAACTTGAGGGGTTTTCTTTTATATATCGTAGTATTTTATCTACCTGACTCATCATCCTTATATTTATTTATAGCTCAATCATATTACAAATATAGCTCAATTTCAAGAATTATTGAGCTATATTTAGATAGTAAATGAGCTATATCATTACCAAAGCGTAGTTATAGCTCAACAGAACGTCAATATAGCTCAAATCACCCCTGTCTTGAGCTATAAATCGAAAGAAAGTGAGCTATTTTTACCGCACAACAAGCTTACGAACCTCTTCTTGTCCGTACTGCTTTAACAACATATCTACACCGCCTTTCATGCGTTTCGCGTCTGCCTCAATGGTTATCTTTTTCTCTTCGCCCGGCATCAAGGTGAAATAGTTGTCAGATAGCAAAACGGGTAGCACCCGTTCCCGGGTAGTTTTATTGACCAACCGCAGTCGATTCCCAAAGGCCACCGTGCGACTATGGTTTTTCACCAATACGCTCAGCTTCGTGTTGCCATCAGCAACCTCCTTACTCATTAACGTACACGACAAATCTGCCGCGGGTAGGGTATTGAGGGCCGTATAATCCAGGTCTTTCACCCCGTTCCGCCAATAAAAATTGTCTGATAAAAGCTTCCCTGTGCTATCTTTCAACTCCAACCGAATGAAATGGAGCGGTGTAAGCTCCGAATCGGCATTAAAATCTAATCGAAAGGCTTCTGCTACATTACTCGAAGCCACATCGATCTTGGTCGTTTGTCCTAATCGAGGCAGCTCTTTTCCATGTATGTTGTAAACCGTAGCCGTTACCGTGGCATCATGCAGGTCTTCCGAAGTAGTGTTGACTGCCTTAACGCTATTGTTGGAAGCATTCCACTGAACATGCAAGGGTTCACAAGCTTTCTTTGCTCCCCAGTAAGATCCGGTGGCATCATCATAATAATCATAGGTCTGCCAAACAAAAGATGGATAGGCCGATTGGCTCATCCAGATCAACAGGCCGGCGGCATCCTGCCACATCTTATCGTTCCATGCCTCGTACATCCCTTTCATGACTTCGATGTTCAGAAACTGGGCCTTTTCACAAAAAGCTTCCAAACCCGACGATTCCCCAAATTGGGTATTAACCGCTGTTTTATAATTGACGGGGCTCGCATTAGAAGCTTCTTTACCAAAATAATGCTTATTCCAAACATTGTTATCATCTTCTTTTAACTGTTCATCCGTAGGCAACGGCCATTGCTGATCTTTAGGGATAAACTCGATCACGCTTTCATAAGTAGGAAAAGTAGCCGTTCCGATTTCCGAGCGCAAGCCATAACCTCGGTCTGTACCATAGGGATAAGGAGGTTTGTTCCATGCCAAGTTACTACCCGAAGTCTCAAAGTGATGCTTGGGCGGCTGGTTGCCCCACCAACCGCTTCCCGATAATCCATCCTGATTGGAACTCGATTTATATAAACGATCATTGTGATCTTCCAGCGCCACGATGGCTCTCAAATAATTATCCAGCTCGGGCTTGGGGTGGGTCTCATTGGCGCCACACCACAAGGCAATGCTCGGATGATTTCTA
>Ga0182744_1001727_pt1 | contig 18844 bp, 13 predicted proteins | sample eDN3rd30CKraftMG_FD_128525 | JGI IMG/M metagenome (GOLD analysis project Ga0182744, IMG submission 128525) | Enriched Miracle-Growth compost microbial communities from Emeryville, California, USA - eDNA 3rd pass 30_C Kraft MG (version 2) (version 2) ...
CACCGGCATCCTCATCAATCTGGCACGCGGGCCGGTGGTCGATGAACAGGCGCTGGTCGCGTGCCAGATTGATGAGGATGCCGGTGCGCTTCATGGCGGCGAGAACCGTGTCATCGATCATGTGGCGCGTGCGGTCGCTGAGCGGGACCAGCAGGATGAGGAAATCGGCGAGGCCCGCCGCCTCACGCAAGCTGGCGCGCGGCAGGATTCGATCGAAGCCGGCTGCCTGCTGGCGGGCATCGCTGACGCCGACGACCTCCATGCCGAACGCCTTGCAGCGCGAGGCAACTGCTTCGGCGATCGGGCCGATGCCGACGAGCACCGCCGTCTTGCCGAACAGGAGTTTCTGCGGCCAGCGTTGCCATTTGTGAGCCTGCTGATTGGCCTGCATGGGCCGGAATTCGCGCGACAGGGCGATCATGTAAAGGAACGCCAGTTCGGCCATCTGCGGCCCATGGATGCCGCGGCCGGACGTGATCTTTACGTCGCTCGCAAGCGAGGGCAGGTCGTCGAGATGATCGACGCCAGCCGTCAGCGAACAGATGTAGCGCAGGCTCGGCATGGCCCGCACCAGATCGTCGCTGACCTCATGGGCCAGCGCCACCAGCACTTCCGCCTCGCCACAGACGGGTAGAGCCGCGAGGGCATTGGCGGCGGCGACGATCGACAAATCCGGACAGGCGCGGCGGACGTCATCGGCAACGATATGGACGCCGTCTTCGAGAATAAGAATTGTCATTGCGCCTCCCTAGCGGCACCTCTGGCGGCCTGCTGCGATTGAAGTATAGTCTGGCGATCCGGCGGAGGGGCAAGGCCGGCACAGGGAGGATTTTCTCATGGCGGACAAAGTCATTGTCACGATTGCGCCGACCGGCGGCATGGCGAGCAAGAAGCAGAATCCCAACATCCCGACCCAGCCGGCGGAGATCGCCGACGACGTCTACCGCTGCTACAACGCCGGCGCCAGCATCGTCGCCGTACATGCGCGCCGCCCCGACGACCTGGCGACCTGCAATCCGGCCATCTATCGCGACATCAACGCGCGGATCCGCGCCAAGTGCGACATCATCATCAACAATTCCACCGGCGGCGGCATCAATGGCGACATGGTGCGCGATGCCGGCAACGGCTATCCCGAGATCATCTGGGAGGAGCGGCTGAAAGGCATGGAAGCCGGCGCGGAGATGTGTACGCTGGACCCGACGACGATCATCGCCAATTTCGAGGGCCGCGAGATCCTGATGAACACGTCGCCGTCGCGCTGCCGCACGCTTGCGGAAAGCATGATGCAGCGTGGCATCAAGCCGGAATGGGAGGTGTTCAGCCCGACACATCTGCTGCAGGATGTCATGTCCTGCCTCAATGCGGGCCTCGACAAGCCGCCCTATTTCATCAACTTCGTGCTCGGCGCCGATCGCGGTTTCCAGGGGGCTATGCCCTATTCGCCGAAAGTGCTGGCGCAGATGGTCGAGCTGATGCCGAAGGAAGCGGTCTTCAACGTCAGCGCCATCGGTCCCTCGCAATTGCAGGCCGGCGTGATGTCGATGATGCTTGGCGGTCATGTGCGCGTCGGGCTCGAGGATAATCTGTATTTCTCGCGCGGGCGCCTCGCCAACAACGTCGAACTGGTCGAGCGCATCGTGCGGATCATCCGCGAAATGGGGCTGGAACCGGCGACGCCGGACGAGGCACGCGAGATCATCGGGTTGAAGCGCATCGCGGTTGCCGCGTGATCACGGCAGACCATCTGCGTGCGACGTGGATGGCGGTTTATGTACAAGCCTGTCATTCCCGACGCGCCGTAGGCGCGAGCGGGAATCCAGAAACCAAGCGCCGTCACGTTGCCCTGGATTCCCGCTCTGCGCTTCGCTTGGCGGGAATGACACACCAAGGCTGAAGCCAAACGACACCATAGCGGGCCCTTCTAGAGCATTTTCGGTTCTGATAGAATCAGAACCGAAGCCCTAGCTTTTTGTTTCGACGCGTTTTCTTCACGCGAACCGGCGACCACTTCGCTCGAAAACGCTCTAGATGCGGCAGAAATACTCATGAGCTTTTAGAGCGGCACCACAGGCAGCAGCAGATGCGAAGGGCGCCTCGCATCGTGGTAGATTTTATGCACCACCGTGCTACTGCTGCAGATATGATAGGGTACATATTCGGCATTGGTGGCGCCGCCGACGCCGGTCGGAAGATCGAGGCTGGTGATCTCGATGCAGATGCGATGGCCGCTCTTGAACAGATTTGCGCTCGCCATGATCTCGATCTGATATTCCTCGACCGCACCGGGCGTGACCGGCTTCCAGGCCTCGCGCGTCAACGGATGCCAGGGACGCCCAGGCCTTGAACGCTCCGGATCGACGGCGCGATGCGAGGCCTTGAGCCAGCCGCGGGTGACTTCGCGCTCGGGCAGATCGTCCCGCAACGCTCGTTCTCCTTCCCGCACAGTCATCACCGAGACATCAGGCCCGACGTCCTTGAGGACGACGATCCAGTTGGTATCGGCCTGATCGATCTCGGCGAACAAGGTCAGCGAGATCGGCCCTGCAACCAGCGTGTCCTCAGCCAGCGGTTCGCTGAGATAGCGCAGGCTTTGAATGGCGTTGGTCTGCGTCGGCGGCATCTGCACGAAGGCGTCCGGCGCGAGTTCTTCCTCGACGCTCGCCATGTCGAACGGCTCCTGCCGCAGCCGCTCCCAGCTTGAAAGATAAAGCTTGGTCCATTCCGCCTCCGGCGGCGGCCAGTCGGCTGCCGTGCGCCAGGCGTTGGCGCCCATCACCCAGTAACGCACCGGCGGATCGCTGGTGATGCCGGTGTCGAGGCCCTTCAGCCAATGATCGTGCCAGCGCAGGATCTCATGGTGAAAGGCATGGAACGGCCGCTCCAGATGCGCCGGTCCGAGAAACAGAAGTTTCTTGAATGAACGCAGTTCGCGGAACCAGTTCTGCGCGCCCATGAGATGGGTCTTGTAGGTGTAGGCATACCAGCCGGTGCCGGTATAGACGGGGATTTCGATGTTTTCGAATTCGGCCTCGCTGCGCGCGACCGTCTCCTGCCGATCGAAGGGATCGATCAGCACGTCGAAATAGGCGGGCATGTGCTGCCCCTTCTGGGTCAGCACATTGTAGATGTGCGGATACATCCGGTAGTCCGGATTTTCCATCGCCGCCTGCCAGAGCTTCTCCCGCTCCGGCGACAGGGTTCCGGGCGGCCCCTTGTCCTGATGGATCGCCGAATAGTGGCCGATGAGATAGCGGAAGAGATGCAGCACGCCTCCGGGATATTCGTCGCGGAAGCCGCCCAGCGGGCCGTAGGCGCCGCGCGGATCGAGCGGGAAGATGGCCTTGAGATGTGGCGGCTTCTGCCTGGCGACGGCAAGCTGCTCGGCGCCGAAGCCGGAAATGCCGACCATGCCGACACGGCCGTCGCACCAGTCCTGCGCTGCGATCCATTCGATCAGGTCATAGGCGTCCCATTCGCGCGACCCGCCCGAGCCGTTCTTGCCGACGCCGCGCGGCGATCCGATGATGTGGACATAACCGCGCGACACCAGAAACCGCGTATCGCCCGCCTCCATTACGCCGGTCCACAGGCTGGACCAGGCGGGCTGCGGCGGCAGCGCTTGCGTCTGTTCGGGCGATTGCAGGTCCTTGTTATAGATGGCGAAGGCGAGCAGCGCCGGGAATTTCTCCGCCGCGTCGGGCCGGAAGATATCGACGCAGAGATCGACGCCGTCGCGCATGGGAACGCGCACATCGCGCATGGCGATCATGCCGGCGTAATCCGGCGGCCGCTGATACCCCATCGAGACATCGGGAGCGTAGCTGCGCAGGGCCTTCAAAGGATGGTCTCCATGGCGCGTTCGACCCATTGCAGATCGAGCACCTGATCGTCGAGAGGCGCAGCGCCCTTCTCATGCAGGTCCACTGCCAGCAGCACGCCGGAGGCCGGACAATAGTGCGTGGTCGCCTGAAGATTTTCATGCAGCAGTATGCGGTGCGTCTGCGGCAGATGATCGACCGTGACGCTGACAGCGCCCTCACGCCAGCGCGTGTGGCCGGTTGAGAGAACGTAACCTGCCGGTGAGACCACATGCACGCCGCGGTTGTCGCGTGCCAGCGACAGGCTTTCGCTCAAGGGATAGAACGGCTTCGTCGTGCAGAACTTGTCCACATCGTCGGCAAAGCTGCCGACGCGCTTGCGGCGCATTTGCTGGCGCAGACCCTCGCTGGCGGCGCGATCGGCGGCATCGCCCGCCATCGCGACGCCGTAGATTTCGCGCGCGGCCTCTTCCGACACCGCGCCGTTGCGAACGTCGGCTTCGACGGCGCCGATGTCGCGCTCCAGCGGATCGCCCAAGCCGCCGCCGCCCTGCCAGGAGACGGCGAAGAGATCGTTCTTCGTCATCGTCATCAGGCCGGGCTTGGGGCCGAAGACTTCCGTTTCGCCGCCTTCCGCCGGCCGGCCGTCGGCGACCGTCTTCCACCCCATGGTCTGGCGAATTGTGGCACCGGGCCAGCCACCGCCGAGCCCGGCGGAATTCGGCGCCTCGGACCCATGCGTCATCACCAGCGCCATGGCCTTGTCGATGCCGCCGAGCGTCAGCGCCACTTCCGTGCTGAGGCCGCCGCGATATTTGCCGGCGCCTCCCGTATCGCGCGCCAGGCGGCGATGAAAATAGAACAGCGGCACGACCTGCTCGTTGCGCTCGACGTCGGCGATGGACGACATCGGCGAGATGATCGGCCCACCGGCGTTCACCCCATCCCTGCCCGGCCAGGCGGCACCGCCCGCCGCGAGCGGGTCCATCAGATGCAGGCCGAAGGGTTCGCCGAACTGGTTGGTGCCGCCGAGGTTGAAGGTCGCCATGGCGCCGTCGTTCACGCCCTGGGCGCGATGGCGATATTTCGGCGAGGCGGCGAGCATCTTGTTCAGCGCCAGCATGATGGCATTGTTGGTGACCCAGATCGTCTCGACCGTGGCCGACCCGACCGGCGCGGGAAACGTCGCCGTGCAGATCAACCCATCGGGCGCGATGACGGTGACGGGCGCCACGGCGCCCTCGTTCCATTGCATATCATAGGCGAGCGTCGGCAGGATGCCGCCTGTCACCGCGCCGGCAAGGCCGGACCTGGTGCAATTGATGAAGCCCGGCGCCTGTTTGCTGGAGGCGGAAAAATCGAGCGTCAAACTATCGCCCGTCTTCGTCGCCCGCACGTCGATCTTGTAGAGCACGTTGCTATGGCCATCGTGCTCGAGGAAATCGCAGCCGTGGTATTCGCCGTCCGGCAGTTCGCTCAGGCGGGCACGCAATTTGGTTTCCGTCAGCGCGATCATCCGTTCGATCGCCTGGCGAATCGTCTTCGCGCCATAGCGGCGCACCAGTTCCTGCACGCGGTCTCGGGCCACGTTGATGGTGGCGATGAAGGCGCGGATGTCGAGTTCGAGCAGGCCCGGCAGGCGCGAGGCGGTGGTGATCATCTCCAGTACGTCTTCGCGCAACTCGCCCTGGTCAATCAGCTTGACGCAGGGAATGCGCATGCCTTCCTGAAACACTTCACGCGCCTTCGGCGACCAACTGGCGAAGTCCATGCCGCCGACATCGACCTCGTGGGCCTCGACGCCGGCCCAGGCGACGATCTCGCCATCGACGAAGATGGGGCCGACCATCTGCACATCGTTCTGGTGCAGAGCGCCGATATAGGGATCGTTGCCGATGAACATGTCGCCGTCCCGCAGCGACATCTTCGTCTTATCGGTGATGTGGCGGATGAAGGCGCCGCAGACCGGCGCCTGGAAGGCCACCTGAAAGCCCATGGAGGCGCAGGCGCCATCGGGCAGGAACACGCCGGTGAAGAAGTCCGACGCCTCGGTAACGGTCGGCGAGCCCGACACGCTTTGCAGCGCGATTCGCATTTCTTCGGAAATCGCCACGAGACGATTGCGGATGACCTCGAAGAGGACGGGATTGAGAGCTGTCTGCCCTTCAAGCGTTTGCTGGGTCATGCGCTGAACCTGACATGGAGATTGCCCTTGGCGTCGGCCGTGGCGCGCGCGCCCGGCGGCACCACCACGCTCTGGCCGGGGAATTCGATGATGCAGGGGCCGCGCACGTCGGTCGCGGCCTCGGGAAACACCGTATAGAAGATCACGGTATCGACAGCCTCGGCCGGATTGTCGAAGACGACGGGACGAAAGCCCTTGCGCTGCAATGGCTGGCCGACATTGGTGGCGGAAGGCGGCGGCAGAGCCGCGATGCCGGTGACGCGGACGGAGAGAACCTCGAAGCCGGCGCCGGCATAGGACGCGCCCTTGCCGAACAGCGTCTCATATTGCTTCTGGAAGCTGGCGGTGACGGCTTGGAATGCAGCAAGATCGAATGTTTCGCCGGTCGTGGCGATATCGAGATGATTGGACTGACCGCGAAACCGGATCGAGAGGAATTTCTCGATTCTGACATTGGTGCCCGCCGCCGCAGCCTTCAGATTGGCGCGCACATCTTCCAGAGCCGTCTGCAACCCTGAGCGGATGCGGGACAGTTCATCCTCGTTCGGCGGTCGGCCGGCCTGGATGCGCGCATAGGAGGGCCGCTCGGTCGAAAAGACCAGATCGGAATTTGCCGTGCCGAAGGCCGATTGCGCGGTCGCTGCCGCCGGCACGACGAAACCGTCGAGGCCGAGTTCCGCCGCCAGCACCCAGGCGTGGGAGGGACCGGCGCCGCCATTGGCGAACAGGGCAAAATCGCGCGGATTATAGCCGCGCTCGATGGTCATGCGGCGCAGCAGGTCGGCCATGCGGCTGTCGAGAATCTTGCGGATGCCCCAGGCGGCCTCAATCACGCTCATGCCGAGGGGCTTGGCCACATACGTATCGATGGCGTCTTTCGCCGCCTGCACGTCGAGCGTCATGCGGCCGCCGATGAAATTCGAGGGATCGAGCACGCCGAGCACGAGATCGGCATCGGTCGCGGTCGGCTCCCTGCCGCCGCGCCCATAGCAGGCGGGACCGGGATTGGCGCCGGCGCTGCGCGGGCCCACCTGCAATTCACCGCCGGTGCGCACCGAGGCGATGCTGCCGCCGCCCGCGCCGATGGAATCGACATCGATGGAATGAACGCGAATGTCGGCGCCGGCGACGGAAATGTCCGAACGCATGATCGGCCGGCCCTCGACGATGACGCCGACATCGAAACTCGTGCCGCCGATATCCGTGGTCAGGATGTTCTTCAGCGCGATCTGGCCGCCCATGGCCTGCGAGCCCATGACGCCGGCAGCAGGGCCGGAGAACAGAGCGTAGGCCGGGCGGTCATTGAGCACCGACGTCGGCAAAACGCCGCCGGCGCAGGTCATCATCATGATCGGCACTTTCATGCCGGCTTCGCGCAGGGTCGCTTCCAGCTTCGCCAGATAGCGCCCGGCCAGCGGCCCCAGCGAGGCGTTGGCCGCCGTGGTCGACATGCGCGCATATTCGCCGATGTTGGGCGAGATCTCGTGCGACATGCTGATGAAACAGCCCGGCAGTTCCTCCGCCGCAATGTCGCGCAGGCGCTTCTCATGCACGGGATTGACGGTGGCGAACAGGGTGCAGACGGCAATGGCTTCGACGCCCTGCTGCTTCAAGGCTTTGATCGCCGCACGGGCCTGCATCTCGTCGAGCGGACAGACGATGCGGCCGTTGACATCGATGCGTTCGTCGATCTCTATGACGAACGCGCGAGCCACCAGCGGCGGATGCCTATTACGCTGATAGACGTCGGTGACCTCCGTTTCGTTGAGGCCCGATGTCTGGCGGCGCAGGCGGCCGATCTCGAGCGTGTCGGCGAAGCCACGTGTCGTCAAGATCGCCGTCTTCGCGACATTGCCGGTGAGCAGCGCGTTCAGGCCGACGGTCGTGCCATGGCCGAAGCGATCGATGCGGGCGCAGAGATCGTTGAACGACAGGCCGTAGGACTCCGCCGCCAGGCGCAGCGCATCGATGACACCGCCGAGAATATCGCGCGTCGTCGGGCTTTTGAAAACGCGGGTTTCGCCGCTGTCCTCGGTGATCCACAGATCGGTGAAAGTACCGCCGACATCCGTCCCGATGAAAAAACTCACGTTGCCTTGTCCCCCCTCACGCAGCCCCTCAACTGCGGCCGACCTCGTCGGCTTGGGGATCAGACTATCGCAAGTTTCGGAATGCGCCAGACGCCCGCCATGCGATACGAGCTGCCGCTTAAGCTCTCTACTTCTTCAGCTCTTGCAACATGTGTTCATAGTTGCCGCCCATCACCTGCGACACCGGCAGGCCGGCATAGACCGCCGCGCACATGTCATCGCTGCGGTCGCGAATCTGCTCGGCGCGCGAGAGCACGTCGTCGATACTGGCTGCCGGAATCACGACGCAACCGCTGCGGTCGATGGCGATATAATCGCCGGGATGCAGGGTCAGGTCGCCGAAGGAAATCGGTGTCTGGCATTCGGCTTCGTGAATGCGGCCGCGCGCCGTGCGGCAGGTCATCGTGCGCGCATAGACGGCATAGCCGATGCGGTTCGATTCCTCTATGTCACGGGCCGGACCGTCGATGACGGTGCCGGCGATACCGCGCACCTGCGCAGCGCGGGCGAGGATGCCGCCCCAGGCCGCCGCATCCAGGCCGGAGCGCTGTTCGATGGCGATGATGTCATCCGGTCCCGCCGCCTCGACGGCGGTCGTGCAAAGATGGCGCGGGTGGTCGGACGGCGGCGCATTGCCGGCGATGAGCTTCACCGTCACGGCGCGTCCCGCAATCGGCTTGCCGGCGCTGACCTGGAACAGTCCGGTCACCGCCGGCTTCAGTCCGAGCGCATCGACCGCATCGGAAAGGTCGCAAATGTCGAGCGCGCGCAGACGGGCTATTTTAGAGTCCATCGCCATGATGTTTTCAATCCTTGCCTAGATTAATGCCTGACTGACAGAAGAAGCCCTCATCCTGAGGAGCACGCGCCGCGTGCGTCTCGAAGGACGGGGGCGACAGCATGCAACTTGATGAAGCGCCACCCGCCACATCTCCTCTCACGCCCCGTCCTTCGAGACGCGCCTTGCAGGCGCTCCTCAGGATGAGGACTTCTGGGAGGTGTTACCACAACTAATCCACCTGCAAAGACCTTGCTTACCAACGCGCCAGCGCATCCTGTGCGAAACGCACGCGCCAGTCGACCGCCTGCGGCAGCAGGTCGTCGTGGGCGCGGATGCTGCAGTGCTTTTCCGGATCGAGCCCGCGCGGCGCCTCGCCTTTCTCCACCACCCTTGTCGCATCCAGCAACAGACGGCGCATGGTGACGATCGCCTTGTCGGTCGAACCAAGAAACTCCTTCGAGCGGTCGACGATCGCGCCCATGCCCTCCTGCAAGGCGAAGTCCTGGGTGTTGACCCCGCGAATGCCGGAAAAGACGCCGCGCTTCTGCAATTCGCGATCGACGAGATAGTCGTTTTCGGCGTTTTGCTTGAGCGCGAAGGTGCCGGGGATCAGGTGGTCCGGACCGCGGCCGGAGCGTGTCTCGTAGTCCAGCGCATAGGCCTCGTCGAGTTCCACCGTGGCGTCGTAGCTGTACATGAAATTGTAGACCCAGGTCGTGTAGTCGTCGATCGGCATCCAGATGTGGCCGTCGATCTTCGGCACTTTCGGCCGCTTGCCCGTGTGCCCGAGGACATTGGAGCGCATCTGCTGCGCCGGCATGATGTATTGATAGAGCCGCACATAGCGCTGATCGCCGATGTTGCGCGTCGACACGTAATTATAGCCGTAGTCGGTCACTTCAACGTCGAGGTGCGGCGCGCCGTCGGCAGCGGCAAGCGACATGGAATGATCGGTCGTGTCGCGATGCAGAAAAGACACATGCGCCGTGTCGAGGCCGCCTTCGAGGCCCTGGAGATAGTTGCAGTTCTCCAGCGTCTTCGAGACGAAGCGGTGGCTCGCCGGCGCGCGCAGCCATTCGTAATCGGGCGCCGGCGGCATGGCCTCGCGCGGCCCCATGTAGACCCAGACGAGGCCGCCTTTTTCGAGGGCCGGATAGGCCTTGATCTTGACCCGCGCCTGCAATGGCGTGCCCGCGGGCTCGGACGGCATGTCGACGCAATCTCCGTTCCTGTCGAATTTCCAGCCGTGATAGACGCAGCGCAGGCCGCATTCCTCGTTGCGGCCAAAGAACAACGGCGCCCGGCGGTGCGGGCAGAAGGCATCGACAATGCCGACATCGCCGTTGCTGTCACGGTAGGCGAGCAGGTCTTCGCTCAGCAGCCGCAGCCGCACCGGTGCGCCATCCCTCTCCGCTAGTTCCGACGAGAGCAGCGCGGGCTGCCAATAGCGACGAAGCAGATTGCCGGCCGGTGTGCCTGGCCCGACGCGCACGAGCCGCTCGTTATCTTCCTTGAGCATTTTCGTCTCCTCCCGCTTTGTCTGGCGGCTGTCCCAATTGTTCTACCAACCGTTCTTAATTCATGGATTTTCCCCTATTTGGCCGCACAGCGCAACGGGACTGAAGCCGTGGTCAGGGATGGTCTGTCTTGCAATGATCTATCTTGCAATGGTCAAGCAGGGGTCTATCCTGCCCGCCCAGCGCACGAGGAGGACGCAATGGCCTATACACTGGAAGACTTCTGCCGGGACAGCCGGACGCTTCTGATGTCCGACGCTCCCATCCAGAACCGGATCGACATGGTCGCCGAAAAGCTCAAGAGCCTGCTGACCGATCCGGATTTCGTCGCGGCAACGTTCACCGAAGGCATGCCTGCCGGCAAGCGCGAGCTTTATCACGATCCCGATCTCGATTTTTATGTGCTGGCGCATGTTCAGGAAGGCGGCAAGCGCGGCACGCCGCATTCGCACGGGGCTTCCTGGGCGATCTACGGAAACGTCAACGATTTTACCCGCATGCGCGAATATCGCCGTGTCAATCCGGAGAGCGAGGAAGGCGCAGTCCTGACCCAGAGCGCGGAATATGACCTGCGCCGCGGCGACAGCAAGGGCTATGGACCCGGCGCCATCCATTCCACCGAGCATCCGCAGACCTGCTGGGTGGTGCGCGTAACCGGCACGGATCTCGACAAGATCGAACGATACCGCTTCCGCAAGCTGCGCGACCGCCTGCTCGAAGACGCATAAAGCGACGACCTTAAGATACGGACGAAAGATCGCCACGCCATGATGAACGATGGCGATCAGCCGGGAGGATTTATGAGGATTGGCACAGCCGAACCTGACAGCACATTCCTGTCGCAGGGCCGGGCCCTGAAGACCGAGCTCGAAGCCCAAGGCTTCCAGGAGCCGATCGACGTGCTCGAATCGCCGGGTTCCAGCACAGGAAATGCCTTGAAACTGCAACGCGGCGAGATCGATTTCGGCTTCATGGCGTCAAACTGGATCGGTCGCGCCCGCGAGGGCCAGGCGCCATTCGAGGCGCCGATCGACCTGCGCATGGTGGCACCGGCGAACGCGGGACCGCTCTATTTCATCGCCAGAAAAGATTCGCCGATCAAGTCGGTCTCCGACCTGCGCGGCAGGAAGATCGCCGTCGGCCTGGCGAAGAGCGGCATGAAACAGCATTCCATCTCCATCCTCGGCGCGCTCGGTATCGAGTTCACGCCTGTGCATCTCGATTTTCTGCACGGCGGACAGGCGCTCGAAGCGGGCGAGGTCGATGCGCAATTGCAGTGCCCGATCCCAAATCCGATCATGACCGATCTCGACGGAAGAATGGAGTTGAGAGTTCTCCCTTATGAGAAAGGCCAGCTTGGAACCGTGCTGTCCAAGGTCTCGTATTACCGGCCTGTCATCATGCGCAAGGGCGCGCTGCGCGCCTTGAGCGAAGACGTCGCCCAGCCCGCGGTCGTCAATGTGTTCGTCGCGCATGCGGCAACCGATGCGAGCTTGGTGAACAGGGTCGCGCATGCCTTCTTCGAAGGCGCTGAGCGGCTGCCGCAACTCAATGCGCTTTATACGGGGCTTGGCGAATTGTTTGAGCCGTTGAGAACGCAGGGCGAAGCGGCGCTCGAATTTGGCGGCGTGCGACTGCACGAGGGCGCTGCCGCGGCCTATCGCGAATTGGGGCTGCTTGCCTGAAGCAGGGCGTTTGCCCAACAGCCGCCACCGGAAGTCCGCAAGCTGGATACCCGCGACAAGCGCGGCATGACGCGGCAGGATCATTGCGGCCTGCGTAACCTACAGATCCAGCACCACGTAATTCTCTTCCACCTGTACCGCAAAAGTCTCCGCCACATAGGGCCCCTTCACCAGCGTCTCGCCCGGCGCGACGGTGATGGAGAACTGACGGACTTTCATCGATTTGGGATCGCACCAGGACTGGCCGGTGCGGATGTCGAATTCCCAGCCGTGATAGGGGCAGCGGATGAACTCGCCCTTGCGCTCGAGGCGGTATTGGTTGGGGCCGTCGGCGCCGACCAGTCCCGAGATGAAGCCTTCGCAGAGCGCCGCGCCGGCATGCGGACAGCGGTTGGCAAGGGCGTAAAAATCGCCGCCGACGTTGAAGACGCCGATCTCGCGCCCGGCGACGGTGACGATCCTGCTCGAACCAGGCACGATGTCGTCGGCCCTGGCAATAACGTGACGGGTCATTTCGAACTCAAAGTTACGGCAGGCGGTACAATGCTTTCGCATTGGCGCGGAAGATCTTCTCGCGCTGCTCATCGGTGAGGCGGACACGGATGGCCTGGCGCGGATCGTCGAAATCCCAGTGCGGATAGTCGGTCGAAAACATGATGCGGTCCCAGCCGATCCAGTCGAACACCTGCAAAATGTCCTGCGGATTTTCCGGCTCTTCCATCGGCTGCGTCGCGAACCAGAAATGCTCGCGCATATATTCCGACGGCGGGCGCTTGAGGTGTGGCGTTTCCTTGCGCATGCGCTCCCAGATGCGATCCATGCGCCAGCCGAGCGCCGGGGCCCAACTGAAGCCTGCCTCGATCATGGCGATACGCAGCTTTGGAAACTGTTCGAACACGCCTTCCATGACGAGGCTGACGGCGGTGGCCTGCGAGCCGGTGACGAAGGTGTGGTGTTCCTGCATGTAATAGGTGGGCCAGCCGGCGCCCGACGAAGCGCTGCCGCCGGGGATCGCCGCCGGATGCAGACCGACCGGCAGGCCGGCCCGCTCGGCCGCAGCGAAGATCGGCCAGTAGCGGCGGCGGCCCAGAGGCTCGCTGCTGCGCGGCGACAGGATGACCTGCGCGAACGATGGGTCGCCGGCGCGCTTCTCGATCTCGGCCACCGCATGTTCGGGGTCTTCGCCGGTGACGACGATGCCGGCCTTGAGGCGCGCGTCGCGCTTGACCCAGGCCTCGAGCTGCCAGTCGTTGACGGCGCTCGACAGGGCACGGGCGAGATCGGGATTGCGCTCTTCCATGCCGCCCTTGCTGAGGGCGACGAGCATGCCGAACTCGACGCCGTTGACGTCGAGATGCTGGCGCTTCATCAGCTCGAAGTCGGAGCCCGGCGGGCCGCCCTGGGCCGGATAGGCATCGGCGCGCTGGCCTGCGGCCATCATGCGCGGCCACATGGTCTGCTCGATCAGGCCCTGGCGGACATGGCCGCCGAACGTCTCCAGATGCTCCTGCCAATGCTTCGACAGGAACGGATAGAGGTCCTTCGCCGAGCGCTGGATCGGATGAATGTCGCAATCGACGATCATCAGCCTCTGGGCGGCTTTCTGTTCACGAAGCGGCGCGTTCATTGAACGGTCTCCCTGCTCTTCTGGCCGGCATGGGCGGACGCCAGCCGGGGAAACGCTGCGAGCGGATTGGCGATGGCAATCTTGCGAATCAGCTCTTCGCTCAGACCATCCGGCAACACATCCTCCCCATCGAAGTGGGAGTGTGGATAATCCGTCGAGAACAATAACATATCGTCGCAGCCGATCTGTTCAAGGATGCGGTTGAGGATCTTCGGGTCGCGCGGCGCGTCAACAGGCTGCAAGGTCAGCCGGATTCGTTCGCGAATGATTTCGCTCGGCACCCGGTCGAGCCACGGCACTTCGGTGCGCACGCCGCGCCACGTTTTCGAAGACCGCCAGATCAGGGTCGGCAGCCAGGTGAAGCCGGATTCCATGCAGACCAGTTTAAGATCCTGAAATTTCTGAAAAACGCCCTCGGCCAGGAAAGAAACGATGAGATTCTCGAAGGCGCTGCTCTGCAGCACGTAGTCCTCCGACTGAAACGAGGTCCAGCCGGAGCCGGTCGGCGCATGGCGATAGGTCGAGCCGGCATGGACGGCGAGCGACAGGCCATGGCGCTCGCAGGCCTCATAGATCGGCCAGTAGAGGCGCCGGCCGAGCGGGCTCTCGCCCATCACCGGCAACAGGACGGCGACAAAACGGGGGTCCTGCGCGCAGCGCTCGATCTCCTCGACCGCCAGCGCCGGGTTCTGTGCATGAACCAGAATCGAGGCGCGCAGGCGCGGCTCGCGGTCGAGCCGTTCGCGGGCGACCCAGCTATTCACCGCCTTGCAGAATTCGGCGCCCATATCCTCGTTGAACAAAGCGATGGAGCCGTGCAGCGTATGGCAGATCGCCGTCGACAGGCGGAACGGCTCCAGCAGATTGCGGCGCAGAACATCGAGGCCGTCGGTATCCTGGCCAGCCCGCCAATCATCGCGCACCGTGAACGGCGAGCGGGACGGATAGCTCATCAGGTTGAACCCGCTGCGGTCGATATAGCGATTGACGATCTGGTCGCGCCAATACTCGGACATGAACGGCAGCAGGGCCGCAACGTTCGGCACGCTCAGGTGCGCGTCGCAATCGATGGCGCCATCCAGCGGCAGTTTCATTCAGGCGTCTCCCTCGCGCGGCTTGCTGCACGTATGGTTGTCATTATAGCCGATTGTTCCTTCCGCGCCTAATGTTCGGCCGGTCCATCCGCTGCGCGGGACAGGCCCCACCGATGGGCCGAACGCGAGACAAATCAGCCTCGGGCCTTTCGTCTCCGGTCGAGGTAAGGTAACTTGCGGTGCGATCTCCAAGACGCAGCACGCAAGACGCCGGCCTGAGCGCAGCGACGGCGTCGAACCGTGCGCGCATGGGATCCGGCGAGGCAGCGCGCCCAAGCGCGTCTCGGAAGGAAAACAGGGTGGAAACCGCGAAGGATTTTCAATGACGGACGATACAGCCGGAGCCCTGCAATCCTCGGGCACGCCCGCCGGCAAGCTCGGCGGCGTCGATAATGTCGGCTTCCGCCTGGCGCGCTATTTCACCGGCCGGGACGCACTGGTGCTGGCGCTGATCGCCATTCTCGGATTCCTGGCGGTCTATCCCCTGACCATGCTGTTTTACGGCAGCCTGCATTCGACTCCGCCGGGCATGGCGGGCGAGTTCAATCTGGACGGCTACCGGTCGATCATGACCGCCTCGAATGTCGTCATTCTGCTCAACACAATCGGCATCTCGCTCGGCAAGACGGTGCCGGCCCTGGTGATGGCGGTATTTCTGTCCTGGATCGTGGCGCGCACCGACACGCCCTATCGCGACAAGCTGGAAGTCCTCATCACCCTGCCCTTCTTCGTGCCGCCGATCCTGACAGCCATGGCCTGGGGCATGCTCGGCAATCCCCAGGTCGGCCTGCTCAACCAGGTGTGGAAATGGGCCACCGGCTCCACCGTCTCGCCCATCAACGTCTATTCCTACGGCGGCGTCATCTGGCATCAGCTGCAATATTCGACGCCGTTCCTGTTCCTGTTCATCGTCGACATCTTCCGGGCGATGGACCCGGCGCTCGAGGAATCGAGCCGCATGTGCGGCGCCTCACGCTGGCGTACCTTCCGCGCCATCACCCTGATGCTGATGCTGCCGGCTCTGACCAATTCGTTCATTCTCAGCTTCATCCGCGGCATCGAAAATTTCGAGTCGCCGCTGTTCTTCGGCACGCCGGCCAAGATCACCGTGATCACGACGGAAATCTACAATTCCATCAACCATCGCGCCACGCCCGATTATCAATATGCCACCGCGCTCAGCTTCGCGATCATGGCGCTGATGTTCCTTCTGGTGATCTGGCAATGGTATCTGTTGCGCGGCCGCACCTTCTCGACCGTCACCGGCAAAGGCTACTCGCCCAGCGTCATGAAGCTCGGGCCATGGAAATGGGTCACGTTCGGCTTCTGCATCCTGTTCTTCATCATCACCGTGGTGCTGCCGATCGGCCAGCTCGCCATCGGCTCGTTCTTCAAGTTCTTCGGCTTCTACTCCTACGACATGCTGACGCTGGAGCATTACTCGGCGGTGTTCAGCAACAGCGAGATCTGGCGCGGCTTCTGGAACACAATGCTCCTCGGCCTCATGGGCGCGACGGCGACCATGTTTCTCGGCTCGATCGTCGCCTATGTCTCGATCCGCACGCGCTGGCGCGGCCGCCGTCTCATCGATGCGCTGGCGTGGCTGCCGTGGATGATGCCCGGCATGGTGCTGGGCATCGGTTTTCTCTGGGCCTTCGCCATGCTGCCCGGCCCGATCCCGATCTACGGCACGATCTGGGCGCTGCTGCTCGCCTATATGGCGCTCGGCACGCCGGTGTCGGTGCGGGTGATGTCGAGCGCCTATGCGCAATTGTCCTATGATCTGGAGGAGTGTTCGCGCGTCCATGGCGCGACTTTCGTCCAGACGCTGTGGCGCATTCTCATCGCACTCGCCTGGCCGTCGTTTGCCGTGGGCTGGGTGCTGGCCTTCTTCGGCATCATGCGCGAACTCTCCGCCTCGATCCTGCTTTACTCGGTCGGCTCGGAAGTTCTCTCGGTCGTACTGCTGCGGCTGTGGTCGAACGGGCAGGCCGAACAGGTGAGCGTCATCGGACTTTTCATGATGCTGCTCGTCATCGTCTTCCGCTGGGCGCAATTGCGCTTCATCAAGAGCCGGATCAGCACGTTGTAACTGCTGTCGATCCGGCACCTTCCCGTTCGTTTCGATTTTTGAAGAGAGGAAAGTAATGGCTGCGATTACGCTTGAGAACGTAAGCCGGCACTTCGGGGCCGTCGCGGCCGTGGATAACGTCAACCTGAATGTCGAGGCAGGCGAATTCGTCACCCTGCTGGGGCCGTCAGGATGCGGCAAGACGACGACCCTGCGCATGGTCGCCGGCCTCGAACAGAACACCGGCGGCCGGATCGGCATCGACGGCCAGATCGTCAGCGACGCGCAGGCGAAATTCTTCATGCCGCCGGAGCGGCGGATGCTTGGCATGGTGTTCCAGTCCTACGCGATCTGGCCGCATATGACCGTGTTCGACAATGTCGCCTATCCGCTGCGGATCCGCCGGCGGCCGGCGAACGAAATCCAGGAACGGGTGAAGGGCGCCCTGCGCCTCGTCGAGATGGAAAACTATGCCGACCGTCCTGCCCCCGCCCTGTCGGGCGGCCAGCAGCAGCGTGTCGCCATAGCAAGAGCATTGGTGTTCGAGCCGCGCGTGCTGCTGCTCGACGAACCGCTGTCGAACCTCGATGCACGGCTGCGGACGCAGACCGGCGACGAATTCCGCTCGCTGCAGAAACGGCTCGGCATCACCAGTCTCTACGTCACCCATGACCAGAGCGAAGCGATGGCCCTGTCCGACCGGGTGGTGGTGATGCATTCGGGCCATATCCTGCAGATCGGATCGCCGGAGGACATTTACCGCCACCCGATCAGCCGGGGCGTAGCCGCCTTCTTCGGCTCGCCGAATTTCCTGCCCTCGCAGGTGACCCATTGCGCAAGGCAGGCCGACGGCAGCTTCCTGCTGACCCTCGACGGGCCCGGCTGGACCGGCCCGTGCGGCTGCTCCAACGCGCAGCCCGTCGGCGCCCAGGTGGTCGTCATGATCAGGTCCGAGAACATGCGGGTTTCGACCGACGCCGCTGTCACCGCCGCAGATGCAATGACCTGGAACGGTCAGGTCGTGCAGTCGATCTTTCGCGGCACGCACCGCTCGCTGATTGTCGAGACGCCGGCCGGGCGGCTCAACATCGACGTGCCGGCGGTGACCAATCCGGAGGTCGGCAGCACGGTGACTGTCGTGGCCGACAGGCAGGCCGCCTGGGCAACGCCGGCCTAAAAACACATCGGTCAGAATGCCAAAGAGCATTCGGCCGGGAGGAAACGCGAGAGGCACCTGATTGAGGACATATCGCATCGGCATCGATGTGGGCGGCACCCATACGGACATGGTGCTGACCGATTCGACCGGCCGCACGTATCGCATCGAAAAGCTGCCGAGCACGCCGCACAATCCCGCCATCGCGGTGCTCACCGGGCTCGAGCGTTTCATCGCTTCGGGAGTCGCGCCGGACGAGATCGAATTCTTCAGCCATGGCACGACGGCCACGACGAACGCCCTGCTGGAAATGAAGGGGGCGAAAGTCGGGCTGCTGATCAATGCCGCCATGCGCGGCATTCTGGAGGTGCAGACGCAGGCGCGCGACGGCACCAGTCCGTTCGACCATCTGTTCCGCCGCCCCGAACCCTTGGCCCGGCCCAGCTTCGTGCGCGAAATCGGCGGCCGCATCGACTGGCGCGGCCACGAGATCGAACCGCTCGACGAGGCGGCGATCCGCGCCGCGGCGCTGTCGCTCACCGGGCAAGGCGTCACCTCGTTCGGCGTCTGCTTCCTCTTCTCGTTCATGAACGGCGATCACGAAAAGCGCGCGGCAGAGATCATCCGCGAGGTCGCGCCGGGGGCGTTCGTCTCGTGTTCGAGCCGTGTCCTGCCGCGCATCCGCGAATGGCCGCGCTTCTCGACCACAATGGTCAATGCCTATCTGGCGCCCGTTCTGTCGCGCTATTGCAGCGATCTCGCCGACGGCCTCGACCGGCTCGGAATCGCCACGAAGCAGCGCTTTCTCATGCAATCG
>Ga0182744_1001728_pt1 | contig 18842 bp, 16 predicted proteins | sample eDN3rd30CKraftMG_FD_128525 | JGI IMG/M metagenome (GOLD analysis project Ga0182744, IMG submission 128525) | Enriched Miracle-Growth compost microbial communities from Emeryville, California, USA - eDNA 3rd pass 30_C Kraft MG (version 2) (version 2) ...
ATCGCCTCGATGCGGTCGGCGAAGGTTTCGCGCGTCGCCTCGTCCCATTGCCCGCTCGTCGCGATCGTGCCGGCGGCATCGCCCTTGATCAAGCGCGGCTCATCGGGGATCTGGAGCCACAGGATCGCCTTGCCCGGCGGGCAGCGCGACGGATCGAGCGCATGCGGCTGGCCGACGCAGATGGTCGGCGTCTCTGGTAGCATCCCGCGCGCGGCCTCGTTGCAGGCCTTGGAGACGCCGTCGAGCCCCGGCGTCAGGTGCAGCAGCGCCACCTTGTCCAAGCCCTCGCCACGCCATGCCGGCGGCTTGTCCAGCGCATAATGGATCTGGAAATTTCCCTTTCCGTACCGGTATTTGCGCAACGAATCGGATTCAGTCTCCGAACCCGTTGATTCAGTACCTGAACCCCGCAACAGGCGGCCGTAAAGCTGCGTCGGCGTCACCGAACAGATGACGCTCCTGTTCGCGGAAATCGTTTCGCCGCCGGCAAGCCGCACCCCGCTCGCCCGACCGCCGCTTTGCAGGACGGCCTCGACGTCGGCGCCGGTACGGATTTCGCCGCCGCGCTCGGCGATCAGCGCCTCGAACGCCGCAAGCAGGTTCTTCGCCCCGCCCTTGACGATCGGCGCGCCGGCCGCTTCCAGCGCAAAGGCGATGACTTTCGCGATCTGCCCGGAAAAGGCATCCTCCGGCCCAAGTCCGGCATGCAACACCCACGGCGCCCACAGCGCCCGCATCGTCTCCGACGAGTAGGTGGTTTCCAGCCAGCCCCGCGCCGGCACCAGCGCATCGCCGAGAAAGGCCGCGAGCCCGCGCGGCCCGCGCCGCCAGGCTTCGCCTGCCAAGAGCTTGAAGGTCGGATAGGACCACAGGTTGCCGCCGAGCAACCCGAACAGCAGCCCGGCATCGCGCTCGATGCCCCCGACATCCTGCCCGTGCCGGCCGCCCTCCCCCGCCGCCAGCGCGTCGAAAGCCGCGATATTGGCGGCCCGGTCCATCGACAGCACCGCATGGCTGCCGTCCGGACGAAGCACGCCGGTCGGCGTCGTCGTATGGCAGAATTCCAGCCCGTGACGCGCCAGGTCCTTGCCGAGCGCGACGTAGGCCGGCGACGTGATGAACAGCACGAAGGTCGTCGCCATCACGTCGTGCACGAAACCCGGCACGGTGATTTCGTCGGTTCGGATACAGCCGCCGATGCGCTCGTTGCGCTCCAGCACCAGCACCTTGCCGCCCTTGGCCGACAGCATCGCCGCGCACACGAGCGCGTTGATGCCGCTGCCGACGATGATGTGGTCAGGGATGTGGCCCGGTGCGTTCACGGCCGTCGCCGCCCGTTCAGCCCTTGGGGACCAGGGCCAGCGCGCGGATCGGGCTGCCGGTGCCCTGCACGATCTTCAGCGGGGCGGTGATGACGATCGCGCCCCTGGGCGGCAGCTTGTCGAGGTTGCACAGGCTGGCGAGCCCATAGCGATTGGCCTTGTGCATCATGTTGTGCGCCGGGAACGGCGGGGTCATGCCGCCGGCCGAACCGGCATCCGTGCCGATGCACTGCGTGCCCCAACCGACCGCGCCGCGGCTGATGATGTATTCGATGCAGTCCACCGTCGGCCCCGGCGAATGCGGCCCGTTGGCGTCGGCGTTGAGGAAGCTGTCTTCCGAACCGTTGCGGCGGTCCCAGTCGGTGCGCATCAGCACCCATTCGCCTTCGCCGATCGCGCCGTGCTTTTGCTCCCACGCCTTCACCGCGTCGGCGGTGAGCAGGAAATCGGCGTCGGCGGCCGATTCCTTCGAGCAGTCGATGACATTGGCCGGAGCGACGAAATTCTTCACCGGGATCGTGTCGGTGTAGCCGTCGGCATATTCCTTGCCGGTGATCCAGTGATGCGGCGCATCGAAATGCGTGCCGGAATGCTCGCCGATCTTGAGCCAGTTCCAGGCCCAGAACGGCCCGTCCTTGTCATATTCGGAAATCGCATGGATCTCGATCTTCGGCGTGTCCTTGGCAAGCTCCGGCGGCAGCTTCAGGAGCGGTGTATTCGGCCCCAGCGGCGCCGACAGGTCGACCACCTCGATCGCGCCCGAAAGAAGCTGGGCGGCCACTTCGCCGAGCAGTTTTTGCGTGTCCATGATTCTTCTCCTCCCTATCCGCGACGCCGCGAGGGCGCACTGCATTCTCCTATTATTTCACTAGACGAAAACATATGCATCTGCAATTATCTTTAAGCATAAAACAAATGGGATGGGGCGTGAGCGAATTCGACGCCATTTTTGTCGGGGCAGGCCACAACAGCTTGGCATGCGCGACGCATTTGGCGCTCAAGGGCTGGAAAGTCGGCGTTTTCGAGAAGAATGCCCAGGCCGGCGGCGCGGTCCAGACACGCGAGTTCACCCTGCCGGGCTTCCGCCACGACTTCAGCGCGATGAATCTGAGCCTGTTCGCCGGCTCCGCCTTCCACCAGAAATATGCAAATGAATTGAAAACGCACGGGCTGGACTTCGCCCCCGTGGCCGATTGCTTCGCCAGCACCTTCCCCGACGGACGGTGGCTGGGCGTCAGCACCGACCTCGACAAGACCGCCAGCCGCATCGCGGCGTTCTCTTCCGCCGACGCCGACACATGGCGGCGGCTGGTAGTGGCCTTTCCGGGCGAGGCCGAGCACCTGTTTTCCCTGCTCGGCTCGCCGATGTCGGCGCGCGCGCTTGCCTCCACCGGCTGGAAGCTGTGGCGCAAAAAGGGTACCGCCGGCGCGCTCGACACGGCCCGCCTGTTGCTCGCCTCTCCGCGCGCCTGGCTGGAGGAAAACTTTCAGTCGCCGCAGGTGCGCGCCACGCTGGCGACCTGGGGCATGCATCTCGATTTCGCCCCCGACATCGCCGGCGGCGCGGTGTTCCCCTATCTGGAATCGATGGCCAACCAGAGCTTCGGCATGGTGCTGGGCAGGGGCGGCGCCGACACCATGATCCGCGCCCTCGAAAACATGCTCAAGGCTGCCGGCGGCAGGCTGTTCACCGGGGTGGAAGTCGCGGAAATCCTCACCTCCGGCGGCGGCGCGACGGGCATCCGCCTTGCCTCCGGCGAAACGCATGAGGCGACGAAGGCCGTGGTCGCCGGGGTGGCGCCGGGCGCCCTCGTCGGAAAGTTGCTGCCCGCCGGCTCGGGCGACGCCGCCTTCGACGCCTCGATGCGGAAATTCCGCCATGCGCCGGGCACGATGATGATCCATCTGGCGCTGGACTCCCTGCCGGACTGGCGTGCCGGCGAGGAATTGCAGCGCTTCGCCTATGTTCACCTCGCCCCTTCGCTCGAAGCGATGGCCAGGGTCTACCAGCAGGCGACCGCCGGCCTGCTGCCGTCCGAACCCGTGCTGGTCGTCGGCCAGCCCACGGCGGTCGACCCGTCGCGCGCGCCCGAGGGCAAGCATGTGCTGTGGGTTCAGGTACGCATGCTGCCGGCCGAAATCGCCGGCGACGCAGCCAGCGAAATCGCGCCGAACCATTGGGATGCGGTCAGGGAGCGCTACGCCGGGCGCGTGCTCGACCTCATCGAAACCTACGCGCCGGGCCTGCGCAAGAAAATCCTCGGCCGCGCCGTGTTCTCGCCGGTCGACCTCGAGCGCGAAAACCCCAATCTCGTCGGCGGCGACCAGATCTGCGGCTCGCACCATCTGGCGCAGAACTTCCTCTTCCGGCCGGCGCGCGGCTTCGCGCGCTGGAACACGCCGGTGAAGAACCTGCACCTGACGGGGGCCGCGACATGGCCGGGGGCCGGCACCGGGGCCGGCTCCGGCTTCCTGCTGGCAAGACAACTGGCCGGCGCGTAAGGTGAAGAAAAACGGGGCGGCTGCCGGCAACGGTCGCCCTTCAACGGGAGGATGCCGATGAAACGAACGCCGATCAATCCGGATACGCTCTACCCGTCGACGCATTTCGGGTTTTCCCATGCGGTCGAGCAGAACGGCGGGCGCACCCTTCACCTCGCCGGCCAGGTCGCCTGGAACCGGCAGAAGGAACTTGTCGGCGGCAACGACCTGGTGGCGCAGACGCGGCAGGCGCTCGCCAACCTCAAGGAAGTTCTGGCGGCAGCCGGCGCCACGCCGGCCGACATCGTGCGGTTGCGCACCTACGTCGTCAACCATTCGCCGGAAAAGCTCGGCCCCGTCACCGAGGAAATCATCGCCTTCTACGGCGGCGCCGTGCCGGGAGCCAATACCTTCATCGGCGTGCAATCGCTCGCCTTGCCGGAGTTTCTCGTCGAAATCGAAGCGATGGCCGCCCTGTAGCCGTCGCCGTCAACAACCATCCAGGGGGAGGATTACAAAATGCATGCAAACACGAACAGGCGCACGCTGCTCAAGCTGGCGAGCGCAGGCGTCGCGGCCGCCGCCATCGGCCTGCCGAGGATGGCGCAGGCGGCCGGCGAGCTGACGATCGCCTATAACGTCAACCTGCCGTCCTGGGACCCGACCACCGGCCCCTCGGCGGTCAACCCGACCATCCAGGGCATCTACCAGTCGGTGTTCGACCAGTTCATCCCGCAGAAGCCCGACCTTTCCTTCGGCCCAGGCCTTCTGACCGAATGGGGCTGGAGCGACGACAAGAAGCAGGTCCACATGACGGTGCGCGACGGTGTCACCTGGCACGACGGCTCGCCCTTTTCCGCCGACGACGTGGTGTGGTCGCTGGAGCGCGCCGGCAAGGAGGAAACCGGCAACCCGATCCAGTTCGTGTGGAAGAACCTCTCCAACTTCAAGGTCGACGGCAACAAGATCACAGCCGACGCCGCCGGATACGATCCGGTGCTGTTCAAGTGGATGTCCTTCCTCACCGGCTATGTCATGCCGAAGGCCTATTACGAGAAGGTCGGCGCCGACGGCTTCGAGAAGGCCCCCATCGGCACCGGCCCCTACATGGTCGACAAATTCGAGCGCAACGCGTTTCTCAGGCTGAAAGCCAATCCGAACTACTGGGGCGGCAAGCCGGCGTTCGAGAACGTCACCATCAAGTTCGTGACCGATGCGGCAAGCCGCGTCGCCGAGATCGAGTCCGGTTCCTCGCAGGTCACGCTCGAAATCCCCTATGAGGAATACGACCGCCTCATCGCCAAGGACGGCCTTGCCGGCTCCTGCGAGACCGTCTCCGACATCGGCATGATCTTCTTCAACGACATCGACGTCATGCTCGACGCCAATGTGCGCAAGGCGGCCGTCCTGTCGGTCGACAAGAAGCTTCTGGTCGACCGCCTGCTGCGCGGTTACGGCCTGCCGCTCGACACGCTGGAAACGCCGGAATACGCGGCCTTCGATCCGTCGATCAAGGTCGAGTACAACCCGGAGAAGGCCAAGGAGCTGCTGGCCGCCTCGGGCTACTCCACCGACAAGCCGGTCAAGTTCACCATCCAGACGACCAAGGGCTTCAAGCCCAAGGACTACGAGATGATCCAGGCCATCGTCGGCATGTGGCGCAAGGTCGGCATCGAGGCCACCATCGAGGTCTACGAGATCGCCAAGCATTTCGAGCTGCGCGCCGCCGACAAGCTGGCCCCGGCCGCCTTCTACAACTGGGGCGACGCCATCGGCGACCCGACCACCTCGACCGGCTTTGCCATGTATGGCCCGAGCCCGCATTCGGTCTGGGACGGCCAGGACGTCATCGACGCCATCAACCCGCTGTGGGGCGAGCCCGACGAGGAAAAGCGCATCGCCGGCTGGAAGGCGGTGGACAAGCTGATCGCCGACAACGCCTACGTGCTGCCGCTGATGCAGTACGCGCAGCCCATCGTCCACGCCAAGGGCGTAAAGGTGGTGGCCCACAAGTCGGGCGCCCTGCTGCCCGCCCTGATGACGCCGGCGTAAGGGGTTCGGGCAGGATAGTCGCAGTCTGGAGTTTTCAGTTGGCGCTTCTTCGCACTCCTTCTGGCCTGCCGGCCGTCCTCGCTTCAAGGGCTGGGCTATCGCATTTGGCATTACCCCCACCCCTCACCCCTCCCCACAAGGGGCAGGGGAATTCCGCAACGCTTGCACCCAGCGCCAAATGTTGAAGTTTATGGCGACGACGCTGATGAAGCCGTTCCCCTCCCCCTTGTGGGGAGGGGTGAGGGGTGGGGGTTTTGAAGCCCCCAACGAGAGAGAATTCTCGGCAAGCGGCGGCCCTGCCTTCAAGGGAAATGCGGCCGGCCGCTATCAAGGCGCGAGCGCTTGCTGATGCTTTTCCGGCGTCTCCTGATCCGCCTGCTGACGATGGCCGTCACGCTGTTCGGCGTGGCGGTGATCGTGTTCGTTTTGATCCGCGTCGCTCCCGGCGACCCCATCGCCATGATGCTGCCGCCCGGCGCCACCGAGGCCGACATCGAACGGCTGAAGGCGCTTTACGGCCTCGACAAATCGCTGGTCGAACAGTTCTTCATCTGGCTTTCCGGCGTCGTCCACGGCGATTTCGGAACCTCCATCTCGCTGCGCCAGGACGTGCTGTCGCTGGTGCTCGGCCGCCTGCCGGCCACGCTGGAACTGTCGGTCGTCGCGCTGTTCATGGCGCTCATGATCGGCGTGCCGCTCGCCATCCTCGGCACGCGCGAACGCGGCACGGCGGTCGAGGCCGGCATCGACGTCGCCAACGGCGCGGCCCTGTCCATCCCCGACTTCCTGTGGGGGCTGATCCTCATTCTGCTGTTCGGCGTGCTGGTGCCGGTCTTCGACATTTCCGGCCGCGTCTCGCCGCAACTGGACCTGCCCTTCACCACCCAGTTCTACCTTGCCGAAAGCATTCTGCGGCTGCGCTTCGACCTCACCCGCGACCTCATCGGCCATATGCTGATGCCGGCGCTGGCGCTGGCGCTGCCGCTGGCGGCCATCATCTCCCACCTCCTGAAGCATTCTCTGAAGGAGGTGATGGACCTCGACTATGTCGTGCTTGCCCGGGTCAAGGGCTTTTCGGAAACGCAGGTGATCCTGCGCGAGGCGCTGAAGAACGCCGCCCTGCCGACGCTGACGCTGGTCGGTGTGCAGTTCACCTTCCTCATCGGCGGCACCGTCATCGTCGAGCGGCTGTTTTCCTACGAGGGCCTCGGCAACATGGCGATCGACGCCGTGATCAACCGCGACCTGCCGCTGATCCAGGGCATCGTGCTGGTATTCGCGCTTCTGTTCGTACTCATCAACCTCGCCGTCGAGATGACCTACGCGCTGCTCAATCCGAGGCTGCGCCATGGCTGAGGCCCGCATTGCCGTCCGGCACTTCAACGCCCGGCTGTGGCTTTCCGGCGCATGGCTGCTCATCGCCCTGCTGGCGGCGATCTTCGCGCCGCTGGTAGCGCCGCAGGACCCGCTGGCGCAGGACCTGATGCTGGAGCGGTTGCCGCCGTTCTGGCTGCAGAGCGCGGAGCCGGGCTACTGGCTCGGTACCGACAGCCTCGGCCGCGACCTTCTTTCGCGCCTGATCTATGGCGGCCGCATCGCCTTCATCGTCGCCTTCGTCGCGGCCAGCGTCGCCTGCCTGGTCGGCTCGGCGCTGGGGCTGGTCGCCGGCTATTTCGGCGGCTGGGCCGACCGCATCGTCTCGCGCATCGTCGATATCTGGATGGCCTTTCCGCCGGTGCTGTTCGCCATCCTGCTCATCGCCGTGTTCGGCACCGGCCTCGGCTCGGTCATCATCGCCATCGCCGTCATCGACTGGACGCGCTTCTGCCGCGTGGTGCGGGCCGAAGCGATGGCGCAGGCGCGCATGGATTACGTCGAAAGCGCCCGCATCGCCGGCTTCAGCCGCATCGGCATCATGCTCCGCGAGGTGCTGCCGAACGTGCTGCCTTCCATCATCGCCCTGCTGTCGCTGGAAATGGGCATCGCCGTCATCGTCGAGGCGATCCTGTCCTTCGTCAACCTGTCGATCTCGACCGACGACCCGACCTGGGGCGGCATCATCGCCGAAGGGCGGCTTTCCATCCACCAGGCATGGTGGGTGCTGGTGTTTCCGCTGATCACGCTCTTCCTCACCGTGCTTTCCTTCAGCCAGTTCGGCGAAGGCCTGAAAGCGCGCCTCGACCCGGTGTTGCGATGACCGCCTGCCTCGAGATCGCCGGCCTCAGCGCCACCCTTGCCAACGGCGTGCGGGTATTGCGCGACGTCTCGCTCACGGTTCAGCCGGGCGAGGTGCGGGCACTGGTCGGCGAAAGCGGCGCCGGCAAAAGCATGATCGGCAAGGCCGTGCTCGGCGTGCTGCCGCCCAGCGTCCATGTCATCGAAGGCCACATCCGCCTCGAAGGCGCCGACCTCCTCGCCCTGCCGGCAAAGGAGCGGCGCACGCTGGTCGGCGCCAAGACCGCCCTCATCCCGCAGGATCCGCTGACCGCGCTCAATCCCTCGCGCCGCATCGGCCCGCAGATGACCGATCGGCTGACGAAAATTCTTGGCTGGAGCGGCGAAAAGGCCGAGGCGCGCATCCGCCAGTTGCTGGACGAAGTGCAGATCCGCGACCCTGCCCGCGTCGTCGCCAGCTATCCGCACGAACTGTCCGGCGGCATGCGCCAGCGCGCGCTGATCGCCGCCGCCTTTGCGGCCGAACCGAGGCTGATCGTCGCCGACGAGCCGACGACGGCGCTGGACGTGACCGTGCAGAAGCAGACTCTGAAACTGATCGCCGCCATGCAGCGCGAGCGCGGCACCGCTATCCTGTTCGTCACCCACGACCTCGGCGTCGTCGCCAAGATCAGCCAGAAGGTGACGGTGCTCTATGCCGGCGAGGTGGTGGAGGAAGCCGACACGGCGGCGCTGTTCGCCGACCCCCGCCATGCCTATACCCGCGCGCTGATGCGGGCGACGCCGCGCTACACCGATCCGCAGGCATCCCTCCAGCCGGTCGACGACGCCGTGCTGGCTGAACTGGCGGCCGAAATCGCCACGGCCGACCGGCAGTGGAGGCGGCCGCATGGCTGAACCGCTGTTTCACGTCCGCGGCCTCAAGGTCGCCCTGCCCGACATGGCGCGCAAGCCCTTGTTCGGGCGCGCGCCACTGATCGAAATCCTCAAAGGGCTCGATTTCGACCTGCCGGCCCGCTCCATCACCGGCATCGTCGGCGAATCCGGCTCCGGCAAGTCCACGCTCGGCCGGGCGCTGGTGCGGCTGAACGAGCCGAGCGCCGGAACGGTCGTGTTTGAGGGCCGCGACATCACGCACCTGCCGGAGACGCAGTTGAAGCCGCTGCGCCGCGATTTGCAGATGATCTTCCAGGACCCGATGTCGTCGCTCAACCCGCGCCGCACCATCGGCGCCGTCATCGCCGCCCCGCTGAAGCAGAACCGCATCACCGACGATCTGGCCGGGCGCGCCGCCGAAGCCTTGCGCCGCGTCGGCCTGCCCGAAAGCTTCGCCGGCCGCTACCGGCACGAACTGTCCGGCGGCCAACGCCAGCGCGTCGGCATCGCGCGCGCGCTGGCGCTGTCGCCGAAATTCGTGCTGGCCGACGAGATCGTCTCCGGGCTGGACGTTTCCACCCAGGCGCAGATCCTGTCGCTGCTGGAAAAGCTGGCCGAGGAAATGGGCCTCACGGTCGTCTTCATCAGCCACGATCTGTCGGTGATCCGCCGTCTGTGCCGGCAGGTCATCGTCATGCGCCAGGGCGAGATCGTCGAGGCCGGCCCCACCGATGCGGTGTTCGCCGCCCCCGCCCACGCCTATACGCGCGACCTGATCGCGGCGATCCCGCTGCCGGAAGTGGACCCGCACTGGCTGGAAGCGCAGCCTTCCGCATGAGCATGCTTCAATAGGGCGCCTTGCGCTTAATTATTTTAATCCTGAAACTTCAATCTTGAAATGATGTTCCGGAAGCGCGATACTTCGGCTTGGCGAGGAAGTGAGGAGAACGCACGATGAAGGTTGCGGTTCTTGGCGGCGGGCCTGCCGGCCTCTATTTCGCCATCTCCATGAAGCTGCGCGACGCGGCGCACCAGGTCACCGTCTACGAACGCAATCGTGCCGACGACACCTTCGGCTGGGGCGTGGTGCTGTCGGCCGAGACGCTGGCCAACCTCGCCGCCAACGATCACGTCAGCGCCACCTGGATCAAGAAATACTTCGCCTATTGGGACGACATCGCCGTCATCCATGACGGCGTGCGCACCGTTTCCACCGGCCACGGCTTTTGCGGCATCGGCCGCAAGCGGCTGCTCCTGCTGTTGCAGCGGCGCGCCCGCGAACTCGGCATCGAGCTTGCCTTCGAAAGCGAGATTTCCGACCCCCGCCCCTACATGGAATCGCACGACCTCGTCGTCGCCGCCGACGGGCTCAACTCGCGCTCGCGCGCCACCTTTCCTGACGTCTTCAAGCCCGACATCGATACGCGCAAATGCAAGTTCGTGTGGCTCGGCACCCACCAGAAGTTCGACGACGCCTTCACCTTCATCTTCGAGAAGACCGAGCATGGCTGGGTCTGGGCGCACGCCTACCAGTTCGACGACGACACCGCGACCTTCATCGTCGAATGCAGCGAGGAGACCTGGGCGAAATACGGCTTCGGCGACCTGTCGCAGCAGGAATCGATCGCGGTCTGCGAGCGCATTTTCGCAAAGCATCTCGGCGGCCATCACCTGATGACCAACGCCAACCACATCCGCGGTTCGGCCTGGATCAATTTTCCGCGGGTGTTGTGCGAGCGCTGGTCCTACAAGAACCTGGCGCTGATGGGCGACGCGGCGGCCAGCGCGCATTTTTCCATCGGCTCGGGCACCAAGCTGGCGCTGGAAAGCGCGGTGGCGCTGGCCGACTACGTCAAGTCCGAGCCCGATCTCGACGCCGCTTTCCGCAAATACGAGGACGCCCGCCGCACCGAGGTGCTGAAGCTGCAATCGGCGGCGCGCAATTCGCTCGAATGGTTCGAGGAGGTCGAGCGCTATCTCGGCCTCGACCCGGTGCAGTTCAACTATTCGCTGCTGACACGCTCGCAGCGCATCAGCCATGAGAACCTGCGCCTGCGCGACCCCGACTGGTTGGCCGGCGCCGAAAGCTGGTTCCAGCGGCAGGCCGGCGCTGCCCCCGACGCACTCCACCGCGCGCCCATGTTCGCGCCGTTCCGGCTGCGCGACATGCGGCTTCAGAACCGCATCGTCGTTTCGCCGATGGCGCAATACAAGGCCGTCGACGGCTGCCCGACCGACTGGCATTTCACCCATTATGCCGAGCGCGCCAAGGGCGGCGCGGGACTGGTCTATATCGAGATGACCTGCGTCAGCCCGGAGGGCCGCATCACCCCCGGCTGCCCCGGCTTCTACGCGCCCGAGCACGAGATAGCCTGGAAGCGGCTGGTGGATTTCGTCCACAACGAGACCGAGGCGAAGATCTGCGCGCAGATCGGCCACTCCGGCGCCAAGGGCTCGACCAGGCTCGGCTGGGAGGGCGGCGACGAGCCGCTGGAAACGGGCAACTGGCCGGTGATGGCGGCTTCGGCGGTGGCGTGGTCGCCGCAGAACCAGACTCCGAAGGCGATGGACCGCGCCGACATGGAGCGGGTGCGCGACCAGTTCGTCGCCTCCACGGAAATGGCGGCGCGCTGCGGCTTCGACATGCTGGAGATCCACGCCGCGCACGGCTACCTTTTGTCCTCCTTCATCACCCCGCTCACCAACCGCCGCACCGACGCCTATGGCGGCTCGCTCGAAAACCGCATGCGCTACCCGCTGGAGATCTTCCATGCCGTGCGCGCGGCATGGCCGGCCGAAAAGCCGATTTCGGTGCGCATTTCCGCCAACGACTGGATGGGCATCGAGGGCGTGACGCCGGCGGACGCCGTGGCCATCGCGCGCATGCTGCAAGAGGCCGGCGTCGACCTTTGCGACGTGTCGGCGGGTCAGACCTCGATCCATGCCAGGCCGGTCTATGGCCGGATGTTCCAGACGCCGTTTTCCGACCGCATCCGCAACGAGGTCGGCATGGCGACGATGGCGGTCGGCAATATCTACGAGCCGGACCACGCCAATTCGATCCTGATGGCCGGCCGCGCCGATCTCGTCGCGCTCGCAAGGCCGCACCTCGGCGATCCCTACTGGACCCTGCATGCCGCCGTCGCCCTCAACGACCGCGGCGTCAAATGGCCTGATCCCTACCTGCGCGGCCGCGACCAGATCTACCGACTTGTCGAGCGCAACCAGAGCGCGGGGATCAAGGTATGAGCGGGCCACTCGCGATCGAAGGCAGGCATGCGCTGGTCACCGGCGGCGGCTCCGGCGTCGGCCGGGCGGTGGCGCTGGCACTGGCCGAGGCCGGCATCGCCGTGACCATCTGCGGCCGGCGCAAGCCCGCCCTCGACGCGGTGGCGAGCGAGAACGCCGGCATAAGAGCGATTGCCGCCGACGTCACCGACGAGGCGGCGATGGTCGCCCTTTACCAGCAGGCCGAAGCGGCGCGCGGCCCCATCGACATCGTCGTTGCCAATGCCGGCATGGCCGGCAGCGCGCCCGCCGCCCGCACCACGCTCGCCGACTGGCAGAAGACGCTTGCCGTCAACCTCACCGGCGCTTTTCTTACGGTGAAGCCGGCGCTGGCCGGCATGGCGGCGCGCAAGGCCGGCCGCATCGTCTTCGTCGCCTCGGTCGCCGGGCTGAAGGGCTACGCCTATGTCGCGCCCTATGTCGCCGCCAAGCATGGCGTGGTCGGCCTGATGCGGGCGCTGGCCGCCGAGAATGCGAAAACCGGCGTCACCGTCAACGCCGTCTGCCCAGGTTTCGTAGAGACCGACATGCTGGAGGAATCGGTTTCCCGCATCGTCGAGAAAACCAGCCGCTCGGCAGAGGAAACCCGCGCGGCGCTAATTGCGACCAATCCGCAAGCCCGCTTCATCCAGCCGCAGGAAGTGGCGGCCGCCGTGCTGTGGCTGTGTTCGCAAAGCGCCGGCTCGATCACCGGCCAGGCGATCTCGGTTTCGGGAGGCGAGACATGGTAGCAGCCCCCCTGCCCGCACCGGGCGCCAAGGGCGACGGCAAGGACCGCCTGCGGCTGTGGGTGCGGCTGTTGCGCTGCTCGCGCAGCGTCGAGGCCGAACTGCGCGAGCGGCTGAAGCGCGAGTTCGACACCACGCTGCCGCGCTTCGACGTAATGGCGGCGCTCTACCGCGCGCCGGACGGCATGCTGATGAGCGACCTGTCGCGCTTCCTGCTGGTTTCCAACGGCAACGTCACCGGCATCGTCGACCGGCTGGTTTCGGAAGGGCTGGTCACCCGCGCGCGCCGCAACGGCGATCGCCGCACCTCGGTGGTGCGGCTGACCGAAACCGGGGCGCAGACCTTTGCCCGCATCGCGGCAGCCCATGAACGCTGGATCAACGAACTGCTCGGCCATGTCGGCGAAGACGACGCGCACCGCCTTTCCGGCATGCTGAAGGCCTTCCGCAGCAACTGGGAGGGACACGAATGACCCCGCATAAGATGGCCGCCCTAAAGCCGAAGCATTTCCTCTGGCAGGTCGAGGACCGCGTCGCCACCATCCGGCTCGACCGGCCGGAACGCAAGAACCCGCTCACCTTCGACAGCTATGCCGAACTGCGCGACACTTTTCGCGCCCTCGTCTATGCCGACGACGTCGATGCGGTCGTGTTCCTGCCCAATGGCGGCAATTTCTGCTCCGGCGGCGATGTCCACGACATCATCGGCCCGCTGGTCGGCATGGACATGAAGGAACTGCTCGCCTTCACCCGCATGACCGGCGACTTCGTCAAGGCAATGCTCAACTGCGGCAAGCCGATCATCTGCGCCGTGGACGGCGTCGCGGTCGGCGCCGGCGCCATCATCGCCATGGCTTCCGATATCCGCATCGCCACGCCCGAAGCCAAGACCGCCTTCCTGTTCACCCGCGTCGGCCTCGCCGGCTGCGACATGGGCGCCTGCGCCATCCTGCCCCGCCTGATCGGTCAGGGCCGCGCCGCCGAACTGCTCTACACCGGCCGCACCATGAGCGCCGAGGAAGGCGAGCGCTGGGGCTTCTACAACCGGCTGGTGGCGGCGGACGCTCTGGAAGCGGACGCGCTCGACATCGCCCGCCGCATCGTCTCCGGGCCGACCTTCGCCCACTCCATCACCAAGACGCAGCTCAACCAGGAATGGTCGATGGGACCCGACCAGGCCATCGAGGCCGAAGCGCAGGCACAGGCGATCTGCATGCAGACCCGCGATTTCGAACGCGCCTACCGAGCCTTCGTCGACAAGAAAAAGCCGGTGTTCGAGGGGAACTGATGCCCGACCGCTCTTTCCTCTCCTGGCCGTTCTTCGAGGATCGCCACCGTGCCTTTGCCGAAAGCCTCGAGACGTGGTGCGAAAAGAATCTGCCGGTCGGGCATGGCGATGTCGACGCGGCCTGCCGTGAACTGGTCGCAAAACTCGGCCGCGACGGCTGGCTGAAGCCGACCGCGCCGGACCGGGCAAACCCCTCGCCGCTCGACGTGCGCACGCTGTGCATCGCCCGCGAGACGCTGGCGCGCCACGACGGGCTGGCCGATTTCGCCTTCGCCATGCAGGGGCTGGGCACCGGGGCACTCAGCCTGTTCGGCACGCCCGAGCAGAAGCAGTGGCTGGACAAAACCCGCGCCGGCAAGGCGATCGCCGCCTTCGCGCTGTCGGAGCCGCGCTCCGGCTCGGATGTCGCCAACACCGAGATGACGGCGCGGCGCGACGGCGACGGCTTCGTGCTTACCGGCGAAAAGACCTGGATTTCCAACGGCGGCATCGCCGACTTCTACGTCACCTTCGCCCGTACAGGCGAGGCGCCGGGCGCGAAAGGCCTGTCGGCATTCCTGGTGCCCGCCGAAACCGCCGGCCTTGGCGTTGCCGAACGCATCGAGGTGATCGCGCCGCACCCGCTGGCGCGGCTTTCCTTCAACGGCGTGCGCGTGCCGGCATCCGCGCTGATCGGCGAGGCGGGCGCGGGTTTCCGCATCGCCATGTCGGTGCTCGACGTGTTCCGTTCGACGGTGGGCGCTGCCGCGCTCGGCTTTGCCCGCCGCGCGCTGGACAAAAGCGTCGCCCGCGCCGCGGCGCGCGAACTGTTCGGCGCGCCGATGGCCGAGTTGCAGATGGTGCAGGGCCACATCGCCGACATGGCGCTCGATGTGGATGCCGCAGCCCTGCTCGTCTACCGCGCCGCCTGGGCCAAGGACACCGGGGCCGCGCGCGTCACCCGTGAGGCGGCGATGGCCAAGCTTTACGCCACCGATCGCGCGCAGGCGGTGATCGACAAGGCCGTGCAACTGCATGGCGGCGACGGCGTGCGCAAGGGCCACGTCGTGGAAAGCCTCTACCGCGAAATCCGCGCGCTGCGCATCTACGAGGGCGCATCCGACGTACAGAAGGTGGTGATCGCCAGGCAGGTGCTTGGCGCGCAATGAAGCGACCCGGCATTGAATCATCAGGGGGACTCCATGTTTGACATCCTGCAACCCGAAGGTTGGGCGAAGCCGGTCGGCTATTCCAACGGCATCGCCGCGCGCGGCCGGCAGATTTATGTTGGCGGCCAGGTCGGCTGGAACGGACAGTGCCAGTTCGAGACCGACGACTTCGCCGGCCAGGTGCGCCAGACGTTGCAAAACATCGTCGCGGTGCTGGCCGAGGCCGGCGCAGGACCTCAGCACATCACCTCCATGACTTGGTATTTCACCGACAAGGCCGAATATCTGGCCAATCTCAAGGGCATCGGCCAGGCCTACCGCGAGGTGATCGGCCGGCATTTTCCCGCCATGGCCGCCATGCAGGTGGTGGCGCTGGTCGAAGACCGCGCCAAGATCGAGATTCAGGCGATCGCGGTAGTCCCGGACTGAGGCCGCCGGCTTCGCCGCCCGCCGCCGCCGCGCGGGCGTTTAGCGCGGCTGGTGTCCTCGCGGCCGGCAAAGCACCGCCCTCTTTAGGAGACGGCTGCGGATAGTGTCCTCCGGTCGCGTCCGAGCGTAGCGCCTTTCTCCAGCGTCATCCCGGAAACAACGGAGGCTGACGGGGCATTCATGTCGCCACGCCCAAGTTCGGCCCGCCCCGCACGTCCCCGCCAGCGGCGCATACCATCCCGCCTTCCCGCAACAGCGGCTTGGCAGTGCCGTCAATTTGTGATCAGATGATCACGCCGTTTCTGCTCGCGGAGAACCTTCCTCCAGTTTCCTACACCCGGAACGGCCAAGGAAGCGAGGCACGTCGTGAGTCTTGGGTTTGAGCCGGTTTCGGGCCGCACCACCGTCCAGGACGGGGTCTACCAGCAACTCCGCCATGCGCTGATGATCGGCAGCTTCGACCCTGGCCAGACGCTGACCATCGCCTCGCTCGCCGAAGCCTTCGGCACCTCCAACATGCCGGTGCGCGAGGCGCTGCGCCGCCTTGCCGCCGAAAACGCGCTGGAAATCTCGCAGAACGGCTCGGCCTGCGTGCCCCCGGTCACACGCGCGCGGCTCGACGACCTGTGCCAGGCGCGCGTCGCCGTCGAGGGACTGGCCGCCGAACTCGGCGCGCCGCGGCTTACCCGCGCCGACATCGCCAGCCTGGAGCAGATCACCTCGGAACAGCAGGCGATCGGCCGCAACGACAGCATTTACGACCTGATCTCCAAGAACCAGCAGTTCCACTTCACCATCTACCGCGCCTCCGGCTCGGACGTGCTGTTCCAGTTGATCGAGACCTTGTGGCTGCGCTTCGGCCCCTACATGCGCCTGCTTTCCAACCACGTCGAGCCGTCCATGCGCGCCGGCACCATGGAGCCTTCCGGCCGCCACCTCGCCATCACCACGGCGCTCCGGGACGGCGATTTCCTGCGCGCCCGCGACGAGGTGATCACCGACATCCGCACCACCCAGGAAACGTTGCGCCCGCTCTGTCCGCAGGTCGAGGAAATCCGCGCCGTCGCCTTTTCGAGTTTCGGCAAGGGGTGACACCTTGGCAATCGCAGCACTTACCGCAAACCCCAGTTGATCTACCCCAAATTTTGTGATCACATGATCACAGATATTCGGAAACATCCTATGTCTGGCTATTTTCTCTATCACTCGATCGGCACGTTTCCGGGCAAGGCCGAGGCGATGGCGACGGCCCTTTCGGACTTCGCCGCCTTGTGGTCGGCCGAGGACGACGGCCAGTGGCCGGCCGCCTTGGCCGCGCGCCAGCGCTTCATCGACAGTTGGGAGCGCCTGATCGAGGCTCCGCACGGCACCTTGACCACTGCCGAGAACGTGACGGCGGCCCTTTACAGCTTGGTCGGCGGCCTGCCGGCCGACCGTCTCGCCGGCAAGCGGCTGCTGGTGGCGGGCGACTGTTTCCCAAGCCTGCACTTCCTGCTGGCCGGCCTTGCCGAGCGCTTCGGCTTCACGCTCGACACCGTGCCGCTGCGCCCCGGCGAAAGCTGGGTGCGCGACGACGATTTCCTCGCCCGCTGGCAGGAAGATGTCGGGCTGGCGCTGCTCACCTTCGTCACCTCCACCGCCTCGCATCGCTGCGACGTGGCACGCCTTGCCGCGCATGGCAGGAAGATGGGCTCGCTGGTGGGCGTCGACGTCACGCAGGGCATCGGCGCGGTTCCCTTCTCGGTCGCGGCGACGCCGGTCGACTTCGTCGTCTCCACCTCGCTCAAATGGCTGTGCGGCGCCTCGGGCGCCGGCATCCTCCAGGTGGCGCCCGACCTGCTCGGCGCCTGCCGGCCGGAACTGCGCGGCTGGTTCAGCCAGGAAAACCCGTTCTCGTGGGACCTCGACCGCTTCGCCTACGCCTCGGACGCCCGCCGCTTCGACCATGGCACGCCGGCGGTCCTCGCCAGCATCGCCTCGCAGCCCGGCCTCGACTGGGTGGCGCGGACCGGCATTGAAACCATCGCCGCGCAAAACCGCGCCATGGTCGACAAAATCATCGGCCGCGCGCTCGACAATGGCTGGGCGGTGCGCTCGCCGCTCGATGCGCGCGAGCGTGGCGGCAGCGTCATGCTTGGCCTGCCGCAGCAGGCGAACCCGGCCGCCGTCGTGGCCTGCCTGCGCGCCAAAAAGCTCCATTGCGACGCGCGCGGCCCGACGCTGCGGCTTTCGCCCGGCCCGGTCACCCACGACGACACCATCGACAAGCTGCTGTCCGCCTTGCAGGAACTGATCGGCTGGCGACAACAGCGCGCTTCATGAACAGGCATCGTCTCGCCTGCGGACCTTGGGAGTGAAAGGCCGGAAGAGGCAGCAACGAACGGCACGAGCCGCTGAACCACAGGGAGAGAACATGCTGAAACGTCTGGGACTGATTGGCGTCATGATCGCCGCCGGCGTCGCCTTCGCCGCCCCCGCCTTTGCCGACAAGATCGTGGTAGGGGCCTATCCGGCCAATCCGCCATGGGAATACAAGACCGATTCCGGAAGCTTCGAGGGCTTCGAGATCGACGTCGCCACCGATGTCGCCAAGCGACTCGGCGACGAGGTCGAGTTCCAGGACCTCGGCTTCCAGGCGCTGTTCGCCGCGACCGCGTCGGGCCGCATCGACTTCGCCGTCTCGTCGATCTCGATCACCAACGAGCGGCTGCAGAACCAGGCCTTCACACAGGCCTATTACGACAGCGACGGCACCATCGTCGGCAAGACCGATTCCCCGATCAAGTCGCTCGACGACCTCAAGGGCAAGACCATCGGCGTCATCGCCGGCTCGACCGGCGACGCCTACATGAAGGAAAACGCGGAAAAGCTCGGGGTCGCCGAGGTCAAGAGCTACAACGCCCAGCAGGACCTTCTGCTGGACGTGCAGAACGGCCGCATCGACGGCGGCGCCGGTGAGCTGGCCGGCTTCCAGTTCGCCATCAAGCAGATGCCGGCGCTCAAGATCCTGGTGCGCATCCCGACCGGCGAGCGCTTCGCGATGATGACCAAGAAG
>Ga0182744_1001730_pt1 | contig 18829 bp, 13 predicted proteins | sample eDN3rd30CKraftMG_FD_128525 | JGI IMG/M metagenome (GOLD analysis project Ga0182744, IMG submission 128525) | Enriched Miracle-Growth compost microbial communities from Emeryville, California, USA - eDNA 3rd pass 30_C Kraft MG (version 2) (version 2) ...
CATGGCTGGCTGGGCTGGCTGCTGCTCGCGCTGATTGCCGGCCACATCGTCATGGCGCTGCTCCATGGCCGCCGCCCCGGCGACGAAGACGTCATGCGGCGCATGTGGGGGAAGGGCTAGGAGGGGCCGCATATGTATGGCAGGGACTGGAAGGTCAGGCATAGGTCACCATCCCTACCGGGGACGGGCCGGCCACAGCGCGCTATTATCACCCGGCGATGCTGATCGGCTTTGCCAAGTGAGCGTGTTCGTGGGGTTTGGCGCCAGTCAGCTGGCATTCTAAAGCAATGCAGGCATGGCAACAGCGGCGTTCCAATGGTTGGGGTTCCATGGAGGTTATAAATTGTTTAAAACGCGCTCTGCGAAACAGCTGAAATCTTTCTGCCAACACGCCATGGAATGCAGCTCTGCTTGCGTGCCGGTTTTAAGATCAACCCGTCAGCCCAGGAGTTGGTGCAGCCGCCTGCAAGGACGGTGAGACCCCGGCGCCAAGACGTAACAATGGGAAAGTCTCCGCCATTCAAGGCAGGACGTCCCAGGTTATTGACCGTCATGTCAAAAAACGCTCCGCTGAAACAGATGCACTATCCAGCCAGCACTACTAACGCGTCGGCCATGACACGTGCCCCAGCAGTGATATCCTCGGGATCACTGTATTCGTCCTCGTTATGAGTTATGCCATCCTTGCTGGGAATAAACACCATGCCAGCAGGGCACATCCGCTGCATGAGCCCTGCATCATGGCCCGCGGCCGAAAGCATATAGCGATATGGGAAAGACAGATCGATAGCCAGTTTCTCAATGATTTGCTGGATTCGTCCGTCAAAAGCAATCGGCGCAGCTTCGTAAAGGCGCACCGCCGTTACCTCGCACGGCCCCGCATTCATTTCACAAATGTTCTGAACGGCCGAACTCATCCGGATCAACCGCTCTCCATCGGGATGACGTAAATCAATGCTGAACACAACTTCCCTGGGTACCACGGATGGCGCATTCGGCGCAACGATGAACCGTCCGACCGTAAACCGGGTGACGTCCTCTGCATCCTCAAATTCCTGTCCCAAAGCCAGAACAATACGGGCGGCGGCCATCAAGGCATCTTTTCTTTCCGAATGCATAGCGGTCCCGGCATGCGCCGCTTCCCCAGTCACCGTAACACGATAGGTATGTTTGCCTTGTATGCCGGTTACCACTCCTATCGTTTCACCATTCCGTTCCAGAACAGGACCCTGTTCAATATGGGCTTCAAGGTAGCAGGCGGCTTTCACCCCCAAAGGCCTGCGGGGAATGTAGCTCAATTGCGGTCTCAACACCTCGATCGCTTCGGCAACAGTCACTCCGTCGGTGTCGGACAATGCCAGCGCCTCCTCCAGACTACGAGCCCCCACGTGCACCCCCGACCCCATAAGGCTCGGGGCAAAGCGCGAGCCTTCTTCATTTACCCATGAAACCAGTTCAATGGGACGCTTGGGCTTTATCCCGGCGCTTACTATGGCTTGCAGCGCTTCAAGAGAGGCCATTACGCCATAAATTCCGTCGTAACGCCCTCCCGTTGGCTGAGAATCCATATGAGAGCCAGTCATGACCGGATCAAGTGTGGGATCCCGTCCTTCAAGGCGCAGAAACAGATTGCCGATGTCATCGATGCTGGGTTCCAGGCCTATCTCGGCGCCCCACGCGACGAGCAGGTTCTGCGCGGCCGCATCCTCTTTCGATAGCGCCTGGCGATTGACGCCGCCACGTAGCGTCGCGCCAATTTTTGCCATTTCGCCCAAGCGGTTATTGACCCTTAGGTGGTCGACTTTATCAGAAGCCTTCATGGGTTCCCTGGATCCTTTATCCATTTTTACTTATGCAGGACGCCGTGCGATCGAACCGGGCAACCGGGTCCAACGGTAATCGCCTGGATCTACGGCTTTCGGGCCTGGACACTTGGCAATTACAAAATCCGTCTCCGGGTCGCGAACGAGTGAACCGAAGTCCGCCCTGAAGTGATTTGCGCTTTTTATCGCTATGATCTTAAGGGCGGCCGGATCCAGGCCCACCATGCTGATCTGCACTCTATCGAGCAGCTGCATCTTGCCCGTGACAACAATCACATATACCCCTGATGTCTCCAGCAAAGCCGTCGGGCCAAGCTGTGTCACCAGTCCCGTCATCATGGGCCCCTGAAGTGCAACCTCTCCGTTGGTGAGCTGTATTACCTTGAAGCGGCCTTCCACAGGCGGCTCACTAAGATCGCCGCGGAAAGTGGGAACAGCGGCCCCAACCTTCGCCTCGATTTCTGCGCCAATACCTGCACTGTGGGCCCTTGCGGCCGCTTCGGGATCGTGAATAAGACCTATAAGCGCCTGCCGAGGATATACCTGTCCAACTTTATTTCGAAGCAGCGCGTGAAGCAAGCCACTCGTATTGCCATCCGCGCCACCGCTCGGATTGTCCTGCGTGTCGGCAATCACAATAGGCCGATCCGAACCAGCGGCGAGCGACAAGGCGCGCTGAACTGCGTCATCGGGCGAGAAGACAGATTTCAGTTGCCACTGCGTCGGCTCGAGGATGGCCGGTGCCAAGGCATCAAGGGTTTCTTGTGCCTTGTCTCCGTAAGCCCAAACCATAGGGGCGCACTCTTCGAAGTCTGCCGCTGGAAAACCCATGGCAAAACTTGCAACGGTCCCGTTTCTCTTATCGAGTTTCTCGAGCAGCTGGTAATGGCCCTGCGCAGGCGCTATGAACGTACTCTGCGAGTTGGTCGCAATGAGGAAAGGTACTCTTTTGAACGCCAGCTTCTCGCGCCTGCCCGCGAGTACCCGCCTTTCCAGCAATACCGCCGCCAACGCGCCGGTCATCGCCATATCCACATGTGGGTAGGTTCTGAAAGCCACCAAGGCGTCTGCGCCTTCCAGCATACGATGTGTGACGTTCGCATGTAAATCAAGACTGGCGACGATGGGAATGTCGTTGCCTACCGCTCCCCGCAATCTATGCAGGATTTCACCCTCAGTATCGTCGACATGTTCCGCCACGCCAGCGCCATGGAAGTCAATGTATATGGCGTCATAATCACATGAGCCCGCAAATTTCAGGAATGCGGCACTGATACGCTCGAACGCGTCTTCCGTGACGTGCGCCGAAGGCGTAGCCCCGCACCAGAAACCAGGTACAAGCGTCCATCCACGAGACAGCGCGGCGTCGATAAATCCCCCCATGGGAAGATTCACGCCTTTCATGCTGTTGATCATGGCGCTTCCCTCGATATATGCAGGGAAGGTATCGCCACGATTGAAAGCAGCCCAGTCCGCTTTGGATGCCGCGAAGGTGTTGGTCTCGTGTTGATAACCGCAAACAAGTACTCGCATAGGTATGTCCATGGACAATCAATAAACCTGATCAATGGTTGGCGCTGCGTCGAGCAGCGTCCGGGTGTACTCGTGCTGGGGATTCGCATAGACCTCATCGGTATAGCCATGCTCGACGATCTCGCCCCGGTGCATGACGATCACCCTATCGCATAGCTGAGCCGCAACGCGCAGATCGTGGGTTATGAATAAAATCCCCAGCCCGAAGTCATCCTGGATTTCGCGAAGAAGTTTCATTATCTGCGCCTGAACGCTTACGTCCAGAGCGCTGACGGCCTCGTCGGCAACCAGTACTTTGGGCTTGCAGGCCAAGGCTCGCGCAATTGCCAGGCGTTGCCGCTGTCCGCCCGAGAATTGACTCGGATACCTGGATAGCGACTCTACCGGCAAACGGACTTTCCTGATCAATTCTTCAGCAAGCCTGGTTGCTTCTGCCCGGCATAAGCCAAAATTCAATGCTCCTTCGATCAAGGCGTCGCCGATCTTCAGCCGGGGATTCAAGGACCGATTAGGATCCTGAAATACGATTTGAACTCCGTCACGATATGCCCTGATCTGCCGTTGGCTCTTTGATGACACGTCCACTTCTCTGGAATTGTTCATCCATATGACTCGTCCACCGCTTGGGTCAATAAGCCGGACGAGGCAACGGGCAAAGGTAGATTTTCCTGAACCAGACTCTCCAACGATACCCACTGTCTCACATGGGTGGACTTGCAGGTCGGCGTTCTTGAGCGCATGCACAGTAGAGCCAGCCCCTATCCATGTGCGTGTCTCATAGGACTTGCAGACGGCGACTCCGCGAAGGGCCGGCTGGCGCCTGTCGATGCTTCTTCGCGCGGGTGGCTTCATCGACGGCACGGCAGCCAGCAGTTGCTTCGTATATTCATGGCGCGGTGTTTTTAGTACATCGTCTCTCGTTCCGTATTCCACGCTTTCGCCTTGGCGCATTACAAGAATGTGATCCGCTATTTCTGCAACCACGCCCATATCATGCGTGATGAACAGTACGGCAACATTGTGCTTTTCCTTCAGTTCAGCTATCAGGCGCAGGATCTCCTTCTGGGTCGTTACGTCCAGTGCTGTTGTGGGCTCATCGCAGATCAGCAGATCCGGCCGCAGTATCATGGCCATTGCGATGACGATACGCTGCCGCTGCCCGCCTGATAACTGGTGCGGATAGCTGCGCATGATCCGGGACGGATTGGGCAGACGGACCTGCTCCATCATTGCGAGGACGCTTTGCCGCCGTTTCGCCTTCGGCCAGCTGGTATGCTTGCGCAATAGCTCGTCCAACTGGTCGCCACAGGACATTACCGGGTTCAAGGCCGTCATGGGCTCCTGGAACACCATACTCATGACCTTCGCCCGCAATTGCTTGAGGCGCATAGCGCTCGCTGTGACGATAGACTCACCTCGCAAGAGAATCTCTCCTGAAGCGACGTGCAGTTCTTTGGGCAATAAGCCCATAATGGCAGTAGCTGTGACTGATTTTCCAGAACCCGATTCCCCCACGACGCATAAGGTGTACCCCTTGCGCAGGCTGACATTCAGGTTCTGTATCGCAAACTGGCGATCACTGCCGGACGGCAGTGCAACAGACAAATTTTTTATTTTCAGGGTGCATTCGTCGGCGTCGGCATTCATGGCAGCTTCTTCGAGAATTTCGGATCCAATACATCACGCATCCCGTCGCCCAGCAGATTAATGGCGAGGATTGTCGGCACGAGGAACAATGCGGGAAACAACACATTTCCAGGGTATTGCGAAAACTGGACCCGTCCTTCCGCCATGATGTTTCCCCACGTTGGGATGTCGGGCGGCAAGCCCAGTCCGAGGAAGCTGAGTGCCGCCTCGGTAAGCACGGCGGAGGCGGCGATGAACGTGCCCTGCACAATGAGTGGCGCGAAGGCATTCGGCACAATATGGCGCCACAGTATCGTTCCTGTCGGCGTTGCCAGCGCGATGGCGGCTTCCACAAAGGGCTCTTCCCGTAGTGTCAGCACCAGAGACCGCACCAGGCGCACTACCCGCGGGATTTCGGGTATCGAAATCGCAACAATCACTGTCCATAGCTGGGCTCCTAATGCCGCTACGAGAGCGATCGCGAGCAGAATGGGCGGGAAGGCCATTAATCCGTCCATGGTTCGCATGATCACGGGATCCATGCGTCGGAAGAAACCGGACGCCACACCCATGAATGTACCAGCCACGACCGATATCAGCGCCGCAAATAAGGCCACCAGGAGAGATATGCGTGTGCCATAAACCACGCGGCTATAGATGTCCCGGCCATAGGCATCCGTTCCCATCCATAATGTGTGGGCTACCGTCTCTCCACCGGGAATGGTAAAGTCAACACGCTCTCCCGCCGGTTTGTTGATGTGGTTATAGTCCAGTACAGCGGGGTCGACCGTTCCCAGCCAGGGTGCCGCCAGTGCAACAAACACGAGTACAGCCAAGGTCACCATACCGATACGGAATGCAAGATTCCGCCATAGGCGCTTGAAACTTTTCATCAGTATCGAATCCTTGGATCAATCAGTATGTAGCTGAGGTCCACCAGCAGGTTGATGAACACATAAGCGAATCCAAAGAACAGGACTAACCCTTGCACCACCGGAAAATCACGGTTGAGCACGGCATCGACCGTCAACGATCCCAGCCCTGGTATTGCGAATACAGTTTCAGTGACCACGACACCGCTGATGAGGGACGCAAAGCCGATCCCGATAATCGTCACGATGGGCACGGCAGCATTAGGCAGTGCATGCCGCGTGAGCACCACCATTTCGCTCAGGCCCTTGGACCTGGCAGTCCGGACGAAATCCTCGGTTAGTGCTTCGGACACGCTGGCTCGTGTTATCCTGGCAATTAGCGCGACATAGATCATTCCTAGCGCCAACCAGGGCAGCAGCAGGCGGCTGATCCAGGGAAGAACGTCCTTCCAGCCTTCTAAACGGTGGTAGCCCTGAATGGGTAACCATTCAAGTTTCACTGAAAAGACATAAATGAGAATGTATCCGGTCACGAAAACCGGCAATACAAAGCCGGCCACCGAAAAGCAGGTCAGAAACCGGTCCAGCCACCCGCCCATGCGCCAACCGCCAATTGTCCCAAGGGGAACGGCAATGAGCACAGCAAGCATCAATGTGCCCAAGGCCAGGCTGGCAGTGGGCTCCAGCCGCTGGAAGATAAGCTCGGCGACCGGCTTCCGCTGAAAGAACGAATAACCCAGATCTCCTTGCACGACATTGCCGAGCCAGATGGCAAATTGCTCGAACAGCGTCTTATCCAGGCCTAGCGACTGCCGGATCTGCTCCAGATCCCTTTCTGTCGCATTATCGCCAGCGATAATAGCCGCCGGATCTCCAGGGCTTAGATGGAGAATCATGAATACGATCACTGCCACAATGAACAAGACGGGTATCGTTGCCAGAATACGTTGCAACGTAAACCTCAACATTCAAACTCTCCTGCTGACCTGGTCATAAAACCATCGCAGCCACTGAAACGGAGAATGCGTCCAGCGGCCAGAAGGATAAAGGCTTGAGCCTAGTCTTTACGGATGTTCCAATACACCTGCCCGCCAGCTGAAAGGACACCGTGTACATTCGTGCGTACTGCCGCGGGATTGATGAATTGACCCAAGGGGATATAGCTGACGGTCTCGAGGGCACGGACCTGAATCTGCTCAGCGACCTTTTTGCGCTCTTCCAGAGAGCTTGCTTCGACGAACTTTACTTTCAGGCTCTCCAGCTCGGGATCGTCCTGCCAGCCGAACCAGCCATTCTGTCCGGCCGCATTCAAAGCGGGGCGAGCCAGGGGATTGGGATCACTATCGCCAGCAGTATGGAAAATGCTCCAGCCGCCTTGAGCGGGCGGATCTTTCTTTGCCCGCCGGGTAACCACAGTGGACCAGTCTGACTGCTGCATATCCACTTTGAATCCCGCAGCTTCGAGTTGTTGTTTCGTCACCAGTGGAAGCTTGGCTACCATGGCGAGATCGGTTGCCCGCAAAAGGACGACGGTTTCCCCTTTGTATCCTGCCTCTTTCAACAATTGACGCGCACGGTTCGGATCTGCCTTACCGGTGTAGAACGATGTGTTATCGCTAGAATAGGGCGTACCGCAGGGAAACAGGCTTTTGCAAAACTGGTACATCTCCGGATCGCCCACCTGAGTCTTCATGTGCTGTTCCTGCCCGAGGGCCACCAAGGCAGCTTGCCGCACTTTCTGATTGTCGAACGGAGGATGCAGGTGATTGAGCCGGGCATAGAATTGACGGCCGTCGGGCACCGAGTTGACCAACTTGACGCCCTCCGCCTTGCGTAAAGCGGGATACTGTTCGAACGTAGGCTGTTCGATAATGTCCACTTCACCGGCGATCAGCGCGTTCATCTGGGTCTGGGGATCACGAAGTATGATCCACTCGACGCGATCGACGAATACCTGCTTACCCCCCGCAGTGCCACTTGCGGGTTCGGAACGCGGCACATAATCGGAATTTTTTTCGTATACGACGCGCTCTCCGGGGCGATATTCATTGGGCAAGAAGCGGTAAGGCCCAGAGCCAACAACCTCTTTGAGCTGCTCGTTCGGCGACGTCTTTGCCAGGCGTGCAGGCATGATGAAGGGGACGAGATTGGTCGGTTTGCCCAAGGCGTCCAACATGATGCCGTAGGGTTTTTTCAGGTTCAATACGAATGTCTTGTCGTCGGGCGTTTCCCAGGAGACAACGCTTTCCGCCAGCAGGCGACCAACCGTATCGCGTGCAGCCCAGCGCTTCAATGAGGCGACAACGTCTTCGCTTTTTACCGCACTCCCGTCATGAAACTTCAGGCCATCACGAAGAGTAAAGGACCAGCGCTTGTGGTCATCGGATTCGTTCCAGGTATCTACCATCTGAGGACGGATGTTGCCGTTGGCGTCGGTTCCGAAGAGCGTGTCAAAAACCATAAAGCCGTGATTTCTCGTGACAAACGCTGTTGTCCAGACGGGGTCCAGGACGATCAGATTCGCTTGGGGAACAACTTTGAGTATCCTGGCATCCGCGTGCGCAACGCCATGGATGGCTCCGGCCGCCGCAATGGCCAGAGCCATTGATAAAGAACCGAAAACTCTCTTCATGAACCACTCCCTTAAATGAGTAGAGTCAGGGCAGCCGTTTAGACTAGTGCACTGGAGAATATCCCCATAGTCCGTCACGCCGACCAGTTAAAAAGCATGGCATCCCGTATATACAGGCGCCTGGAAAGCAGCTATATAGCCAAGTCTTTCCAAAGATAAACTAGTATTATGATATTTCACCATAGTGCAATATGTGAGGGCATTATCGATAACCCCAGGATTCATTTCCGGCTATCCGACAATACAAAGCCCGGGGATAGATATTCCCACTCCCCGGGCTGCACATATGCAGACGGTGATCAGACCTGAATATCCCCGAGAGCCCACAGGAAGCGGTCCATATGCCGCTTCAGATTTACATCGACACGGAGGTAACGCGATCCCAGCGCCGGGATATCGGAGCCGTCTTTGACAATCACCCCACGCCGCAGCAGTTCATTGAACACTCGTGTGGAATCAAGCTCAGGGTTCAGGATCTCGGTCAGGAAGAAATTGGCCTCGGAGCCCGGAACGGCCCTGAAGCCATCTATTCTGTCGACACCGGACATCACATAGGGTCGCATTTCGCGAATGGTGGCAACCGCACGGTTGACGTGCTCATCGTCGCTGATGCCCGCAATGCCGCCAGCTATCTGCATCTGTCCCATATTCCAGGTGGGTTTGATGAGTCGCAAAGGGCGTATGAGCGCCGCATTATTGGCAATGCCGAATCCGACTCTGAGCCCCGCAAGACCAAATGCCTTCGACATGGTCCGCAGTACGAGAAGGTTGTCATACTCTCGCAGCAGTTCCATACCGAACTCCGCACTGCTGTAGTGAACGTACGCTTCATCCAGGGCGAGCAGCGTATCGCTACTGGCAGCCTCGCATACTGCCCGGACCTCCGTCTCGCTCATCAAGCGCCCGCTAGGGTTATGAGGATTCGTCATAAAGGCGATCCTGGGCTTTGCACTGCGCAGCGTGTCGATATAACGGTCAACATCGGGATCGAAATCCTTCCCCATGGGGGAGAAGACTGGAGCCCTGCCTTCGCAATTCGAATAAATCCGATAGAGAGGGAAGCAGGGGGAATGCATCAGAACTGGCTCATTCGGTTTGGCGAACGCCCGGATAACCATCGAGATGACTTCTGTTTCGCCGGAACCACACACAACGCCTTCAGGGTCGAAGCCATATTTTTGGCCAATTGCTTCGCGCAGGGATACGGCGGTCCAATCCGGATACAGGGATAAACGGGACTGCGCTTCCGCAACCGCCTTCATCGCCAGCGGCGAAGCCCCATGAGGGTTCTCGGCAGAGGCCAATTTTGCGATATCTTCCGCTGCCACTCCATACTTCCGGGTGACGTATTCCGAAGGTAATCCCGGGACATAAACCTCACCATCGATCAATGACTGATTACTCGGCATCACTGCCGGACATGCAACCTGGCTCATCCTTATCTCCTATACAGTTGGAATAGCGCGTAAGAAAAATTGTAATAGATTAAATTTTAAAATAAAACTAGTACAATTCAGAAAACACAGGAGAAAACTACCGCCGCAGCTTATACATCACATTTTGCGCCGAACCGCCTCATCAGCTGTTTTACCCTTGGTTTTATCGACAAAGACGTATAGCACTAGTCCGATGTTAAAATGTAATAGCGTTTGTCACACGACTGCTGGGTAAAATCGCCGGAGAGGCTACCCAGGCAAAGTTACTATTTCATGAATACTCGAAACCAATGACTAAAGAACGCTGGGCTCCTGCCATTCCTGCCGAGGCATCGCCCAAATACATCGCGCTGGCCGATGCAATCGAACGAGCTGTCGAGGCGGGCGAGCTCAAACCTGGCGACAGGCTGCCCACGAATCGTGAGCTGAGTCAGCTATTCAATGTCACCATCGCTACCGTTACGAAAGGAATGGCTGTCGCCGCCCGAAAGGGCCTCATCACCGCCCAGGTGGGCAATGGGACCTTCATTGCCGAAGGCAGCGCGCCGCAGCCGGAAGTAGAAATACTCGATTTGTCATTGAACGTCGTTCCCCAAACGGTGGTATCAAGGGAGCTCACGACCTTACTGGATACCTTGAATACCAACGCAGTCAACGACGGATTGTTTGGCTATGGCAGTTATACACCCTCCATCATCCATGCCCAGCTGGCCAGCGCCTGGATGCAATCGTTTGGGGTAGACCCGCTGGACGGGAGAATATTGTTGACCACGGGCGTGCATCAAGGGCTACTCGCTTCGTTTTTCACGCTTCTGAAGCCAGGCGACCCGGTCATCTGCGAAGAGCTGACTTACACAGGAATCAAACGCATCGCCAGTTTCCGCGATGCCAGACTTTTGGGAGCGCCTTGCGATCACGAGGGGATCGTACCGGAGCAGCTCGAGCGACAATTGAAGAGCACACAGGCGAAAGTGGTGATCCTTACCCCGACCCTGCATAATCCGACGACGGCCTCAATGTCGCTCGAACGTCGGCGCGCCATTGCGAAACTATGCCAGAAATACGACGCCTATCTCGTTGAAGACGGTGTCAACATGCCTCTGGCAGGAGGCGACCATCCTCCTATTGCTTCATTTATCCCTGCGCGAGCCATTTTCCTTACAGGTTATTCAAAATGCGTTGCTTCCGGATTCAGGCTGGGCTATGCCATTGTGCCGCCAGACTTGCAATCGGCCTTTCTGGAAGGCCTGGTAGGCATGCAGTGGACGGGACCCCATCTGTATTCCAAACTGGCCGAGAATATGCTGAGGGAAGGCTTCATTGAACAATTCACTCTCGCTCACCGCGCCGAGGCTTCGGCGCGCTACCAATTGGCACGGCAGCTTCTCCGGAATGTCCGCCCATCAGAGAAGCCTGCCTATCACGCATGGGTAGATTGTGACACCAGGAATGCGGCCGAGAATTTCGCTATTCAGGCGCTACGGCGCGGTGTAAAGATTTCGCCCGCCGCACATTTTGCGGTGGCCGGGGATGGCCGCACGGCAAGCAACGGATATCGAATCAGCCTGGGCTCCTGTCCCGACCGACTGGCGTTGGAGCGGGCATTGGCAGCTTTGGGGACAATTGACGAGAACAGAACGCCAGCGAGTTCCACTCTGATTTAACCACCCGTCTTAACGACCCATCGACCGTCACGTTTTCTTTCGTCGCGGAACATCGTGCAAAAAGAAGGCCCAGCTGTGACATTACAAGCCATCATGACTCAAAGTACACCACCCGTCGCTATCGCCACCCGGTTCGGAGAATTTGCGGAGCGCCTCGCTCTTCATGCCGAAAGGCCCGATCATGAGCCCATCAAGCTCTACATCCTTGACACATTGGCTGTCATGATTGCCGGCGCTAAAGCTGATTCAAGCGTAACCATGGCCCGCACCCTGAGAAAGCTGGGCTCGGGTAATGCGGCGACAGTCGCCGGTATAGGCAGAGTGGCTTCCGCTCAAGACGCTGCGCTGCTCAATGGGGCTTTTTCGCACGCCCTGGAACTTGATGACGACCACCGCGTAGCGGTCCTTCATCCCGGCGCCGTCGTTGTCCCGGCGGCCCTTGCAGCCTGCGAACTATCGAAGGCCTCTGGTAAGACGTTCCTGGTGGCGACATTGGCTGGCTACGAGATTATGTGCCGCCTCGGTCTTGCTTATCGTGGCAGCCATTTCGAGCATGGAATGCATCCGACGGCCATATTTGGTGTATTTGGTGCTGCACTGGCGGCAGGGATCGGTTTGGGCCTCGATGCTGCCGGCCTTACCCGCGCATTGGGCATCGCGGGAACCCAGGCAAGCGGCTTAACCGAATGGCGCAGCGATGGCTCATGGATCAAACGCCTGCATCCGGGACGCGCGGCGCAATCAGGGGTCCTATCGGCAGCACTCGCCGCGGAAGGCTTCACAGGCCCCGCCACGATTCTTGAAGGTCCAGGCGGCTTCTTTAATGCTATGGGCCATGGAAAGTGCATCAATCTGCAGGCTATCACTGACTCGTTAGGCGAGCGCCAACACGCACTGGAAACTGCCATCAAACCGTACCCTTGTTGCCGCTTCATGCACGGCGCCCTGGACTTGGCGCTGGACGCGTATGCCAGTGGGATACGCCCGGAGCATATCGCCAATGTCGAAATCCGGATTTACGAAACCGGCGTGCTTACTTATCATAAGGTCCCGCTTAATAATGTCGATGCACAATTTAATGTACCGTACGGCGTGGCTTGCGCTTTGGCCCAAGGTCGCGTCGGGCTGTCAGACTATAAGGCCGAAAGCGTACGGCGCACGGACATATTGAATCTATCTGAACGCATCAATGTCACTTCTCATGAGCCTTATACACAAGCTTACCCAGATGTCTACAGCGTGGAATTCGTGCTGCGCTGCTATGATGGAAAGGTATTAACCTTGCGTAGCACCTGCCCCTCCGGCGACCCCGAAGCAGAAATATATAAACAGGACAAGACAGCTTTCAGCAACGAAGTCCACCGGAAAGCGGCTCTTCTCCTGAATGAAAGCGGGTACGGCCACATTGCTCAATCATTGATCGAGCAGGTGGACCAGCTGTGGGAAAGCACAGACCTGGATGGTCTGCTTCGCTGCGTGGGTACCGGCCGATATACTGATTGATTAATGCATATGTAAAGGCGGACATAGAAGAAACGCGTCATTCAGGGTTGCCGACACGCAGCAAGCCATCCTCGCCGCGAAAGAACGCCAGCATCTCCTGCAAGACGATATCGGGCTTTTCTTCGGCCAGATAGTGGCCGCAATCCACCGCATGGCCGCTGACCTCGCCGCGGGAAACATCCTTCCATAGTTGCAGCACGTCGAAGTTCCGGCCCACGGCGCCATGCTGCGCCCATAGCACGCGCAGCGGCACGGCAAGATGGTTTCCGGCATCCCGATCGAGCGCGTCCTGCTCCAGGTCGATTCCCGCGGAAGCGCGATAATCACTGCATATGCTCCTGGCCGTAAGAGGCAGGGCGATACAGCGTTCGTACTCCGCCAGCGCCTCCGGCTGAAAGGCGGACAGCCCCGCATGCCGGCGGCCCGACACATTGTGCAGGTAGGCGACAGGATCGGCTTCGATCAGCCGTTCCGGCAGCGGCGGCGGCTGGATCAAGAAGAACCAGTGCCAGTAGTCGCGCGCGAAAGCCATGGACGTGCGCTCATACATGGCGAGAGTCGGCGCGATATCCAGAAAGAACAAGCGCTCCACTCGTTCAGGATGGTCGAGCGCCAGGCGATGGGCGACACGCGCGCCCCTATCATGGCCGCCCACCAAAAAGCGCCCGAACCCTAGCTGCCGCATGAGTTCCACCATGTCCCGCGCCATGGCGCGCTTGGAATACGCCTCGTTCTGCGCGCCCGGCTCGGGCCTGGACGAGTCGCCGAAGCCCCTTAGATCGGGAGCGACGACCGTATAGCGCCGCGCCAGACCGGGGGCGACCCGATGCCACATGACGTGAGTCTGCGGATGGCCGTGCATCAGCAGAAGCCCCGGCCCCCGCCCACCCACCCGCGCGTGGATGCGCACGCCATCGTTCACGGTGAAGCTTTCGGACGTAAAACCCTTGAACATGCTCGCCAACCTCTTGAATGAAATGAATATATTCCGGCAGGCTCCTATTCCTGATGCTGTAATGATAAGTGACAGACTCAGGCGATCTTCGCCAGCGCCCGCTCGATATCCTGGGCGTTGTCCGGCCGGACGAGCCGCGCCACTTCCTGGCCGTCGCGCAGAAAGATCAGGGAGGGCCAAAGCTTGATGCGGAACGAGCGGCCCAGGGGACGGCCGCTGCCGTCTTCTATCTTTATGTGGGGGATGTCGGGATGGGCCTTGAATGCTTGCGCAATCAAGGGCTGTGCCGCGCGGCAGTATCCGCACCAGGCCGTTCCGAATTCCAGCAGCAAGGGGCCGGCGCGTGTGTCGATGGCTTCGCGCGCGGGTTCCTTGTGTTCGTAGTCATAAGTCATTGCCATGCTGTTCTCCTGGGCGACCATAGTAGGCGCCGGCCGCAAAAATAAGCAAGCCCCATACCGGCCCGTGGGCATGCGGAGCGTGAGCTCGCTTGACGGCCACCGTGACGAGGCGAGGGGTCTACTTGACGCAGAGCCATCAGGCGCGCCATCGGAGCGGAACTGCTCATCGGAGAAATCCGCCTCGACCAGGCGTCGCCCGGGCCGGCCGGAAGGCGGGATCGTGTGCGATACACTTCGATATAGACAATCCCGTCCGGCTGTGGCCTCGAACACCAACACCAAAAGAATCCGACCATGTTGACCGTCCTGCAACGTGTATCGCAAGCCGGCGTCTGCGTCGGTGGCCGCAGCGTCGGCGCCATCGGGCATGGCTTGCTCGTGCTGTTGTGCGCCGAGCATGGCGATACCTGCGCCGAGGCGGATGCGCTGTTGGCCAAGATACTGAAGCTGCGCATATTCTCCGACGAAGCCGGCCGCATGAATCGCAGCGTGCAGGACGTGGGCGGCGGCCTGCTGATCGTCAGCCAGTTCACCCTGGCCGCCGACACGAGCAAGGGCAATCGCCCAAGCTTTACCGCCGCGGCCGCTCCCGAGCAGGGGCGAGCCTTGTACGAGCATTTCCTTGCGCGGGCCCGTGAGCTGCACCCTGTCGTTGCCAGCGGCGAATTCGCCGCCAACATGCAGGTGCAATTGGTGAATGACGGGCCGGTCACCATACCGCTGCGTATCGCATCATCGGCGGCGCCTTGATCGCGGCATTGGAAACTTTTCAGACATCCCTTACGCGCGCACAAGCGCTCCCTTACGCGCAGATAAGCGCTGATGCGCACATGTAAGCAACAATTATCTAAGGGAAATCACCGATTTGGAGTTTTTATGCGATCCGAATACACTAGCGCCCATCAAGGGGAGTAGCTTTCTTCCGCAGCATCGTCATCACGGCCGTCTTGCAGCTGCAAGCGCCCGGTGCTCGGGCAACATCGCCATGTTGCAAGCAAGACCTTGCCATTCAGGGCAAGGTCCGTCTCCAGCAAATGTAAATGCTGTGGCCTGTGTCCTGATGGACCAGGCCATTTTGCTTTTCCGGTTGTCCGCCGCGGCAAGCATGCCGCCCATCGGGCAATTCGGCCCGAGCGGCCCGGTCCACCTAATCGATACTTTATAACTTTGGGATGACTATGCTTGAATTTTTACAGACACTCAGCTGGGCGGCCGTCTTTCAGATCATTCTGATCGACATCCTGCTGGGCGGCGACAACGCCGTGGTGATTGCGCTTGCCTGCCGCAATCTGGACGCAAAACGGCGCATACAGGGCATATTATGGGGCACGGCGGGCGCCATCATTCTGCGTGTGGTCCTGATCGCCTTCGCTCTGACACTGCTCAGCATACCGTTCCTGAAAATCGTCGGCGCGCTGCTGCTGGTATGGATAGGCGTGAAACTGCTGATCCCTGAAGACGACGCGCATGGCAATATCGAAGGCGGCGCGTCCATCATATCGGCGATCAAGACCATTATCGTGGCCGACTTCGTCATGAGCCTGGACAACGTCATTGCGATCGCCGGCGCCGCCCAGAGCGCCCACTCGGATCACCAGCTGGGCCTGGTCATCTTCGGCCTGGTCGTCAGCGTACCCATCATTATCTGGGGCAGCACGCTGGTACTGAAGTTGATCGACCGCTTCCCCATGGTGGTCACTTTCGGAGCAGCGCTGCTGGGCTGGATCGCCGGCGGCATGCTGGTCACCGATATCTTCATCGTCGAGCGGTTCGGCGAGCCGTCCGGCACAATAAAGATCGCCGCCGAAGTGGTCGGCGCTGTACTGATCATCATCATCGGCAAGAGCATCGCCCGCCGCAAGCAGCCGGCCAACGCCAACGCTTAAACAGAACCAAGGCGCCAGCGCGCCGCCCTTCACCGGCGGCGCGCATCATCGGCATCTGCAAGGGGGCGCAAGCCCCCTTTTATTTTGCGCGTTCGGATTTGTTGAGATCACGCCGACCCAGGACAACCGCCGCAAGCACGCCCGCCGCATCTGGGACGCCATCAATCGGTCGTCCAGCGCCGTGTAGGCGCTTCCTCGGCGCGTTCCGACCGGGGCGCCACTGTCATGGGGCGCATGGCGGCGAACCGCCGCTGTTGCTCAGCCGCCGTCCGCCTTATCTGCAACTATCTCTTTCAGTGGGTAGTCGCCGCCGGGAGCGGCGTGATACCCTTTTTGCGTCCCGGGCGGCCATGTGCCCCGCCGCGCCGGCCGCCCACTTGCCCGTTCTGGTGGCTGCTTCATGATTGTTCAATGTTCGACGGCCGGCGTCCGCGGAGTTCGCGGCTTTGGCCTTACCGGCGCGATGGCGCTGTCCCGTCCGCGGTTTGTTCTGGCCGGTGCGATGCTGTTGGCATGCGCGCCGCCTGCTTCGGGCGAGGCCGCGGAGGATGCGAAAAACGCGACGGCGGTCACCACGCTGGCGCCCGTGGTCGTGACTAGCACGCATGTCGAGCAGCCGGCTTTCGATGTGCCCGCTTCGGTCGATGTGATCGACGGCGAGCTCATGCGCGACAGCCAGATGCAGGTCAATCTGTCGGAAAGCCTGGGCGGGGTGCCCGGCCTGCTGGTCCAGAACCGCCAGAACTATGCCCAGGATTTGCAGATGTCCATACGCGGCTTCGGTTCGCGCTCTACATTCGGCGTCCGCGGCATACGGCTTTATGTCGATGGCATTCCGGCGACCATGCCGGACGGCCAGGGGCAGACGTCCAATATCGACATCGCATCCATAGACCGCGTCGAGGTGCTGCGCGGCCCTTTCTCCGCGCTGTATGGCAATTCATCCGGCGGAGTGGTGCAGATCTTCACTGAAGAAGGCAGTGGCCCTCTGCGCATCACGCCCAGTTTTACGGCGGGCAGCGACAACCAGCGCCGTTACGGGCTCAAGGCCGGCGGCGCCGTGGATGGCGGCGGGCTGGATTATTTGCTCAGCGTGAACCGCTACACGACCGATGGCTACCGGGACCATAGCGCGGCGCGCAAGAACCTGGCCAATGCCAAGCTGGGCCTGCCCGTGGGCGACGGCGGCAAGCTCACGCTGGTGCTGAACAGCGTGGACGTGAAGGCCGACGATCCGCAGGGCCTGACTTATGACGAATTCATCGACAGCCCGCGCAGCGCGGCGCCCAACGCCTTGCGCTTCAATACGCGCAAGACGGTCAAGCAGACCCAGGGCGGCCTGACCTACGAGCATCGCATCGATGCCCGGCATGACCTCCGGCTCATGGCCTATTACGGCCAGCGCAAAACAGTTCAGTACCAATCCATCCCCGTCGACACGCAAGCAGCGCCCGGCCATGCGGGCGGCGTCATCGATCTGGGCCGCGACTATGGCGGCGTGGACCTGCGCTGGACATCCCGCCTTGCGCTGCTGGGCGGCCCACTGACGCTGATAGGCGGGGTGGCCTACGACACCCTGACCGAAGACCGCCGAGGCTACGAGAATTTCGTCGGCAGCCGGCTGGGCGTGCGGGGCAATCTGCGCCGCAAGGAAGTCAATGAGCTCTGGAATATCGACCCTTACCTGCAGGCTTCGTGGCAATTCGCCCCGCGCTGGACGCTGGATGCGGGGCTGCGCTACAGCACGGTGCATTTCGATTCGGATGACCGTTACATTACCGCCGGCAACGGGGACGACAGCGGGTCGGCGCGCTATACCAAGGCCTTGCCGATGGCGGCCCTGCGCTATCAGCCCACCGACGATCTGAGCCTTTACGCGACCGTGGGGCGCGGGTTCGAGACGCCCACTTTCAACGAGATCTCCTATCGCTCGGATCATCTTCCCGGCCTCAATTTCGCGCTGCGGCCCTCCGTCAATACCAGCGTCGAAATCGGCGCCAAGGCCCGTCTGGCCGGCGGTTTGTTGACCGCCGCCCTGTTCCAGACCCGGACCGAGGATGAGATCGTGGCGGCCGAGAACCTGGGCGGCCGCACGACCTACCGCAATGCGGGACGCACCCGGCGCAACGGCTTCGAGTTGAGCTGGAGCGGGGAAGTGGCGCACAATTGGCGAGCGCAATTCGCCTATACCTGGCTGGATGCGACCTATCGCGACAGCTTTTATACGGGCGCGGCGACACCGGCCAATCTCGTCCCGGCGGGAAACCGCATTCCGGGGATTGCCCGGCAATCGCTGTTCGCCTCGCTCGGCTGGATGCCGCCCGCCGGATGGCGAGCGGGCGTCGAAGGCCGCTATCTCAGCAAGATCTATGTGCACGACAGCAACGACGAGTCCGCGCCCGCCTATTTCACCGCGGCGCTGCATGCAGGCTATCTATGGAAACTTCCGAACTGGGAGATAAACGCCTTTGCCCGCGTGGATAACATCCTGGACAAGC
>Ga0182744_1001731_pt1 | contig 18822 bp, 19 predicted proteins | sample eDN3rd30CKraftMG_FD_128525 | JGI IMG/M metagenome (GOLD analysis project Ga0182744, IMG submission 128525) | Enriched Miracle-Growth compost microbial communities from Emeryville, California, USA - eDNA 3rd pass 30_C Kraft MG (version 2) (version 2) ...
GCTCATGGCCTATTCGCTGGGCGACGGCGGCATCGACGAAATGAAAATGCAGCTTGGACGCAACGGCTCGCACATCGCCTATCCCGGCTTCAAATTTGCCCAGGTGAACGCGCTCGACCATAATTTTACGTCCGCAGAAGACCGCGCGCTGCTGGTGCCTCTGCTGCAGGGTTTCGTTCTCGACTGCGTCAGGGACAGCGAGGCGCATCACGCGGCGAAGGACACGTCTGCCATGGCGCTGGCCGCCGAATAATCTGCATTGTTGTACCACCACGTGGGCTGCCGGGCCGTAGCGAGCATGTATCGCGCGTGCTAGGCTGGCCGTAAACCGCGCCACTGCGGGAACGACCATCAGCCGGAGGAAGCGGTCCATGCAGGCCATCGATATCTACACGCATATTTTTCCGGATAAATTCTATGCGGAACTCACCAAAGCCTCGCCGAAACTGGGCAATATCGGCGCGCGCCTGCGTGGCATCCCCCCGCTCTTCGATCTCGACGTCCGGTTCCGCGCCATGGACAAGATCGGTGCGGATTACCAGCAGATCATCTCCCTGCCCAACCCGCCGCTCGAGGATATCGCCACCGCCGACGTCGCACGCCATCTCGCCAGCGTCGCCAACGACGCCATGGCCGACCTCTGCGACCGCCACAAGGATCGCTTTCCGGGTTTTGCCGCCGCCATCTCCATGCACGATATCGAAACCGCCGTGCAGGAAATCGACCGTGCCGTTCTCAAGCTCGGCGCCCGGGGCATTCAGATTTTCACCAACGTGGCAGGCAAGCCGCTCGACCTGCCGGAATATGAGCCGATCTTCGCGGCCATGGCGAAACATGATCTGCCGATCTGGCTGCATCCCGCACGCACGTCGGACATGACCGATTACGCGAGCGAATCAAAATCGCGATACGAGATGTGGTGGTGTTTCGGCTGGCCCTATGAGACCTCGGTCGCGATGTCGCGCCTGGTGTTCTGCGGCCTTTACGACCGCTATCCGAAGCTCAACATCATCACCCACCATTGCGGCGGCATGATCCCCTATTACGACGGCAGAGTCGGCCCCGGCCTCGACGTGCTCGGCGGCCGCACCACCGACGAGGACTACTCGAAAGTCCTGCCCTCGCTGAAGCGGCCGCACCTCGACTATTTCCACAACTTCTACGGCGACACCGCCATGTTCGGCGCAAGGACGGGCCTCCTCACCGGGCTGGAATTTTTCGGTCCCGAACATGTCGTGTTTTCGACGGACGCACCACTCGGTCCGATCGCCGAGACGATCAAGGCCGTCGAAAGCCTTGGCCTTGCAAAGGACGACCTGGCAAAAGTCATGGCGGGAAATGCCAGGCGCCTGTTGAAGCTTTAAACGAGGCCCAACCACGGGTGTCATTCCCGACGCCCGCGTAGCGGGTGAGCGCCCGACGCCCGCGTAGCGGGTGAGCGCCCGACGCCCGCGTAGCGGGTGAGCGCCCGACGCCCGCGTAGCGGGTGAGCGGGAATCCAGGGGCCCCTAGATACGATTGATCCATCGCGTTGCCGCTGGATTCCCGCTCTGCGCTTCGCTTGGCGGGAATGACACCAAGATTGCAGCTATCCAACAGGAACAACATCATGAAGATTTGCATCTACGGCGCGGGCGTCATCGGCGGCATGCTGGCAAGTGCGCTGGTGCGCGCCGGGCACGACGTCAGTGCCATCGCCCGCGGCGCGCATCTCAGCGCCATCCGCGCGAGCGGCCTGACCGTCACCAATCCGCAGGAAAGCGTCACCCACAAGATCGCGGCCTCCTCCTCACCGGCCGACTTCGGTGCGCAGGACCTTGTCATCATCGCCACCAAGACGCCGGCTCTGGAAGGGGTCGCAGCCTCCATCGCCCCGCTGCTCGGCCCCAGGACCATGGTCGGCTTCGCGGTAAACGGCATCTTCTGGTTCTATGGCGACGGCTTCCAGCCGAACGGAGGCAGCCTCGACCTCAGCCGGCTCGATCCCCATGGCGTGCTGCATGAGGCCATCGGCGCCCAGCGTTCGCTTGGCTTCGTCTGTTGGTCTGGCGGTGAAATCCGCGAGCCAGGCGTCATCCATGCGAGTCGGCCCGGCGGCAGAATCGCCATCGGTCCGGCACTGGCGTCGAATGCGGCGCTGTCGCGCAAACTGGTCGAGGAGATGAACGTCACCAGCATGACGTTCGAAGTTGCCGACAACGTGCGTATTCCCATGTGGGAGAAATATGTCAGCGTCGTCGGTAATTTCGCCATCTGCACCTTGACCGGAGGCACAATCGGACAAGTGCATGGCGACAAGGGCACACAGGAGGTCCTGCTCGCCGTTCAATCGGAGGCCGACACAGTTGCGCGCGCGCACGGTTTCCACAACACGGGCTTCAACATCGAAAAATCGAGAATGAATCCCACTGTTTCGCCGCACAAGCCGTCGATGCTGCAGGACCTCGAGCGCGGCCGCAGGATGGAGATCGAAAGCTCCTATCTGATCCTGCAAGACCTTGCGCGGCAGGCCGATATCAAAACACCGGCGCTCGACCTGGTGGTGCCGCTGCTGGTGGCGCGGGCACGCAATGCCGGCAGCTACTGAAAAAGTTTAATATCAGGGAGATTGACATTATCGCGTATGCGTTCCTATCTTCGAAACGCTTTTTTGCGTTTCCTGGGGAGGGAAGTCATGCGCGTTTCCGGCTTAGCCGCATCAGCACTTGCGTTGATGCTTGCGTCAACTTGCGTTCACGCTGAGATCGCCAACGGTTCCATCAAGATCGGCGTGCTGACCGATCTTTCCGGCGGCTATGAACAGAATTCCGGCAATGGTTCGGTCGAAGCCGCGAAGATGGCGGCGGAAGATTTCGGCGGCAAGATCAACGGCGTGCCGATTACCGTTCTCGCCGGCGACCATCAGAACAAGCCCGATGTCGGCGTCTCGCTCGCCAACCGCTGGTTCGACGTGGACAAGGTCGACGTCATCACAGACCTGGTGAATTCCGCGGTCGGCTTCGCCGTTCTCGACATCGCCAAAGCGAAGAACCGCATGGTGCTTCTGACCAGCGCCGGCTCCGCCGATTTCACCGGCAAGGCATGCGATCCGGACCATTCGGTCCATTGGGTCTACGATACTTATCAGATCGGCCGCACCATCGGGCAGGCGGTTCCGCAACTCGGCAAGAGCTGGTTCTTCATCACCGCCGACTACGCTTTCGGACATGCGCTCGAACAGGCGGTGACCGCCGCGATCAAGCCGTTCGGCGCAACGGTGGTGGGCTCGGTCAAGGCCCCTCTCGGCACCACGGATTTTTCATCTTTCGTGCTGCAGGCGCAGGCCTCCAAGGCCGAGGTCGTCGCGCTCAACAACGGCGGCGACGACGGCATCAACTCGGTCAAGGCGGCGCGCGAATTCGGGCTCATCGCCGGTGGTCAGAAGATCGCGGCGCTCGGCCTCGACTCCCTGCCCGCCATCAAGTCGACGAGCCTCGAGGTGGCGCAGGGCAGCATGTTCACGACGACATGGACCCCGGACATCAATCCCGAAGCTGCCGCCTTCATGAAGCGCTTCATCGAGCGCCGGAAGACTGCGCCGTCGACTTTCCAGGTCGGCACCTATTCAGCCGTGCTGAACTATCTCAAGGCGGTGCAGGCGACGAATTCGACCGACCCCAAGACGGTGATCGCGAAGATGCGCGCCACGCCGATCAAGGATGCCTTCACCAATCATGGCGTGCTGCGCGAAGACGGCCGCATGGTGCATGACGTGTTCCTCGTCCAGGTCAAGACGCCGGCCGAATCGAAAAGCGAGTGGGACCTGATCAAGGTGGTCCGCCAGATGAAGGGCGACGACGTGTTCCGGCCGCTTTCGGCCAACGCCTGCCCGGCGCTGGCCAAGAAGTAGCAGTCCCGTGACCCGCCGCTGCGTGCCGGCTCCCGCCGCCGCGCAGCGGCGAGCACCAGCGAACAAACTTCGGACCGAACATGTCTAATGGTGCTGATGAGCCGATCCTGCGGCTGGAGAACGTGTCGAAATCGTTCTTCGGCTTCCTGGCGGTGCGTGATTTCTCGCTCGATGTGCGCAAGGGCTCCATCCACGCCCTGATCGGCCCGAACGGCGCCGGCAAGACGACGATCTTCAACCTGGCCACCAAGACGCTGCCGCCGACCCGCGGCCGCATCTTCTTCAAGGGCACGGACATCACCGCCAAGAGCCCCAGCGAAGTGGCGCGGCTCGGCATGGTGCGCTCGTTCCAGATCTCGGCCGTCTTCGCCAGCCTGACGGCACTCGAGAACGTCAAGATCGCCCTGCAGCGTTTTCGCCCCGACGGATTCGCCTTCTGGAAATCAGCGAAGGTGCTGCACGAACTGGATGACCGCGCCATGGCCCTGCTGTGCGACGTCGGCATCGAAAGCTATGCGCATGCGCGAGCGTCGGAACTGCCCTATGGCCGCCGGCGCGCGCTGGAGATTGCAACGACTTTGGCGCTGGACCCGGAACTGCTGATGCTCGACGAGCCCACCGCCGGCATGGGGCACGAGGATGTCGGCCGCATCTCCGACCTCATCCGCACCGTGGCGCGCGACCGCACGGTGCTGATGGTCGAGCACAATCTGTCGATCGTCGCCAATCTGTCGGACCAGATCACCGTTCTGGCGCGTGGCGAGCGGCTGGCGGAAGGCACATATGACGTCGTCTCCCGCGATCCCGCCGTCATCGAGGCCTATGTGGGAAGCGAAAACCATGACTGACGCTGCGGTTCTCGCGCCGGTTCTCTCGGTCGACAACGTTGCCGGCCATTACGCCGATTCGCATATCCTGCACGGCGTCTCGATGCATGTCTCGCAGGGCGAGGTCGTCACCATTGTCGGGCGCAACGGCGCCGGCAAGACGACACTGCTGCGCGCGATCATGGGCATCCTGGCGAAGCGTTCCGGCTCGATCAAAGTCTTCGACCGCGAGACGATCGCTTTTGCGCCGGAGCGCATCGCACGGCTCGGTGTCGGCTATGTGCCGGAGGAGCGCGGCATCTACGCCACGCTCGATGTTACTGAAAACCTCATGCTGCCGCCGAAAGTCGCCGAGGGCGGCATGAGCGTGGAGCAGATCTACCAGCTCTTTCCGAATCTGCGCGAGCGGCGCAAGAGCCCGGGCACCCGGCTTTCGGGCGGCGAGCAACAAATGCTGGCCATCGCCCGCGTGTTGCGCACCGGCGCGAAACTGCTGCTGCTCGACGAGCCGACAGAAGGCCTGGCGCCGGTCATCGTGCAGCAGATCGGCGCGACGATCGAATTGATGAAGAAGCAGGGGCTGACACTGGTTCTCGTCGAACAGAATTTCCGCTTCGCCGCCCGTCTCGCCGATCGTCATTACGTGATGGAGAACGGCCGCATCGTCGACGCCATCGACCGATCACAGGTCACCGCCCGCATGGACGCCATCAAGTCCTATCTCGGAATCTAGGAGAACGCGCACGTGTCGATGCAGGCGCTGTTTGGTCAATTGCTGGTCGGCCTCATCAATGGCTCGTTTTATGCCATGCTGAGTCTCGGCCTCGCCATCATCTTCGGCCTGCTCGGCATTACCAATATTGCCCAGGGCGCGTTCTATATGCTGGGCGGCTTCACCACGTGGATGCTTTTCCACTGGGCCGGCATCGGCTATTTCTGGGCGCTACTGCTGGTGCCCGTCATTGTCGGCCTCGTCGGGGCGGCCATCGAGAAAACGCTGCTGCGGCGGGTCTACAATCTCGACCACATGTACGGCCTGCTGCTGACGTTCGGCGTCATGATGTTCATCCAGGGGATGTTCGTCTATTTCTTCGCCACCGCCGGCCGGCCCTATTCCGTGCCGCCGCAACTCAGCGGCGCCTATAATCTCGGCTTCATGTACCTGCCGAAATATCGCGGCTGGGTGGTGCTCGCCTCCATCGTCTTCTGCCTGGCAACCTGGTTCGCCATCGAGAAGACCTCGCTCGGGCGCACGCTGCGCGCGGCAACGGAAAACCCGACCCTGACCCGCGCCTTCGGCGTCAATGTTCCGGGCCTGATGACTGTGGGCTTCGGCATCGGCGTGGCACTTGCGGGCGCGGCCGGCGTTCTCGCCGCGCCGATCTATCCGGTGAGCCCGCTGATGGGCGCCGATCTCATCATCGTCGTCTTTGCCGTCGTGGTCGTCGGCGGCATGGGCTCGATCATGGGGTCGATCGTCACCAGCATGATGCTCGGGCTGCTCGAGGGCCTGACGAAAGTGGTCTACCCGCAAGGCTCCAATATGGTCATCTTCGTCATCATGTTCGTCGTTCTGCTGATCCGGCCCGCCGGGCTCTTCGGCCGGGAGCGCTGATCATGTCGCAGGAAATCTCACAGCCAACATTGCAGGCAACTTCGACCGTGACAGCGCCAGCCACAACATCCGCCGGACGCGACCTCACGCTGGTCTGGTATGGGCTCGGCATCGCAGCTCTCCTTGCGGCGCCCTTCTTCTTCTATCCGATCTTTCTGGTGAAGGTGCTGTGCTTCGCGCTGTTCGCCTGCGCCTTCAATCTCCTGCTCGGCTCCTGCGGCCTGCTGTCCTTCGGCCATGCGGCCTTTTTCGGCGCGGCCGGCTACGTTGCCGGCCATGCGGCAAAGGAATGGGGCCTGACGTTCGAGGCGGCGCTTATCTGCGGCACGGCGGCAGCGGCTGCCCTCGGCCTGCTGTTCGGCTATGTGTCGGTGCGGCGGCAGGGCCTGCAATTCGCCATGATCACCCTGGCGCTGGCGCAGCTCGTCTATTTCCTGGCGATGCAACTGCCCTTCACCCATGCGGAAGACGGCCTGAGCGCCATTCCGCGCGGCAAAGTGCTCGGCATGTTCGATCTCAACAATATTTTCGTGCTCTATTATGCGACCGCCGTGGTCTTCCTCATCGGTTTCGTGGCGATGCACCGGATGACCAATTCGACCTTCGGGCAATTGCTGAAGGCCATTCGCGACAACGAGCCGCGCGCCGTTTCGCTCGGCTACGAAGTCCACCGCTACAAGCTCATGGCCTTCGTTCTGTCGGCGACCATGGCCGGGCTCGCGGGCTCCACCAAGGCCATCGCCTTCAAGATCGTGGCCTTGACCGACGTGCACTGGTCGACCTCGGGCAGCGTCATCCTGATGACCTTGCTCGGCGGGCTCGGCACGCTGTTTGGTCCCGTCGTCGGCGCCGCCGTTGTGGTCTCGATGGAAGATTACCTGGCCGATTCCGGCCTGCCGATCAATGCGGTGATCGGCGGTATTTTCATCCTGTGCATCCTGCTGTTTCGCCGCGGCATCGTCGGTGAAATCCAGCACCGTTTGGGCAAGCGCTGATGCTGAAAGAGTCTCCTGCCGTCCGCGACGCAAGACTTGGCGCCGTCACGGCCGCCATCGAGCAACGCTCCGACGGCAGTTATTACGTGCGCAATGTGCATCCTCTTGGACCTTACCCGCCCAAGCTGACCGAGCGGCTGGAACATTGGGCCAGAATCGCGCCCGAGCGGACCTATCTCGCCGAGCGCGATGCGGAAGGCGCATGGCGGCGCATCTCCTATTCGGAAGCCCTGGAGACCGTGCGCGCCCTGGCGAGCGGCCTGCTGGCGCGCGGCCTCTCGGCGGACCGGCCGCTGCTGATCCTGTCTGGCAATGACATCGAACACGCCCTGCTCGGCCTCGCCGCGCTCTACGCCGGCATTCCCTACGCGCCGATCGCGCCGGCCTATGCGCTCGTCTCGAAGGATTTCCAGAAGCTGCGGCATGTCTACGACCTGCTGACGCCGGGGCTCGTCTTCGCCAGCAATGGCAAGGCCTTCGCCAATGCGATCGATGCTGTGGTCGCAAAGGACGTCGAAATCATCGTCACGGCCAATCCGGTCGAAGGCCGCGCCTGCACCCTGTTCTCGCAACTGGCGGCGACGCCGGTTTCGCCGCAGCTCGAGGCGGCCCATGCGGCCGTCGGCCCGGATACGATCGCCAAGATTCTTTTCACCTCCGGTTCGACCGGCGTGCCCAAGGGCGTCATCAACACACAATTGATGCTGTGCGCCAACATCCAGATGGCGACCGAGCATTTCGCCTTCATGAAGGACGAGCCGCCGGTGGTGCTCGACTGGTCGCCGTGGAACCATACCGCCGGCGGCAATCATAATTTCAATCTCGTGCTCTACAACGGCGGCACGCTTTACATCGACGACGGCAAACCGACGCCCGCGGGCCTGGCGGCTACCGTACGCAACCTCAAGGAGGTGGCGCCGACCTGGTATTTCAACGTGCCGAAGGGGTTCGACGCCCTGATCCCGCATCTGCGCGCCGATGAACAATTGCGCAACAACCTGTACAGCCGCCTGCGCATGTTCTGGTACGCTGGCGCAGGAATGTCGCCCCATGTGTGGAGCGCCCTCGACGAGATCGCAGTGGAGACCTGCGGCGAGCGTATCGTCATCCTCTCGGGACTGGGATCGACGGAGACCGCGCCGTTTGCGATGGCCGCCGACATGACGATGGTGGGCGCCGGCAAGGTCGGCGTGCCGGCGCGGGGCGTCGAATTGAAACTGGTGCCTTCGGGCGGCAAGTACGAGGCGAGGGTTCGCGGCGCGTTGATCACGCCGGGCTACTGGCGGCAGCCGGAGCTGACGGCGAAGGCCTTCGACGAAGAAGGTTTCTACAAGATCGGCGATGCGCTGCGCTTCGTCAGCGAGGGCGACGTGTCGCAGGGCTTCATCTTCGACGGCCGCATCGCCGAGGATTTCAAGCTGTCGACCGGCACCTGGGTCAGCGTCGGCAATCTGCGCGCGGCCGTCATCGACGGCTTCGCCCCCTATGTGCAGGACGCTGTGATCGCCGGCCTCGATCGCGATTATATCGCCGCGCTGGCCTTTCCCGATATCGCGGCCTTGCGCAAGCTCTGCGGCGAAAACGGCGCGTCGCCGGGCGAGGTGGTGAGACATCCCAACGTGCGGGCGAAGATGCAGCAGATGCTCGATGCCCTGCGCAAAACGAGCACCGGCAGTTCCACCTGCGTCGAACGGATCATGTTCATGGAAACGCCGCCGTCGATGGACAAGGGCGAGATGACCGACAAGGGCTCGATCAATCAGCGCGCCGTGCTCGATCTGCGCCGCGCGCTGGTGGACGATCTTTACAGTGACACGTCATCCGATGCCGTGCTGATCGCGCGTCGGTAGCAGTTCTTGGCTTTTTGCATTTTCGAGCGAAGCGGCCGCCGGTTCGCGTGAAGAAAATGCGCTCTTTCAATAAACTAGTCCAGCATAGCGCCTTTGCAGATCGCGACTGCCTTCATCGTCAACTCCTTGACCAGATATGCGCGGAATTCGGCCGAAGCATGAATATCGGATGTCAAGTTGTCCATGGGAATGCTGCATTCACCGATAGCCGATGGCGTAAATGAACGCTCCAGGGCATCCTCAAATTCGTTCAGGCGAAAGGCGTAATGACCGGCGCCGGTAATGGCCACCCGGACGCGCGGGCCGTGCCGGGCTACAAAAATGCCGACAATATTGAGGCGCGAAGCTTTATTGGCGAACTTGATGTGAGCTGCACGGTCAGGGCGGCGCAAATTCACGGCGACGATGATTTCGTCTGGTTCCAGTGCCGTCTCGAATGCACCAAGAATGAATGCATCGGCTTCGATCGTCCGTCGATTGGTCTCTATACTCCCGCCAAGACCCAGCAAGGCCGCAGGGTAGCATGCCGCCGGATCGTTATGGGCAAGCGAACCGCCGATTGTGCCGCGATTGCGAACAAGAGGATCCCCGATCCGCGAAGCCAGCAACGCCAAGGTGGGGATCGTTTCATGAACGAGAGGAGAAGAGGCCACGGCGCAATGTGTCGTCATGGCGCCGATGCGCAGGCCTTCCGATATCACGGATATGCCGCGCAGTTCGTCGATGCCGTTCAGATCGACGAGCGTCGATGCCGATCCAAGCCGCAGTCGCAATATCGGCAAGAGACTCATGCCGCCGGCCAGCGGGCGCGTGCCGGCGTCAACACCGAGACGCTCGATTGCATCGGCGATCGAGCGCGCCCGATGATAGTCAAATGCGTACATCTAGCACTCGTCCGCGGTCGTGTCTGAGGTTTTTCTCATTTCGGCGGCACCGCTGAGAATGGCCTCGACGATATTGTAATAGCCTGTACAGCGGCAGATGTTGCCTTCAAGATTGTGGCGAACGACGACTTCATCAAGCAGAGGCTCACGGCGGAGCATATCCAACGCACTCATAATCATTCCGGCGGTACAAAATCCACATTGAAGCGCGTGGTGGTGACGGAATGCCTCCTGCATCGGATGAAGCTTTTCATCCTTTGCCAATCCTTCGATCGTGGTGACCTGGGCACCGTCGGCCTGGACGGCGAGAAGCGTACATGATTTCAATGCAACCCCATTGACGTGCAACGTGCATGCGCCACACTGACTTGTGTCGCAGCCGATATGCGTGCCCGTCAGGCGCACTTCGCTGCGCACGAATTGTGCCAGCGACATGCGAGGCTCGACATCGGCGGAAAAAGCTGCGCCGTTGATGGTTAGGCTCACACGCATGGCGCATTGGCCTTCATTTGCGACAGGGCGCGCCAGACGACCTCAGGCGTCAGAGGCAGTTCAATATTCCGGATACCGCCGTCCCAAAGGGCGTCAACGACCGCATTGACGATGGCCGCTGGCGGACCGATCGTGCCAGTTTCGCTGCCGCCCTTCACCCCCAGCGGATTGCTCGGCGCTGGTGTCTCGATGAAGGCGCTTTCCAGCGGCGGCATGTCGCTCGCCCGCGGTACGGCATAATCCATGAAGGTGCCGGCCAGGAGCTGAGCGCTGGCGGGGTCGTAGACAACGTGCTCCATCAGCGCCTGCCCGATGCCTTGCGCGAAGCCGCCCTGCACCTGACCCGCCACGATCATCGGATTGATCACGACACCGCAGTCATCGACTGTGAAATACTTTTCTATGCTGAGGACGCCTGTGCTGGTGTCAATCGCGACAACGGCGAGATGAATGGCCAGCGGATCATTCGAATCCGGCGGCTCGTGGGAGATGGTACATTCAAGACTGGGTTCCAGCCCCGGCGGGAGACCGAAGCCGCGATTAGCCGCAGTCGCCACCTCGCGAAACGTCATGGTCTGATTCGTCGATGCTGCAGTATAAGCGCCAGCTTCAAGACGCAAATCCGCACGATCGCAGCCTAACCGGTGGGCGGCGATAGCCGCCATCTTCTCGGCGATGGCTGTGCTTGCCCGGAAAATCGCGGCACCGCCGACCGAAATGGAACGCGATCCCCACGTGCCGTTGCCGAAGGGAACGGTGGCCGTATCGCCTTCCACAACCGTTATATCGGCCACGTCAATACCCAAACGATCGGCCGCAATGGCCGCATAGGTGATCTCGTGGCCCTGCCCGTGATTGTGCGTGCCGACAAACAAGCTCACCTTCCCGTCGCCATGCACGCGAACGAGAGCTGTCTCGTACCCGCCATGATGAGCGCCGCTGCGCGCAAGGTTGCCGCTGGGCCCCGAGCCGGACTTTTCAAAAAAGCCGGCCAGGCCGATGCCCATCAACCTGCCCTGACGCTTGGCCTCCTTCTGTTGCGCGCGCAATTCACTGTATGAAGCCATGTCGATCAGAATGTCGAGCATGCGTGGCGGGTCGGCACAATCAAATGTGCGGCCCACAGGCGAGCGATAGGGAAACTGCTCGCGCGTAAGCAGATTGCGCCGTCGTATTTCGACGACATCGATCCCCATTTCGCGCGCACCATTCTCCAGCAATCTCTCATTGACCAGCGCCGCTTCCGGCCGTCCCGAGCCACGATAGGGCCCAACGGGAACGGTGTTGGTGTACACCGCACGCACGCGAATCCACAGGGCCGGCGTCCGATAAAGACCGGTAATCGTCTGCGGATAGGAATTGCCGGGGATGCTGGGAGCAAAATTGCTGAGATAGGCGCCAAGCGCTGCGGTCGTGTCGACTTCGAGTCCGAGAATGCGCCCTTGCGTATCGAATGCCATCCGGCCCCGCGTGACGTGGTCGCGCGCATGAGTCTGCGTCAGGAATTCTTCCGAACGGGTCGCCGTCCATTTGATGGCGCGTCCCAATTCGCGCGCCATCCAGACAACGGTGGAAATCTCGGGCAGGAAGCTGCCTTTGCCGCCGAAGCTGCCACCGACATCGGGCGCGATGACGCGCAGCTTGTTCTCCGGCAAAAACAGGGCGTACTGACAGATCCACTGCCTGAGCATATGTGGCATCTGGTTCGTCGCCCAGAGCACGGTTTCGTCCAGCGCACTATCGTACCGCGCGACAAACGAATGCGGCTCAAGAGGCGATGGAATGAGCCGGTTACTCGTCACCGTCAGACTGGTGACATGGGCCGCATGTGCAAAAGCAGCCTCGACCGCCGTCTTGTCGCCCTTGATAACTTCCGTGACGAGATTGGTGCCGAACTGCGGATGCACCAATGGCGCATCTGGGTCGAGCGCCCTGCCCGTGTCGCCGATGGCCGGCAAGGCCTCATACTCAACATGCACGGCTTCGGCGCCATCAAGCGCGTGGAAGCGGCTGTCGGCCACCACGGCGGCGACGACGTCCCCCACATGGCAGACCCTGTGTGCCGCGAAGGCGGGTCGCAGCGCTTCATTCATGGCACGGCCGTCGGTGAAATCCATGGGATGCACGCAGACGAGCCTACCAAGGCCTGCCGCTGCCCAATCTGCGGCAGTCAACACGCGAACGACCCCTGGTGTCGCCTGTGCACCCACCGTATCAATGGACAGAATGCGGGCATGGGCATGGGGGCTGCGCACAAAGCCAATGTACAGCATGCCGGGAAATTCGATGTCGTCGACGAAATTTCCGCGGCCACGAATGAGGCGCTGGTCTTCAGGACGCAGCAATGGCTGGCCAACAAACACTATTCATGTCCTCGTAGCGGGCAGCTTAATTCATCTTCTGAACATTCTTAAGAAAACGATCAGAAATAACTTTCAAGCATGATCTTGCGAATGGATGCGACATCCGGCTGCGCGGTGCGCATCAGCTTTCCCAACAACGTTTGCAGGTCAGCCCCGGGCATGAAATTGATTTCGCGGTTTGTGCGTGCACCTTCCTCGACGAGAGCCGGATCGGCCAGCACATCTGCAAAAACCGCACGAAGATATTCGACACGATCCGGCGGTGTGTCCGGCGCCACGACCATTGCGCGCTGCGCTTCGCCGACCTGCTGCCTGAAATCCAGAATCCATTTCTTTTCGTCAGGCACCGCACCTGCTTCGAGCAGAGTGGGAACATTCGGCAAATGCGGCCACCGCTTATCGGCCAGAATTGCCAACGGCTTCACTTGCTTGGACACTACGAGATTATAGGCGGAATCACCCGAGAGAACGCCGGCATCTGCCTCATTGCGGACCACGGCCAGCGACATATCGCCGGCACCGCGGTAGCCAACGACGATGCGTGACCTCAATCCAAGCGCGTATGAAATGACCGCGGCAACATCGCTGATATTGTCCGCCGGCCCGGTGGACGACCAGATCATCTGGCTGGCGTTTTTAGCGGCCGCAACACTCTGCACCTTTCCATTGTTACCCACGAACCAAAGTTTTGGAGCGGCAGATGTCCGGGCCAGCCATTTGAGCTCCGTGACATCCCATACGACGCCTTCTCTTTGCAAAAGCTGGCTCAGGAATGCCGCTTCAGCACTTGCGTGCATGATAGACAGACCATCTGCAGGTCGTTTCATGAGATAGTTCAGCGCCATCAAGCCGCCGTTTCCATCCCGATTTTCGACGAGTATCGTTGCCTCGAGTCGTTTGGCGAGATAGGGCAAAATCATGCGCGCATACAGGTCGTAACCACCGCCGGGCGGTGATCCAACCAGCATGCGGATCGTTTTACCCTTGAAAAAAGCGGCGGCGCTTGATCCCGCAGTCTGCGCCAAGGCTGGGCAGGTCAGCGCGCTGGCTACGCTTCCGAGAAGAACGGACCTTCGTGTCGGATTTTCCATAGGGCATCACCGCTATAATTTGTAACCAAAGATGTTGCAGCCCGCCGTACGCTCGACATAGCGGCCGAAACGATACTTGAGCTCCGGCGCGTCGAATGGCGGTTGCTCCAGCTTCTGATCCGCCGCACTGAATGGCTCGACTTCGAGAACGACAAACGTATGTCCGGAGACGTTGGGGTCCACGACCTGGGCGAAACCTGTCTGGAGTTCGCTCAGTTCGCCAAACTCAAAGACGCGCGTCAGCCCCATGGACCGTGCCAGGGCGGAGTAATCATTATGCGCCGCGTTCGGCAGGTCGGCATTGGATGTCGCGCCATATCCTCGATTCGACACGAGAAAATGGACCAGATTCGGCAGGTCGAGCTGCCGCTCGACCATGAGCATGCCGGGATTCATGCAGAAAGCCCCGTCGCCCATGAACGCCCAGATCTTCTGATGCGGCAACGCGAGCGCAAGCCCGGAGCCGAACATTGTCGAAAGGCTCATCGAGGCATCGAGATAAAAGCTGGCTTCGGTATCCCGCGTCGCCTCCCACCAGGCTTGGCCTGAATTGCCTGCCGACGTGATAACAAGCTCGTTGTTGCGGCGGCTGGCGATAAAACGAAAGCAATCCAGGTATTTCATCGCTCACCTCACTTCAGCAGGTCGCGCGTTAGCGCGACAACTGTGGGACGCGAGAATGTCCGGCTATGGTGATAAGCTCGCGTGATTGTTCCCAGATCTTCCGGTTCGTTGATAATCATATAAGGCAGGCTGATCGCGTTCAGGACGGGCTGCAGATAAAGACCATTCGATATGTGGTGCTTATGGTGATCTCCGGGCGCTCCGCGCAATGTCGTCACCAGGAGCAAGGGAATTTCGTAGGAATAATTGATCTTCGTGATTGCGTAGAGCACCGTCATCAAGCCCGACGCCCCCATGAGTGCGACGGAGCCCATTCCGCCCATGTAAGCGCCTGCGCATAGCCCAATGGCGGACTCTTCACGATTGACTGGAACATGACGGACGCGGTCATCGCGATCCAGTTCGCTGATAAGTTCCGCAATCCAATTGTCAGGAAGACTAGCGATGAGCTTTACATCGCAGCGAACGAATTCTTCGACTATGCGCCGTGCAACGTCTTCCTGCTTACCCATCAAATCCCCCGTTCAGCGAACCTGCGATCTCGCATTCAGAGCACGGCGCTTAATCGAAGGATAAGGCAATGATAATCAAAGTTACAACTACAAAGTTTCGCTTCATAAGCGATACGCCTGACACCTTCGATGACAAACTGCTTCGCGCTGAAAGGGTCAAAGACGCCTAAACAATGAGCGCATTATGCCACTTGAATATCCAAGATATGCTTATTTTAAAGGGCTTTCTGACGCACGAGCATGAACGCATGCCCGACTGATTAATGTATGATCGCCATTTCAGCCGGCATGTGTCACCTCTCGAAACGGCTTGATGTAGGATAAAGACCCGCTAAAATTGTGAACGTTACTGGTACAAGGAATACTATGATCTTATGACTTTAAGCAGCGACCAGCGATCGGCCTTAGGTGCATTCGTACGGGCCCACAGGGAACGGCTCGATCCGGCGTCGTTCGATTTGAATATTAGGAGTTGGCGCCGGACGGCCGGATTGCGGCGCGAAGAAGTCGCCGAGCTCGCGGGTCTTAGCGTTACTTGGATCACCTGGATCGAGCAGGGGCGAGATATTTCGGTATCGGCGGGATCGCTGGCCAAGCTTGCAGTCGCATTGCGTATGACGGCAGCAGAACAAGAATACCTGTTCGAACTCGCAGGCCGACATAAGTCGGGAAAGTCGTCCGAGCGGCCCAAGCTTGAAACCAGGCCGCTGTTGGAGGCGTGCGTTCGTCAAATTGCGGGCCCCGCCTATGTACTCGATCGGTTCTGGCATCCGATTTGCTGGAACGAACTCGCGGAGCAACTCCTGCCAGCCTGGTTAAGTCAGCCTTCTCCGGAATCGTTGATCCATTTCTTTTTCTTGAATCCAGCCGCCAAGCAGATAGCTCTTGATTGGAATGATCGCGCGAGACGTGTTGCTTATGAATTCAGGGCCGCCAACGCCGACATTTACGACGATGCGGACCTCATGCATTTCATAGAGGAACTTCGCAAAGACAGTGCCGAGTTTGACCTTATCTGGTCGGAGCACAAGGTACTCAATCGGGAAGGAGGTCAGCGATCGTTCGTGGAGCCCGCAGGAACGACGCGGTATTATCATCAGGTTGTTGCACACCTTGCGGGCGCGCACCGCCTGACGTTGACGATCCTTGTGCCGGTCGGCGCTCTGCCTGACATTGCGACGAAGGCTTCAAGCAACAAGCAGACCTAACAGTGCGGCGCGTTCGCGCCATTGAGAAAGAAAGACGAGATAATGACCAAAAGCTCGGCACGCATTCAGGCCCGAACCCTGTTCGTGGCTCTGCTGGGATTGGCAATTTTCGGTTCATCAGCCGCTCTCGCCGATACGTTTCCAAACAGAACGGTTCGGTTGATCGTCCCATTCCCGCCGGGAGGCACCCCCGATGTTATCGCGCGCTTGATGACAGATAAACTGAGTGTCCAGTGGAAGCAGCCGGTGATCGTTGAAAACAGACCCGGTGGTTCAAGTAACATAGGCTCCGATATTGTCGCCAAGGCTCCGCGGGACGGTCACGTGCTCCTTATGGTGCCGAACAACGTCTTGACGATCAATCCGCTGTTGTCGTCGAAGATGCCATTCAATCCGAGTACAGACCTCGTCTCCGTCAGCTTGCTGGGTATAACTCCATTCCTGCTTGTAACAGGACCAAGCCTAAATGTTTCAACCATAAAAGAGCTGGTGGCTGAAGCAAAACGCCGCCCGGACGGCATTACATATGCGTCGTCTGGTGTCGGCAGCAACCAGCATATGTTTGCTGAAATGCTTCGCTCGCTGACGAACATCCCCATGACGCATGTTCCCTATACCGGGGGCCCGCAATCGGTCCTGGATATTATCGGAGGCCGCGTCGACATGCAATTTGGTGCGGTTACGTCGACCCTCGAGCATGTGCGGGCTGGCAAGTTAAGGGCTCTGGCCGTTGTCAGCCAGAATCGCCTGGCAGTTCTGCCCGACGTTCCGACAGTTGCCGAGACTGGGATGGAAGGCTTTGATGCAGATGGCTGGATAGGCCTCAGCGCGACGGCCGGAACACCGCCCGACGTGCTGGCTCGAATCAATCGGGATGTCGGCGAAATCATGAGAGACCCGAAGGCCGTGGAAACACTTGCCGGCTTCGGCATCGTCGCTCAACCGGGCACGCCTGCGGAAATGGACGAACGTATCTCGCGCGAGCGAGAGGCATGGCGTAAAGTGATTTCAAAATCGAAAATCACAACGGACTGACAATGATCGTGAGATGCTGGCTGACGGATGCTACCGCAATCGGCGGGTCAGCGCGCGGACGCGAACATCAAAATGTCGTGCGCTGGCGGATGGCGGCCGAGAGCGTTCCCTCGTCCAGATAGTCGAGTTCGCCTCCGACCGGCACGCCGTGGGCCAGCCGCGTCAACCTGACCTGGGTGTGGGAGAGGATGTCGGTGATGTAATGGGCCGTCGTCTGGCCATCGACCGTGGCATTGACGGCCAGGATCACTTCCTTGACCTCCCCGGTCGAGACCCGCTCGACGAGATTGCCGATATTGAGATCGTCGGGGCCGACACCATCGAGGGGTGACAGGGTGCCGCCGAGCACGTGATAGCGCGACCTCACAGCCCCCGACCGCTCCAGCGCCCAGAGGTCGGAGACCGTCTCGACGACGACGATGGTCGAGACATCGCGACGCGGATCGGCGCAGATGGTGCAGGGATCGGCCGTGTCCACATTGCCGCAGGACGAGCAGGTGACGATATGCGCATGCGCCGTCTGCATGGCATCGGCGAGCGGGCCAAGCAGTTCCTCACGCTTGCGGATCAGATGCAGCGCGGCCCGGCGCGCCGAGCGCGGGCCAAGACCAGGCAGTCGCGCCAGCAATTGAATCAGCCGCTCGATCTCGGGGCCCGCAACGCGCTCAGCCATCAGAGCGACTCAGAACGGCAGCTTCATGCCCGGCGGCAGAGGAATTCCGTCGGTGAGGGATTTCATCTTCTCTTCCATGGCGCGCTCGGCCTTCTTGCGGGCGTCCTCGTGGGCGGCGAGAATCAGATCTTCGACGATTTCCTTCTCGTCTGCCTTCAACAGCGAGGCATCGATCGCAATGCCCTTCATGGCGCCCTTGGCCGTCAGGGTCACACGCACAAGCCCGCCGCCCGACTGGCCTTCCACTTCCGTGCGCTCGAGCTCGGCCTGCATGTCCTGCATGCGGCTTTGCATCTCCTGCGCCTTTTTCATCAGTCCCATGATGTCTTTCATCGCAAATCCTCTGGCAAGTCCTCTGGCATGTCCTTACAGCAAGATCTCATAGATCATCTTCGGTGTAGGCCTGATCCACATAGGCGACCTCGTCGCCGCTCTCGCCGCCGCCGGTCGGAATGGCCTCGGCTTCGGGCGCGGCCTCGGGCGAGCGCACGGCGACAATCTCGGCGCCGGGAAATCGTTCCAGCACGCTGCGCACCAGAGGATCGGCGCGCACGCCGCGCATCTTGTCGCGCTCGCGGGCCTCCCTCTGCTCGCTCAGCGTCGGCGCGCCTTCCGCCTGGACGACGACGGCCATCCAGCGCTCGCCTGTCCATTCCTGCAGCCGGCGCGACAGACTGGCCGCCAGTTGCGGAGAAGCGCCGGGCGCCAGAGAAAACTCGATCGAGCCCTGTTCGAACCGCACGAGGCGCACGTCGCGCTCCAGC
>Ga0182744_1001733_pt1 | contig 18813 bp, 14 predicted proteins | sample eDN3rd30CKraftMG_FD_128525 | JGI IMG/M metagenome (GOLD analysis project Ga0182744, IMG submission 128525) | Enriched Miracle-Growth compost microbial communities from Emeryville, California, USA - eDNA 3rd pass 30_C Kraft MG (version 2) (version 2) ...
CCGCTCTTACTTCGCGCGCTTCGTGCCTGAAAAAGAAGGCGCCACTTATTTCGGAATTTTCAATCTGAGCGGACGTTTTTCCGCCGTTCTCGGGCCGGTGCTGATGGGGGCGCTCGCCCTGTGGACGGAAAGTTCGCGCGCCTCCCTGTGGGTGGTGATCTTGTTCTTTTTCATTGGACTCCTGTTTCTCAAAAAGTCACAATCTTATTCATGAGTTCATTCATAAAGAGAGTGTTTTTTTGCGCGGGCCTTTTTTTGTTTTCCGCCAAGGGCTTCGCCGGCGATCCGTCTTTTCGGTGGAAAGTTTTCGAAACCGAGCACTTTGAAATTTTCTTTCCCGAACAATTGCGCGCCCTCGCGAAAAATTACGCTTTTTCCGCCGAGGAAAGCCATCGGATTCTCTCCGCGGTCTTTTCCGACCTGCCTGCAAAGACCGTGGTGGTGTTGGATGACAGCACCGATCTGACCAACGGCTCCGCCACCTTTTTACCTTATGACTGGATCACCGTTTATCCCGCCCTTCCCAACGCCGGGGATTCCTTGGACGAATATGGCTACTGGCCAAAAAACATTCTGATCCACGAATACACCCACATCGCCAACTTCCAACCGGTGGGCGGCTTTTACACGCCCTTTCTTTATCTTATGGGCCGGGTCGTAACGCCCAACATGCTTCTTCCCGATTGGTATTTGGAAGGGCTGGCCGTGGATTCCGAGTCCCGTCTGACGCCCTTTGGAAGGCTGCGCTCCGTGCGCTACCAGGGAATGTTGCGCGCCCTCGCGCAGGACGAAGCCTTCCCGCGCTTTGGCATCGATCAGATCAATGAAGTCACCACCCCGACGTGGCCTTACGGCGAAAGACCTTATTTCTTCGGAAGCCTGCTGCAAAAATCCCTGGTCGATTCCGGAAGTTCCGATTTAAGGGAGCGCTGGAATCAGCGTTTCGGAAGACGCGTTCCCTTCTTGATCAACACGGTCGCCGAAGAAGATTTCCATAAAAACTTCGCGCACCTGTTGAGCGAGCGCTACCAAGAACTTTCGGAAAGGGCTGCAAAGCAAACGAAAGAAATCGAGGCTCAAGGAAATTTTCCGCTGACGCCTTTTAAAGAGGTCGATCACGAACAGACCGACGCCGCGCTCAGCCCCGACGGGAAAAAACTGATTTACGTGTCCAAAAGCTACCGTCGCTCCGGTATTTGGATGATGGAGCGTCCCTCCCCCGAGGTTTCCTTTTCCCAAATCGCGCCTAAAAAACTCTTCAACGTGACGCAAACCTTGCGCTTGTCCTGGGAAGGCTCGGGAGACGGATTTTATTTCGACGACATCGACATGGACACGCCCTTCACCACCTACCGCAGGGTTTACCATTACGATCTCGCCCGCGAAAAAAAGAAAGTGCTCGGACCCAAAGATTTCCGCGCCCAGGATCCCGCGCTCAGCCCCGATCAGAAAACTCTGGCGGTGATCGAGACCCTCAAAAACGGGCGCCAGCGCTTAAGCTTTTTTGATCCGGGTCAAAACACCAAAACTTCCGTCTACACCGCGCCCCTTTTGGAGCGCCTGAGCCGTCCCACTTACTGGCCGGAAAAAAACGCTTTGCTCTTCGTGCAAAAAAATCTTCAGGGAAAAGATCTTTTGCGCCTATTCGATCTGAAAACCCACCGCCTGTCCACGCTGCCTCTTCCCTTTGACCGCTTGAGTTTCCCCCTCATTCACGCGGGGGCTCTTTATGTGATCTCCTCAAAAACCGGAGTGACCAATGTTTACCGGGTACAAAACGATCTCCACGGCGTCACCGCGCTCAGCAACGCCACCACCTGGCTGCATGACTTCACTCTGACTTCGTCTTCCCTGATCCTGTCCCGCTTGGGAAGCGAGGGTCTTAAACTCTACGAAACACCCTTGGCGGAAAACTATCATCCCCAAGATCAAAAGCCGCTGGTGAGTTACCGGGAAGACGCTCCCCCGACGGAAACTCTCCCGACGGAAAAGGACTTTCAAACGCTCATCAAAAGGGAAAAATCCTTTTATCCCTTTAAATATCTTCTTCCCCGCTATTGGATTCCCTTTATCTATCCCGTGGACGGCGGCGTTTTGGTGCAAGGCTCGACGTCGGGCACCGATCCGGTCGGAGTGAATCAGTATCTGCTCTCGGGATCTTACGACAGTGTCACGGGAGAGCCCAGTTACGGTTTGGAATATCTGAACAGTTCTTTTCCGGTCAGCCTGTCGATCTTTGCCGCCAAATTTCAGGAATACTTGGCGGCCAGCGACCTGTCGCTGGAAAAAGATCACCTCGGCGCCAGTTTGCTTTACCCATTGGGGATGCTCTCCAAAAGATGGAGCACGGCGCTCGGTTACGCCGCCACCAAGGTCAACACCAAGACCTCTCCTCTTCACCGCGAAGGCCCCGAAGCCTTGATCAGCTATTCGGATTTACTGGATCGCCGCTTTTCCGACGACGGCCGTCTTTTTTCCCTTTCCTATCAAAAATTTCTCAGCGGCCCCGACCATCTGGCTTATGACCGCACGTCTTTTGTTCTTGGGAAAAAGTTCTCTTCGTTTTTTCCGAAGGATCAATCCCTGTGGCTCAGTGTGAAGGGGGCCTTTTCCAATCAGCTCCCAACAAACCGCCTTTTGGCCTTCGGTGAGCGCAGCCTCGGGGCCAATTATCTGGTGAACCTCACGGAAAGCCAGTTTCTTTACCGGGGTTATCCCTCGGGGTCCTTGGTGGGGAGACAGCTTTTGAACTCAAACCTTGAATACCGCTTTCCCCTTAAAGACATCTACCGGGGGAGCGGCACCGAGGCCATTTTCCTTAAAACCGCCACCGGCGTGCTCTTTGTGGACAGCCTGGCCACGGACGGGCTTTATTATGATTTCGACAAAAACAGCCCTGCTTACCATCCGACCAAAATCTCCGAGGTGCACCTTTCCACCGGCGCTGAGCTCCATCTGGACACCACCGTGGCCTATCACCTGCCCCTGACCTTCATTGTGGGCGGCTATTACGGCCTCAGTCGGCAAATAGGTGAAAATTTTAGCTTCTTTCTGGGGCTCGGCGGATTGGACCCCTTGTCAGCGGCTCCTCTTTTGAAGAAATGAGTCATTTTTCTTGAGTTTGGGGACCAAAACCGGTAACACAATCGTTTTGACAGCTATGATCAAAGAGAACCTCGACAAAATAAAGGATTGAGTCAATGGCGAAAAAAGACGGAAAAGTCGCTCGTTTTAAAATTCAAAGACGGTTTGGAACCGAACTTCCCGGCCTCGGCAAACCCGGCGCTCTGGAAAGACGTCCCTACCCTCCCGGTGAAAACGGCAACAAACGCCGCAAGTATTCCGACTACGCCTTGCGCTTGGAAGAAAAACAAAAAATCCGCTTCCACTACGGTCTTAAAGAAGAGCAACTGCGCCGCTTTATCCGTGACGCGAAAAAAGGAACGGCTGCGAACTGGACCGGTCAATTGATCGGCCGTCTTGAGCGCCGCTTGGACAACGTGATCTTTCGTTTGGGATTCGCTCCCAGCATCCGCTCCGCCCGCCAATTGGTCAGCCACGGCCATGTGCGTGTGAACGGACAAAAAATCAACATCGGCTCTTACGTGCTTCAGCAAAACGACAAAGTCGGTCTCTCCGAGAAGGCTTTGCAAAACCAGATCGTTCTGCGCGCCGTTCAAGCTCCGCGCCTGGAGCTTCCGGATTATCTGCGTAAAGAACAAGACGGCGGTCAGGAAGTCGGCGTGGTTCAAGCCATCCCCGGCATCGAACACGTGCCCTTCACTTTCGACGCTGGTTTGTTCACCGAGTACTACGCGGCCAGAAAAGCTTAATCGCTTTATATTCCGAAAACTTTTTGAAAAACCCGGGACACACCCCGGGTTTTTTTTGTGTCCTGAATCAGGGATTTTTTCAGCTCTTTGTTTTGGGAAAAGATCTGATTTTGGTCGAAGACCTCATTGATCAACTCGGTAAAACGATCGCTCGATAAATTCGAGCAGGACGCGTCTGGAATCACCTGGGAGCGGCTCTGACACAGCTCACGGGCCGTCACGACCAGCCCCTTGGGACGTTTGATTTTGGACTCTTGCTTTCCGAACCACTCCTTGGACACCCCGGCCTTCAAATAAGAATCCTTCATGTCCTTAAAAGCCGCGGCCTTCAAGGAGGGCTTTGAAAGGTCCAACCACCGCCCGTCCTCAAAAACTTTTAGAGGAGGATGAAAAAGGAATTTGCTGTCGGCCTGCACGAAGAACTCGAGACTCTTTGCATCGCGCAGACGGGTGATCTCCGCGGCCAAAATCGTGCAGGAGGAATCGCAGGATTGGTTGATGGCGAAGAGATCCGGCTTTTTGAGTTTCTTGAAGGATTGTTTGGCGTGCTCGACGATCACGCGGGCCAGATCGGGAATTTCCTCTTTGACTCCGCCCGGAGAGGTGATCAGAAAGACCGTGCGCTTACCGGTTTGGGACTTCAACATTTTTTTGACTTTAAGGGCGTCCCCGTCTTCGATCACTCCGTCCATGATCATGACTTTGTAAGGGACGCTCTCGCCCAATTCAGGGTCTTCGGTGAAGGTCAGCTCGAGGGCCCGCGCCGGGACAATAGACCACATAAGGACCAAGGCGACCAACACCGTTTTCATGACAACTTCCTTACTTCACTCTTTTAGGAACGATACATCCCAAAAACTTATAAGGTCTTCTCAAAACACCCTTGTGGTAGCCGTTATGATCGGGAAGTCCGGGAACCGTTCTGATACCGGCGCCTTTCCACTGGTTGGAGTTGATTTTGATGGCCGTGTGACCGCAACCGCCGCTGCAATCCTGGCGTCCACCGGCATAAAAACAAGCGGTACAAACCGGATAGCTCTTCCAATCTTTTTTAGAGATCTTTTTCCAATCGCCGGTCGCAAGGTAAGCGGCGTAACCCTGTCTGGCCAGGGAAACGCGGGCGATCTTGGCTCTACAGTTCTTTCCGGAAGCGAACACGCGCACGTCACGCAAACAATAAGTCATCTTGGCGCGGCCTTTTCCTTTTCCCGCCAAAAATTCGGGGATGATGATTTCACCGGTGCCGTCACCCATGGCCGTTTCCGTCACCATGCTCAGGTCCAATTTACTCAGCTCAAACGCATTCACTTTAACAAGGTTGGGAAGTTCGGAGACGTCTTTTCCCTCCGCCATCATTCCTTCCAAATCAAAAGAAAGAGTCACGAAACGGCCGTCGGAAGATTCATCGGTCACGGACAACAGGGATCCGGCCGCCACGTCGATAAATTGACCGGTCAATTCCTGGATTTCGCTGCCGTCATCATCAAAAGCCTGTTCCACCTGAATGGCGGCACTGCGTTTGGCCACATGAAGCTGATCCACCAGAAAGGGATTCTTATAAAGAGGAGCTCCGTTGTTCAGACCTTGAGAGTCGTCCTCAACGGTGGAATTCAGGGATGCGTGGGCAAATCCCGCGAGACCGAATGCGCCGATGAAAACGAGCGCCTGGGAAACTTTTAAAAATTTCACGAAAACCTCCAATTTTTAACTTCACTCAAGAGCTGACACATTCAAGGGAGGCACCAACCCACCGGCGCTTTAATTGCGCCTCACCGAAAGGGGGTGCCGAAAAGGGGCACTTCATTGAAGAACCTGCCCAAGATGGGCCCCTCAAAAAGCCCCTCTCCCCCCTCCGCCGGTACAAAGGTTGCTGGAGGAAAACCTTTGGAAAGAGAAAAGAGGTGCCCATGAAAAAAGCCCTGATCAGCCTTCTTTTGAGCGTCTTTATCGTGAGCGGTCTCTTTTTTCTTTTGCTCCCGAAGAAATCTACTTTGCCCACTTCTCTTCCCGTCACCGGCCCTTCGGAGGGTTCCCGCGCCCTCCCGAAAAGCTCTTTTCGCTCACTGAACAAAACCGCCCACCTAATTTCCATGGCCTTCAGAGAGGAAACCTCTTTACCGGAGATGGTGAGCTGGCTCAAAAACAAAGGTTTTCAACCGGAAGTGAGTGAGAAAGAGAATTCCGATGGGGAAGAGACCTATTTTTTACAGGTGGAAAACCTTTATCCCGGCTCCAGCGATCTCCATGCTCACTATGAAAAAGAAGAAGACGGGCGTTCGGCCCTTCAATACATTTCCTTTCATTACAAGTTGGGCACCCGGGAATTCAACGCCGCTCTTCAGGTCATTCAACGCAGTTTTTCGCCCTTGGGAAAGCCCGTCTATTCCAACCGCGCTTTTCGCAGTTGGTCCTTACCGAGAGGCTATATGTTGTGGGTCAAACAGATGAACGCCCAAAGCTATCACGCCGGGGAGCTTTCAAACACAGCTCTCGAGGGTGACACCCAAAAGCGCAGTGAAACTTTGATCGTCACCGTGGAAAAGGAATTGAGGCCCAGCCGTAAAGTTCTTTAACCGGCTTTTTTCTCCGCGGCAGGAGCTTTTTCGCACACGCCGATAAGACCCTGTTTGAGTTCCTCATTCGGAGGAGTTGTCCCCAACCAGATTCTTTGCACCACGTCCGCGAAAGAAGCGCCCTCGATGGTGCCCTCGGCGGGTCTGCGGCCCTCCACCTTCACGTGCACTTTGTCTTTAGACACCGTCACCAAAATTTTCTGCCCCTCCCTCATGTCCGACATGAAGTGATTGAACTGAGTGAGCTTTTCGCGGTTCTCCGCGCAAGTCTTGCCGCAATTTTTCAGAAAGCCGGTTTTCCAACCGTCTTCGATGGCTTCCGAATCCACGCTGCGTTTAAAGACCATCAAAAATTGTTTGGGCCCTTGGGATTTTAAAATCCCCTCGACCGTGCAGTCTTTTTTCGGCAGGTAAAGACCGACGACGTACACTTTGATCTTGAGTCCCCAACGGTTCACGGAACGAAGTCCCATGCCGTTCAAAATAAGATCCTGCCCGTCCACTTTTTCCTGGTCGTTGAAGTGGACTCCATAAAGCTCCCCGCCAACCGCTGAGAAGGTAAACAATAAGGTGAGGGCCATGGCCGTTTTAAAAAAAATGTTCTTCATATTTCATCCTTCCGAAAGACAGACCTTGATCGGGATGGTCTCGGCTTTGCACTGACTGCCTTCAGAATCCATCTTAAGACCGTTTCTCCCATGAAGGAACCGAAATGAAACAGCCACCGCCAGAATCCGCCAAGACCTCCCACAAAAGCCACGAACTTTTTATTCGTAACCAAAGCACCTGCCCGCTGTGCGATTCCCTCTTGGAGATCAAGGCCATCAGCTACTTGGAAAACAACACGCTCCGTGAAGAGGCGACCTGCCCCAAATGTAAGCTTCTGGCTCGCGTAAAAGACCACAAAATGCACTAGAAGAAGTCTAAAGTCCGGTCGGGCTTTTGACGTCCGTGCGTGCGGTTTTTTGACGGAGATAGATCGTGTTGCTCTTCATGCCTTCGTTAAAAAAGCTAACCAAAGCCTTAAGCACACCCACCTGCATCTCGGTATCCTGCGAGGAAAGCTCCTTTCCAGGCTCAGCAAAGCCGTCCTGATCGAGAGCGATCCTCTTGGTGATGTGGCCCGCTTTATCAATGGCCACTGCTCCATGATCCGCCCGCAAGAAATACTGATAGCCGTCGAAATCCACCGCAAGCCCCCGCTCCCCCGCATCCAAGGCGTTGGCGCCAAAGGGTGGAAGCAGAATCGCTGGTTCCACACCCATCACCCCTAAGACGGTGGCCGGAATGTCCACTTGTTGGGTGATTTTCTTTTCCAGGGAAGAGCGCTGGGAAAGAATTCTTTGCTGAAACTCCGGCGCCGCGGAATAAAAAATCAAGGGCACGCGGTAATTTCCGGTCAGCACCTGATAGCGCTGTTCATGGTTTTTCTGGGTGTGGTCGCCGGTGATAACGAAAAGAGTGTTCTTGAACCAAGGCTCTTTTTCCGCCGTTTCAAAAAAGCGTTTCAAGGAATAATCCAGATAGCCGATGCTCTTGTGGATTTCCAACGGCCCTTCCGGAAAGCGCTCCCTCAACGCTTCCGGAATAAAATAGGGATGATGAGAACTCAAAGTAAAAATTCCGACGAAAAAGGGCTGCTTGTAAGCGGAAATCGTTTGCGCCATGAATTGAAACATCGGCTCATCCAAAATTCCCCAGTGCCCGTCATCCGCCGCCGCGGCATCGGGAAATTCGTTGAAACCGTAAAATTTTTGAAAGCCCGCCTTGGCCGAAAAAGAATCCATATGAAAAGAGCCGTTGTGCGCGCCATGAAAAAAGGCAGTTTGAAAACCGTGGCGGGAGAAAATTTCCGGCAGACAATGCAGCTCGTTTTGACTGAGGGAAGTGGTGATGATCGGTGCCTGCACCAAAGAAGGCAACCCGCAAAAAATGGAGGGCATGGCCTCAATGGAGCGTCTGCCGTTGGCGTGGTTGTTGGTGAAAACCAAAGATTTCTTTCCCAAGGCATCAATAAACGGCGTGTAACTGGTTTGGCCCGAAAGAAGTCCCGTGTACTCGAGACTCAAGGATTCCACCACGATCACCACCACGTTTTTGATCGAGGAGAGCGCCGCAAAATCCGTCTCTTTGTGACCTGCCGTGCGGAAATTCTCAATCACAGCACGCGCTTCTTTCATGTCTTTGATGAAAATCGGCGCTTCCCCAAGACCCGTTCCATGCCCCTTGATAAAAGTGAAGGGCGTGTTCAACACCAGGGCGCCGAGCGCCTGGGAGCCCTGGGCATAACCGTCCACCAGAGAAATCGGTTTGAATTGCGTCCCACCGCGCACCGCCACCACGGTGACGGCGATCACCGCCAAGGAAAAAAGAGCCTTGCGCCACCATGCCACCACCGGCCAATCGGTTTTGTTTTTCCACACTCCCCGGTAAAGGAAATAACAAACCGCCAAAGTGACAAGAAACAACGCCGTCAGCCACCAGTAAGAGACAAACACCGACAACGTCTGGCGTTCGATGTCCTCCGTGTTTTTTAAATAATCGTTCGTCAGGCGCTTGCCGTTGAACTTAAAGAACTCGCTGTCCATGATGTTCAGGCCGAGAAAAAATCCGTTCAAAGCGGTGAAATAAATTTTCCCGAAGGTCCAGCGCCAAGCTTTCTTTTCCACAAACAGCGCCAACACCAAAAACAAAAATCCGTTGACCATGAACAAGGCCGAAAGATCGAAACGAAGCCCGTAAATAAAACTCAACAACACCGCTGAAGGGGGCAGTTCATGAAACAAGCCGGGATTCATCACCAAGAACAAAATGCGCGTGAGGGTGTAGAGCGCAAGCACAAGGACCGTCGATAAAACAAAGCGCTTTAAGAGTTGTATTTCCCGCATAAAAGGCACTATACGTGAAGCAGGGAGTAATGGTCAAAATGACAAGCTTGCAATTTTCCCCGATTGGCTATCTGCGTTCTCCTTTTAAGAAACGCTTTGGAACACCAAGACAAGGCGTGCTCACGCCCTCCAGCCGCGCCTGGATCGAACTTCTCCCCGCCTACCGTGAGGGTTTGGCCGGACTTGAAGAGTTCTCCCACGTTTGGATTGTAAGCCAGCTCCATCACTCCGAAACGATTCAACGCGTGAAAATCCGTCCTCCCCGTCTGCGCGGAAAAAAGCGGGGCGTTTTTTCCACCCGAGGCCCGCACCGCCCGAATCCTCTGGGTTTGACGAACGCCAAGATTGAGGAAGTGAGCGCGGAGGGTCTTTGGGTTTCCGGCGTGGATCTTCTGGACGGCACGCCGATTCTGGATTTAAAGCCTTACATTTCCATTTACGACAGCCCTTCCCCTTCCACTTTTCCCGCGTGGATTCAAAAACCACAGGCACTCGAGCTGACTTTCACCGCGGAGTTTTGGGAGGATTTCGAAAAGCTTCCCCCCTTGACTCTTTCCAAGGACCGGCTTTTAGGAATGATCAAGGAGTGTCTTCTTTATGATCCTCGCCCGATCGCCTATTTAAAGCGGCCGCAGGAGATTTATTATCTGGAGCTGTTTGAATACGAAGTGGAAGTGCTCAGCGAAAAAGAACACTTCACCGTACGAAAGATTTTTTTGAAGAGAGAAACAAAGCCGCAAGGGACAAAATAAATCCCACCGGCCCCACCCACAAAGCATTCTGAATACCCACCCTGTCCGTGAGCACGCCCACGGAAAAGTGCATCAGCACCACCAACACCGATCCAAGAGTGATGCTCCAGCCGATCACCTTCGCCGCTTGATCGTGAAAGGAAGAGGACATCTCATCCAGAATCACCGGGAAAAAGGGTCCGATAAAAAGCCCGGTCAAAGAAGCGTAAAAGGGATGGACCAAGAGTCCCAAAGAATAAAACAACAAGCCTGAAAGAGCGCAAACCCACAAAATCTTTCTGTTGGAGAATTTCTCAAAAGACACGAAGGTAAAAAGCAGGCGGCTGAGAAACATGCCGAGAAAAAACACGGCCAGATAAGAATTGGCCTCTTGGCCGCTGGCCCCCAAAGTCTGCGTGACCCAGACCGGAAGCCGCGTGGAAAGAGAAAGCTCCGTCATGATGTAAAATCCCAAAGAGACGGCGATAAAAAAGGCGCGCAGGGAATCGAAAGAAAAGTCCTCTTGATGGGTCACCGTGATGGTCTCGGCTTCTTTCCACTTCCATGCGGTGATCAAGAAAGCCAAACCGCAAAAAGCGCACACCACCCCGATCAAAGAAAAACTGCGGTTCCAATTCCAGCCGAGGTCCAAAAATCCACTCGCCAACAGAGGAGCCAAAAGAGCCGCCAATCCGTACATGGTGTGAAGCCCGTTAAAAATCCGTCGGCGGTATTTAAGAGAGGCATTTTTCTGCACCACCACATTTTGGGAAACGTTCAAAAGTCCGAAATGAATCCCGAAAAAAATACAAGCGTAAATCACCCACGAAAAATCCGTGGCCTGACCGATCAATAAAAACCCGACGCCGACGCCGAAGACCGAAAAATTCATCAAGCCATGCGCCGTCACCCGACTCAATAAAAAAGATCCCAAAAAATTTCCGCCCAGGGCCGCAAAAGACGCGGTGGCAAAAAACAAAGAGCCCTTGGTGGCCGAAAGATGAAGGCTTTCCAAAATGTCCGGATAAAAAGGCGCTCGGATGTTATCCACCAGCCCCAGCATCAACAAACTCAGATAGGACATGAAAACAAGAAGATGACTGACTTTTACTTTTGACATCGGGAACACCAGTAAGTGGAGCGTTGACCGAGAACTTCAGAGCGAATGGCGGCTCCACAAGAAAAGCACTTTTCACCGCCCCGGGAATACACCTTAAAGGAGTTTTGAAATTTTCCCGAATCCCCATTGACCATTCTGTAATCCTTTAAGGTGGAACCTTTGGCTTTGATCGCTTTTTTCAACACCGCTTTGGTGTGCTTAACGATGAGAGCCGCTTCCGTGGGAGTGATCTTGCTTCCCGGACGCGCGGGCTTGACTCCGGCGAGAAATAAAATTTCAGACGCATAGATATTGCCGATGCCGACCACCAGGTGCGCGTTCATCAGCAACACTTTGACGGCGGCTTTGCGTCCTTTCATTTGCTGCAGCAAATAGGCCGGATTAAACGCCGCGGACAAAGGTTCGGGCCCCAGCTCTCTCAGCCACGGACTGTCCACGCCTCCCCAATCCACCAAGCCAAAACGTCTGGGATCGTTGTAAGCCAGTCGAAGTCCGTTATCGAATCCGAAAATCAAATGGTCATGCGCTTTTAAGGTTTCCCCCGCTTTCAGCTCCCGCCAAGTTCCGCTCATCCCTAGGTGACTCAAAAGATCTTTTTCCTTGCGCTTAAAAATGAGGTATTTGGCCCGGCGCTCAAGTCCGAGCACTTCCGAGTTCACCAATTTTTTCCGCAGGTCTTTCGGAAAAGGCACGCGCAGATCTTTGCGATTCAAAATGACTTCCACCCAGCGCGTGCCGGAGGGGAGTTTTTCTTCAAGAGAGCGTTTGACGGACTCAACTTCGGGAAGTTCGGGAGGCATGGGCTAATGAACTACTTGAAATGACCGGCCCTTGCAAGGTGGGGGCTTCTCCTTCGTAGAGCGTCAACGATCTGAAGCGCCATTTTCGCATTTCCTTGCGGCTTGTAATGACCGTCATAGGGGTAATAAGTCAGAGAGGGATCGATTTGTTCGACGGAAACATGGGGGACCTCGAGGGCGTCGAGCTGACGGGACATCCTCTCGTCTTTGCCGACCATCACGACCACAAAATCTCCCTTTGGGAAAGCCTGCTTATAAAGATCCATCGACGCTTTAAAAAGTCTCGCTCCCCATTGGTAATCCTTTTCTTCGAGAGGCGGCGGCGGAAAAAGCAGCGTGGCTGTTCGTTCGAAAAGAGGACTATTGCCAAGTCCTTCAAAGATTCTTGAAAACAAGGCAAGGGGAAGCCGTTTGAAATGCCCTTCGGAAACTTCATAGCTGTTGTAATAGTTGCGCAGGTTGGAGAAATAAGTCGGAAGACGATTCATATGAAAAGGATAATAAAGATAAATCGCCAGGCCCTCGCTCTGAGGAACCTCCCGCGTAAGAGGAACCGCGGTGGTGATGGCGTAAAGATTTTGAATCCCTCCACCGTTGACGCCGTAATTGTAGGGCTCATGGTCTTTTAAAAGTGCACCCAGATAAAAAGCGATGGTTTGAGCATCGTTGACGGTCTGACCGAAGGCCATGGAGCAACCGAAGATCAACAGGCTTTTGGAGCGCTCTCCTGAAGAGAGGGGCGTGACCCTTCTTCCAAAGCGGTCGGTGGAATACTCCACCCGGAAAATTTCCTTACCGAAGGAATCCGCCCGATAAGTGATGTGCAGATGAGGTCGGAATAAAGTCGTCTTCTCGTTCCGCGAAGACGACAGCGCTCGGCCATGATCGTCGACGGCGGATTGCGTGTACTGGGTACCAACAAAGCGTAAAACGCGGTCGGCAGCCAGTAAGGAGAGCGTGAAGCTCCCCACACACAACAAAGTATTGATAAAAAAACGTTTCACCTTACTCGCAGGTCGCGGTGATGATGGTCCAGTCTCCCTTTTTCAAGGCCTGTTCCACGCAACGGGCGCTTTCGCTGATTTCCGAACAGTCCCAAGCGGAAACCACTTGTCCGTCCCGGTTTTCCATTTTCACCACGTCCCCTTCACACCAGGAATCATATTGCACCTTTGATCCTGGAGGTTGTTCGTCGTCCCAAGCTGCGAGCGCGCCCGTGGAAAAGCCCATAAGCAAAGCGGAAATCAAAAGAACTTTCATGATCAAACCCCTTTTTTGTTGTGGCGGACTTACCATTCCCCCTGGGCCAAAGCAAGCGCTTGCCAGAAGAACATGATCTAGGCTATTCAAGAAGAATGAGGTCCCTCAAGACGGTCTCAATTTTGCTGCTTTTTTTCTTTGGGCTTTCTTTTACCCTGAACAGCTTTGCTTCTGACTTTTCCTGCACAGAGAGCTTGGAAATCCAGTCGTCCTTCTCTGAAGAACACCGGCCCTCCGCGCAGGAGAGCACACAGACTCCTTGCGGAGATCCCTGCCACTATGGGCATTGCCATTTTGGACACTGCTCCTTCGTTTTTTCCGAGAGACCCCTTCGTTTGGCGGCCCAGGATTTATCCAATCTTTTTTATGTCATGGACCAGTCCATGGTTGAATCCCCTTTCCTTGAAGGCCTGCGACGCCCTCCCAGAGTCTGATCTGTGATCTGATTTTTTAAGTCCCAAATTCGTTCCTCTTTCAATTTACTTTGAGGTGATAATAATGATCTTTAAGATCCTTAGGGCTCTCGTGGCGCTTGTGCTGGTGACTCCTTTCCACGCCAATGCCGAAGAGCCGTGCAAAACAAAAATCGCGTCCTATCAAGAAGCGCTTCGTTGTGCGGAGCAAAAATCCCCCGAGGTGCAAACGGCGCTTTTGGAAGTGGAGCGCGCCAAAGCGGAATTTCAAGGAGCTTCGCAATGGAAAAACCCGGAATTCGCGGCGGATTCCGTTCACGGCTCCGGCTCTTCAGGCAATGTTTCGGAAACGGAAATTTCACTGGGTGTCCCCATCGAGTTCGGCGGCAAACGCGCGGCACGCAAGTCTCTCGCTGAAGCCAGCATCGCCCAGGCTGAAGCCGCCCTTTTGCAAGCCCGCATAACGGCTCGCGGAGAAGCGCTTCTAAAACTTCACCGGTTTCGCCAGGCCCTCCATGAGCTGGAGGTCGTGGAAGAATCCATCACCACGTTTACAAAGCTTGTTGCCCGATACGAAAAAAGACCTCAGCTTTCTCCCGAACAAGAAATGTCCTCCACCGTTTTTCGGATGACCAAAAGTGACTATCAACTGAAAAAGGTCACACTTCTGGATGAAACCGCCACTCTGAGAACCTACATTGAGACGCACCTGAATGCGGACTCTGAAAGTCTCAAAAAAAATCTCCCGCCGCCTCCCAAAACATGGCCGACGCTCAACGAGAATCTGAACCCCGCCGGTTCTCCTCAGGCTAAATCCGTTCAGGCCAAGTTGAAAGGCGCTCAAGCGGAACTCAACCTGGCCAAAGGCGAGGCGTGGCCCACGCTCTTTATCGGGCCCTCGCTTAAAATTCAAAATGAAGCAGGCCTCTCCACTCAACTTTACGGGGTGAACCTTCGTTTTGACCTTCCGGTTTTCAATCTGAATGGCCCGGCAAAGGCCGCCGCCACAAAAGACTTAAAAATCGCCGAAATCAGAAAGGACTTCGCGATTTTTGAACAGGAACGGCTCTTCGAACAGCTTCAGCAGACTTATAAGACCTCCGTCGAAACCCTGAATGCGATGCTTTCCCATCGGGAAATAGAGCAAAAGCACACGACGATCGAACGTCTTTTTTTAAAAGGGGTTGTTCCGAGTTCTCTGGTGATCGAAGCGCACCGCTCTTTTGTCGAACTTGAACAATCCCGCAATGAGCGCGAGCTGAAAACACTGGAAGCATGGATCGCGCTCTCAACTCTCACCGGGCAAATGCCGGAGGTGGCTTTATGATGAATCGAATCATTTATTTTTCAGTTTACCATCGTGGAATCGTTCTTCTGTTCACACTGGCTTTAGCGGTCTGCGGACTGTACGCTTTTCAAAGCCTGCCCATTGATGCCGTTCCCGATATTACGAACAATCAGGTTCAAATCAACACGGTGATCGAAGGGCTTGCTCCCGAAGAAATCGAAAGAACCATCACCTTTCCCGTGGAAAGTTCCATGCGCGGTCTGGCGGGCGTCGAACAAGTCCGGTCCATCACGCGGTTCGGCCTGTCTCAAGTCACGGTTGTTTTCAAGGAAAACGTCGACATTTACCGCGCCCGTCAAGTGGTCTCCGAAAGACTGCAAGGTGTTTTACCTCAACTTTCCACCGGAGCGAAATCAGAGCTGGGTCCGATCTCCACGGGCCTGGGCGAAATTTTTCAGTACACTTTGGACGTGACTCATCCTTCCGCGGATCCCGAGGTCAGGCTTCAACAATTAATGGAGGTCAAATCCGTTCAGGAATGGTTCGTTAAGCCGCGATTGTTGACGGTGGAAGGTGTCGCCGAGGTAAACACCACCGGAGGCTATGAAAAGCAATACCATATCCAGCCGGACATCAGAAAGATGGCCGCCTATGGAATTCATTTTGATGAAATCTCCAAGGCCCTTGAAAAGGTGAATAAAAACGTCGGCGGTGGATACATCGCTCAAACCACGGAACAGTTTCTGGTTCAAGGAATCGGCCTTTTCAAATCCGCAAAAGATATTGAACGGGTTCCGGTGAAGCAGCTCGATTCTTTTAGAGTGATCAAAATCGGAGATATCGCGAAAGTCGGCCTGGGAAAGGAACTGAGAACCGGTGCCGCGACAGTGAATGGAAAAGAGACCGTGCTCGGCACGGTGATGATGCTCTTGGGAGAAAACAGCCGGACAGTTTCCTTAAGAGCCGCGGATAAAATAAAAGAGATCGAAAAGACTCTTCCCAAGAACATGGTTTTAACCACTGTGTATAACCGCTCCGATCTTGTTAACGCCACCCTGGGGACGGTGGAGCACAACTTGATGATGGGCGCGGGTCTTGTCGTGCTGATTTTATTTCTTCTCATTGGAAATGCCAGGGCGGCTTTGATCACCGCCGCCACCATTCCGCTTTCTCTTCTCGCCACTTTTCTTCTGATGAAACCCTTGGGAATTTCGGGAAACCTCATGAGTCTCGGTGCTCTTGATTTCGGAATCATTGTCGATGGCGCCGTGATTTTGATCGACAACTGTGTCAGGACCATTCACCAAAGAGTGGACCTGTTAAATCGAAAGCTGACCAAAGAGGAACTGATGGAGACGGTCTATCAGGCTTCCGTTGAAATCAGAAAGGCCGCGGGATTTGGGCAGTTGATCGTCGTCGTGGTTTTCATTCCGATTTTCGCGCTGACGGGAGTCGAGGGAAAAATGTTTCAACCAATGGCGGCGACCTTTGCCTTGGCCGTTTTGTCCGCCCTGGTGCTTTCCTTTACCACCGCTCCCGCTTTGGCCAGTCTTTTTCTTTCAAGTCACGCCAAGGACAAAGAGCCAAAGCTCATGACATGGATCAAAAACGTTTATCGTCCGCTCTTAGATCTCAGCCTGCGTCGCAAAGTCCTGACGATGGTCCTCTCCACCATCGCGGTGGTGATCGGAGGAATTCTCTTCGCCACCCGTGGCGCCGAATTTTTACCGCAGCTCAGTGAGGGCTCTTATGCCTTTCACATGATCCGTCCCGTAAACATCAGCCTCGATCAATCCATCGTCTTTCAGGAGAAGGCAGACCGCATCATCAAAGAATTTCCGGAAGTGGAAAATGTTTTTTCCCGCATCGGAACCAGCGAGGTGGCCACCGATCCGATGGGGGTCAACGTCTCCGACACTTACATCATGTTGAAGGATAAAAAAAATTGGCCGAGGCATGAAGGCAAACGTCATACCCATGAAACTCTCGTCAAAGACATTCTTGCCCGCCTTGAGCATGAACTTCCAGGTCAGGATTACCTCGCCTCGCAACCGATTCAAATGCGCTTCAATGAGCTTCTCGAAGGAACAAGAGCCGACGTTTCCGTCAAAGTGTTCGGCCCCGACCTACAGACCAATATGGACTTGGCTAAAGAGATCGAAGAAGTCGTCTCAAAGGTTCAGGGCGCCGGCGACACCGAAGTGGATTTGGCGGGAACCAGCCCCGTTTTGCGTATCGAGCCCAAGGAAAACGCCCTCAATCAGTACGGCGCCTCCGCTGCCGATGTGCTTGAGACCGTGGCGATTGCGCTGGGAGGGGAAGAAGTCGGATTTCTTTACGATGGCGACAGAAAATACCCCATTGTGGTCCGGCTCAACGAACAAGAGCGCACGGATTTAAACACCATTCGAAGCCTTCCGGTGGGAGTGGGAACCAACACCACGGCGCCGCTTTCTTCTCTTGCGACCTCTGAGTTTTCAGAAACCTTCGGATCCATCAACCGGGAAGATTCGAACCGAAGATCCGCGGTGATGATCAACCTTCGCGGAAGAGACACGGAAAGTTTCGTCGAGGAAGCAAAGGCGGCCGTCAAAGACGCCGTCTCTTTGCCTGACGGTTATTATTTGGAATGGGGAGGAAACTTTAAAAACCTGCAAGAGGCGCGAAGCCGGCTGCTGGTTTTAACTCCCGTCGCTTTGATTGTCGTGCTGATGATGATCTATGCCGCTTTCGGAAGCGCCGGACAAACCGCTCTTATTTTTCTGTGTGTTCCCTTTGCCCTGGTGGGAGGAATTATCAGTCTCGTCTTAAATGGCTTGCCTTTTAGCATTTCCGCCGGTGTCGGGTTTATCGCCCTCTCCGGCATCGCGGTTTTAAACGGTGTTGTTCTAGTGAATTACTTCAATCAACTCAAAGAGGAGGGAAAAACAGGAAAAGAGTTGGTTCTGGCGGGAACACTGATCCGTTTGCGTCCGGTTTTAATGACGGCCTTGGTCGCGATCTTCGGATTTTTACCGATGATGCTGTCCACCGGAGTGGGAGCGGAAGTTCAAAGACCTTTGGCTTCGGTCGTCATTGGCGGAATCATTTCCTCCACGATCCTGACACTTTTTGTGTTACCAATACTTTACTCCATGTTTGAACACAGGTTTAAAGGAAAAGTGGCCCACTAAAACTGCACTCCTTTTCTGTTGATAAAATAGTTTTAAAAAAGAGCTGCATATTTGCTGCAATTTTGAAAAGAAATCAGGCACAGCGCAATAAATGCGAGGCACCCGCTGCCTTTGACGATGACCCCTAGCTTCACGGTGAGCTCCTCATAATTTTGTCTCATTATAGGTTAGCAAGGTTTAAAAAGTCTCCCAGGAAAAAGGCAAGAGCGCATCAAATTGAGACGGCCCTCCGGAAACCGTTCGCCCAAAGCCGCTTTTCCTCAAGTCATTTCAAATAACCTCTGATTTCCTCTGCCGAGCCCTGAAAAATCACCTTTGGATTTCGCCGCACAAAGCTCGCGGCATAAAGAGGATCATAATAAAATGATAAAAGCTTTGCGATCCACACCCGATTGGAATCCAAATCCCTTTCATCCGCCAAATATTTGGCCTTGGAATTTTCCAAATCCTCCAAAACTTCCTGGGCGCGCAAACCGCCGAGCTTTTTGGAAATCAACTTCACGGCTTGAGTGTAAAGCTCAAACTGTCTCAGCGCCTGCGGGCGCTCCCCATGCCCGATCGCCGTCAAAACGACGTAATCCTGAAAGATGTTTTCCACCCGCTCCTCAAAGGAAACCTCCACACGGATCACTTCCGAAGCACGAAGCCTTGCAAACAAACTTTCCGGGAGAGCGCACTTCCCGATCAAGCGGCTTTCGTCCTCCAGTAAAAATGGAAGTTTCTTTTTTTCCTCG
>Ga0182744_1001734_pt1 | contig 18807 bp, 22 predicted proteins | sample eDN3rd30CKraftMG_FD_128525 | JGI IMG/M metagenome (GOLD analysis project Ga0182744, IMG submission 128525) | Enriched Miracle-Growth compost microbial communities from Emeryville, California, USA - eDNA 3rd pass 30_C Kraft MG (version 2) (version 2) ...
ACCGGAGGCTATTATCTGGCCTGCGCCGCCGCGCGGATCGGCACCACCATCTGCCCAGGCAATAGCCGAAAAGCCGATCATGCACTAAGACTGAAACCGGACCACCTTATGGGGTCAGGCCACACCGGATTGATGAAACGAGCGAGCCTTGCCATGATCTCGGCCGGGAGCCCTGTTTCTCCGGTTCCCGGCACCGAGCCGACCCAGCGGTCCGTCTGCACCGTGTCGACGTCGGCGACCTCGATCCGCGTGGATTTCACCAGCGGGTCGGCTGCGGCTTGCGACAGCCGGATGCGCGCGAGATCGGTCACCACGCCGACCAGAGAGGCCGGGCTCGTCTCAAAGCCGGCATCGTAGACCACGACGACCTCGGATGCCGACCAGCGGGACCGTAGACCGTTTACCCAGCGTTCGAGCAGACCGGCCTCTGACCTCAAACCTCTGGCATCGACCGTGACCGCCATGCCGTTCTCGGTAACGGACGTGATCTTGACGTTGTGCCGGCGCGAGAGGATCAGAACGTCGTCACAGCAGCCGGAGAACGTCTCCGTCAATTCTTCCTTGCGCAGCGTCGGCTCCGCGCCTTCGCCTACAGCAATGCGACAGGCTTCGACGATCTCGGCCGAGATGCGCTCACCAAGCGCGACCAGTTCGACATCGCGCGACGTGTCGGCGGTGGAAACGCCAGCGGCAGCCCGCAGCGCCTCGATAGGCGCGAGGCTGGTATCGGACGCAGGATTGGAGACGACAAGATAAGACACAGGCGTCAGCCGCGCTTTTCCGGGGCCGGCGACTTCACGGCGCGCTCGACCTTCGGCTCGGCGATCGGAACGGCAAATCCGGCATCGATCAGCCGTGCCGCTTCCGTGTCCGAAAACCGATCGGTTTCATCGTCGGGAGACAGAGAGAAACCCGTGCCGGCAATGCCGGCCAGCATCTTGATTTTCATAGTTCGCTCCTTCCGGGTTCGCGGGCGGGCCACCGGAGCGGCCCGCCTTACAAAGCCGAGCCTTACGAGGCGGCGGTGATGAGGTGCTTCACGGCGGCGGTATCACCCAGCTTGCCATCGAGGCGGATCAGGCCGAGCAGGCCGATATCCGGTGCGAAGCGCTCGCGGGCGACGAACATCACGATGCCGCCGACCTTGCGGACGAAGTATTTCGAGAAGTCGCCGAAGATCATGACCTTCTTGGCGGCGCCGAGCGAATCCATCGCCTGGTTGATGCTGTAGGGCCGCCCGTTGAAGCTGTTGGGAACGCCCTTCTGGACGTCGCCTGCCTGCCACAGGTAGTTACCCTGCCCGTCCTTCAGCTTGCGAACGGCCGACAGCGTAGTGTCGTTGAACATATACCGAGCCTTGGGCGATGCTCGGTAGGCCGGGTCAACCGAGTGCTCCAGGTCGATGATCTCGTCCCACGTGATGGCAGCGGTCGCGGCGGCAGTCTTGCCGAGCGTCGAGCCGGTGACGATGCCTTGCGGATCGCCGGTGGCATCGCCGGTGGTCAGTTCGACGTTCGCACGGCGGCCGAGACGCTGGCCGAGCAGACCGCCAAGCAGCGTCTCGAAGTTGAAGATCGAGTCCTGCGCCAGCTCCCAGCTGAACTTCACCCATTCGGTGTCGTACGCGTAGGCGTTGAGCGTCTTCTTCCCGAAGGTCGCGTCCGAGCCGCCATCGTCGGTGACGTCGCCGGCCTCGGTGTGCTTGGCAACGGCAACGCCCGTATCGTCCACGGTCGGAATATCGATCGGGTTACCGGCCGACGTGTTGATGACCGTGCAGATATTCTCATCGTACATCGGCCCCCACGCCTTCATCGAGATGATGATCTGGTCGCTGAGTTCGGTCGGGACGGTGTAACCGCCGGCCGCGGGAGTACCGGCAGTCTGAGCGCGAGCCTCCTTCGGCGCCACGCCGCCACGAAGGGCGGCCCGTTCCTCGTCGCTAAGGGCGGACATGTCGCCTGCAACAGCCACGTAGCGGTGGAAGGCGGAACGATAGGTCACCTGGTCGCCGTCGTCCTGGCCGCGACCTTCCCCGCTCGATCCGGGGCGCTGCTTCGCACGCTCCTCGGCCGCAGCGTCGTCGATGCGCTTCTGCGCGTCAGCCATGCGCTTTTCGCGAGCGATCTGCGCGTCGACCTTGTCGAACTCGACCATGATGTCGTCATGGCGTTTTTCCAATTCGGCGGCGCGCGCTTCGTCGGTGTTTTTCTTGATCTCTTCCAGCGCCGAGCGGGCATCGGCGACAAGCTTTTCCCGCTTCTCAATCAGTTCCTTGCTCATGATGTTCTCCATGTGAGCACGTCGAAAAAGCCCGCTCGGAAGCAGGCGGTGGAGACGGGAAGCGGGATGCTTGCCGCGCCCTCCGGCGGATGCCGGGTGAACTCAGGAAATCTTGCGGAACTTGGCCTCGGCCTCGGCCTTGCGGCGGGCGAATGCGGCGGCGTTGCGCTGGCGACGGTGTTCCTTCCGGACGCCCTCCAGCGACCGGAGCGCGACCGACGTACCGTCATAAGCCGGCTCGGACACGATGCTGACCTCGCCAAGCTTGACCTCCAGAAGCGTGCGCTTCGGCGGGTCTACCGTTTCGTCCCACTCCTGGCGCACCGCCTCGAACCGGAACGACATGCCGGAGACATCGCCGCGCTCGACCAGCGTTTTCACGTCGCGACCATCGGTGGTGTCGGGCAGGTCGATCTCGACGCGCAGACCCTTGTCATCTTCCTCACAACGGAGGGTGCCGGCAGAGAGGCGCCCGAGCACCCGGCCGCTATCATGATCGAAATAGGCGCGGACGTCGGCGGTGCGCAGGGTGTTGGTGAAGGCGCCGCGCGCCACGACCTCACTGAACCAACCGCCAATATCTGCAACCTCGCCGAACACGGCGGCATAACCCGTCACGGTCATCTTGCCGGCGGCGTCGGCACGATACTCGACCGGCCGGACAAGCGAGCGCTTTTCGGCGCCCTCAGGCTTGTGGCTCATTGCCATCTCCATTTTCGGTTTTCGGCTCAGCCGGGGCAGGCTTCAACGGCTGCTTACCGAGCACGACAGTCGCACCCTGCACCAACAGTTCGTCGGCATCCGGATTCCCGTGCTTCGGCCTGTTCTCCAGGGCGCGGGCTTCGTTTGGCGTGATCTGCGCCGTCTGGATCGCGCGGGCGATGCCCTCGATCCTGCTCTTGAAGTCGCCGCGTTGGAGACCGTCGAGGTTGTGTTCGACATAGCGGCCAGACCTGCCGCGCCCGAACAGCTTCAGATTGGCCTCGTCTTCGAAGGCCTTCGCCCACTGGCCGATCAGGTGCTTGACCAGATGAAGATCCTGCTGCTCGACGTTGGAAAACGTCCCCTTGCTAAGGTCCTGCAGGAAAGCCGGCGGCATCTGATATGCTCGGGCAATCTCCTGAATCTGGAACAACCTCGCCTCAACCATCTGCCCCTTGGCGGGATCAAAGCCAACCGGCGATAGCTTATGGTTGGGCGGCAGCGGAAATATCGGTTTGTCGGTGCGTTTCGCGGCGTCGATCACGCGGCTGACATCGGCCATCGCCCGCTCCAGACCGCCTTTTGCGGACGGAACCGGCCCCTCCAGGGCCAGGGGCGGAACGCCGCCACCGGCGAAGAAGTTGCTGCCGTAGTCGTTCATGGCGAGCGCGAGCTGGATTGCCTTCGCCGCCAGCATGATGGGCCCGCGATGCGTGATCTGGTCCTCGTTGAGCATAAACGGCACGTCAATCACATCGGCGGCCGGATAGGTCTTGCCATCGAAATGGTAGACCAGATCGAAGCCCATCCGCTTCACGGTCGTTTTGCGCGGGTCCATCGGCCACAGCGCCTCGATCACGGACCCGTTGCGCTCAATCCAGGCAAGACCACGCCCACCGGTAAAGACCTGCTGCCAGAACCATTGCCGGAATTTGAACGACCCCATGAGGTCATTCGGCGCATCGTGGATCGTGACAGCCGTCTTTCCCGTAAGACGGACCGCGCCCTTGTCGGTATCGCGGTAGGCATGCAATGGCAACGTCGCCATGGTGCGAGACAGAAACGCCACCGCCGAAAGCACCGCCGGCACCGTCAAGGCGCTCGCGACCGACACGTGAGGCAGCTTCACAGAGGAAAGGCCGAAAAAGGCCATGAACTCTGTGGACTGCGACACTGGAACCGTCGGGTTCTCAATGCTGGCCGATCGCGCCTCGCTAGCGCCGCGACTAAATTCGATACCGATCTTCATGCATCCACCAGTGTGAAATTCGGATCGTCCCACGGTGAAACCGGGGCCTCGTAGGTCTCGACCACTTCGGAGGCCCCGGCGAGCATCGCTAGCACGACCAGGCCGTCGATGCGTCCGCGCTGGACCTTCTTGACGAAGAAGCGGTTGTTCTGCGCGTCGGCCTGCACCGCCGCGTTGCCCGAGCACCATTTCGTCACCGGGCTTTCGTCGATGACGATCTGCTTGGTGAGGATCATGTCCTCAAGCTGCTGAAGGCTGCGCGGCATCCACAGCGCCTTCTTGGAGTTCATGCCCAGCCGGCCTTGGCCATGGATCATGATTTTCAGGCCGGAGCCGTATTCCTGCTCCTCGGGAATGTATATCCACGTCTCGAGCCCGATCCGGTCGCACGCCTGGCGAAAATCGGTCAGGAAGGCCGGGTCCACCACCAGCACCTCGACATCGAGGTCGTTGGCGATCTTCTGGACCTCGGCCGCCACGAAATCGTACTCGATCGACCGGCCTGGAACGACGTTGATCAGCGGCGGCTTTGCTGCGGCCCACTCGACATACTGAGCGTGATCCTCCGTAGCCCGTTCGGCCAGCTTGTACTCCGGCTTCCAGTACCGAACCGTGGCCCGGAGCACTTCGTTTTCGTCGTGCCAGCCGATGCCAAGGGCGGTGAGGTCGTTCTTCTTCGACAGGTCGAGCGACAGGAAGACGCTGCGCCCCTTTGCCTGTTTCAGGTTGGCGGTACCTTGAACCCCTTCCCATGCGTCGAGGTCGATCCAGTATTCAGACGAGCCGACGGGAACGCCGAAGTAGAGCCTTTCCGTCTGTAGCCGCGTCCCGACCGACCGTTTCGAGGAATTGACCTCGATCCGGACATTGTCGATCGGGAACGTGATCCCGATGCATGGCATCGACTTCGGCCAGCAGCTTTCGTCCTCGAATGGCTTATCGCCGGGATCAACGCGGGCGATGAACGCGAACGCCGAATCGTCCTCGGCCTCGCCGCGCAAGATGCGCTGATGCTGTTCGCTCCATTCCGTCGCCACGACCTGGTCAGCGGCCGGCGTGTTCGTCGACATCCACAGCAGGAAGTCGCCGGGCATCTTGGCGCCGGCCGACCGCCACGTTTTCAGCGGCCCGTCCGTCTTCCATTCATGTATTTCGTCGGCGGCCACGAAGGACGGGCGGGGGCCGTTAACTCGCTCATCGCCAGCCAGGGCACGGAATTTAGAGCCGGTAGCGGGATGCTCCAGCATCCATGTCATGTCGCCTGTGCCGCGCGCGATCAGATCGCCACGGCCGACCAGCGATTCGCCCTCGAAGGCCGGTTCCGGCATTTCCGCATTGGCCATCGCGACCGCATCGCCGAACAGCACATTCGCCTGGTTGCGGTCCTTGGCGATGGCGTAGCACTCGGCGCGCGGGATGCCGCAATAGGCCATCCTGTAGAGCCCGATCGCCGCGGCTACCGGCGATTTGATCTGCCCCTTTCCTGCTTCGACCCACGCGGTGCGGAACCGCAGGCGACCATCGGCCCGAAACCATCCGAACAGCGACCCGACAACGAACGTCGTGTAGCTCGGCAGGTTGAACGGTTCGCCCGCCTTTGCGCCGGCCGTCACGGTGAGCATGGCCGGGAAGAATCCCAGCGCATGCGCCGCCTTGTCGGGGCGCCAGATCAGCCCGCGCTTGTGGCCGTGCTCGATGTCGTCGAGGTGACGCCGGCAGGCCCGAATGGCCAGTTCGCCGGAGACGATACGCCCCTCAACAACGTCACGTGCCCAGGCGGTTACCGGATCATCCGGTACGGCTGGTGTAGGCATCTGCTGCCCTCGGCTTGGCCTGCTTGCGGTCGACCTTCGTTGCGGCGCCACGGCGGCGCGGGGATATGCCCAACTCCGCCTCCAGTGCTGCCGCATCCGAGCCGGCTTCGCGCATGGCCGTGAAATACGGGCTGATCCGGGCGATGGCCTTGCTGTTGCCCCGGCGCGGTTTCGTCACCACGCCGTTCTCGGCCACTTCCCGGTACATGCGGTCGAACATCAGGTAGGCGCACACCAGGCGTTGGATCGAATGGCCGTTGGCCGCCGCCAGCAACTGGCGATCCTTCAGTTCCGTGGTGATGATCCGCCAGTGTTCGTGCGCCGAGACTTGCTCGATGTCGTCGTCGAACAGCTTCGACCAGTCCGGCTCGACCACAATGGCGCCAGTGCCTTCAATCACGTTCATGCACTTCATCCCTACGGGATGGCCCCAACTTTTTGTTCTGAAACTGTTGCCACTGCAAACGATTGCCCCGGACGGTTAGGCCCCCGAAGCCCCTTAGGGATCGACCCTCCCCCTCCCGTCAAGCCTGCGCCACGGGTGGTTCGGATCAAGCGGCGTCCCGTCTATTGTCGCGCCCTTGATGATCAGCTTGCCGCCCTGCCTACGCTTGCCCGAGGCGAGTTCCTTTACCTGAGCGTCATGGTTGCCGCAGAGGGTGCGGGTGTTGCTCAGCACGTCGAGGGCGGTCGGATGGTCCACGTTCGGCCGGCGCTTGATGTGGTCGCAGGTGAGGCGATACGTCGGCGTCTGGCATCCGGGTACCGTGCAGCGCCATCCGTCCCGTTGATGGCAGGACTGCTTGAGCGAGCGCCAGTGCGTCGTCTGGTAGTAAGCGTTACGGGCCATATTTCTGGACAGATACGACTTTTCCGACATAAACTTGTTACGGATGCGACCATACCCACGACAAATGAGGGGGATAGATGGATGGGAGTCGGCGCAACATCAGTAGGGAGGACGTTGTTTCGTTCTCCGCACGGCACGAAATACCTACCCGTATCGCTAAGGCCATTCTCCGAATACACGGCCCATCGGCCGCCCAGTGTGACGCGGCTGCGATAGCGTACCGAAAGCGTGTCGAAGGCCAGATCGCTGGTCCCTTGAAACCCGCGCCGGAAAACGAGCGCCAAAGCTTTTACCACGGTCCGCTCAGGCCCAACTTATAGCGAGATGGCGCGCAAGGAGCCTTCGCTGTCGGCATAAGGACACCCTCAGCGCCGGTGCGGCGTCCGGTGTTGTGCGCAAGCTCCCTGTCGCCTCTGCCGATGGACTGATGGCTTGCAGGGCATAAGCGTTGGTGCTTTCCTGTCGCCGACAAGGGAGGAATGGAAGATGCCTGACGACAAGAGTAAACGTGGTGCAAATGATCGCAGCAGAGTCGCGGCAGGAGAGCCCTACGAAGTGAACTACTTCGCCCGAAAGCACGGCCTTTCGAGGGAAGAAGCACAGAAGATCATCAAGCAGGCGGGCGGGAACAGGGACAAAGCCAACCAGATCGCGGAAACGAAGAAGTAGGCTGGCCGTTGTGACTTCCATGCTGGCATGAATTGACGCGGCGGGGAGTGTTACTGCCGCACGTCCTCCGACGCCGCATCCGACACTACGACCCGCCGCAAAGCCATGAGGCTGCCGATGAATAACGGCGCCGCATGGCGAAGCGAACTAGTCGCCTACAATCTAAAGGCGGAACAAGTGTCCGGAATCGGACACCGGTCACGCAACTTTTTTCAGCGCTTCCCGCGCATTGTCATTTGCCGCGAGAAGGGCACGCTTGCCAGCCTTCCGGGCGTAGCCGCCGCTGAAGCCGAGTGACTGCCCGACATCAGCGTAAGAGCGGGCAGTTGTCGCTGCATCGAGAACGGCCCTATCCTCGTCTTTGAGCGACGCAACCCAACGGAACCAGTCCAATCGGTTTTCCTCCGCATCGATTGCGTCTTGCCAATTGATCGCTCCGCCTCCAGCACATGTGGTTTTCTGCATGCCTATGAACAGGTCTCTCGGCCGATAATTCCCACCGCTGGCGATGCCGGCTTCATATTTGGTCACGGACGGCAAAACCGGCGTATTGGCAATCGCCACGGCGAGCATCGCCGCGGATTCATCCCGGCTGTACGACTTCCCCTGCCGGCATGGGCCGGCCTTGATGTGCCGATGCTTCGCACCAAGCATCGTTTCGAAATAGGGCTTGGATCCGGCATGGGACCCATCGCCGCCTCGGGCTTGGTTGGCGTCTTCGCGGCAACCTAGCATCGCGCCGACAGGCATCCTGATGGTCGCATCAACGACCTTTTTCCCGCTGCGCTTCAGCCCCTTTTCGATCTGTTCGCCGTCGCTGAAGCGCCACCGGCCTATGCGCGTGACGACCTTGTGCTTTTTCCCGCAATCATCCACATGCACGCCGTATTCGACAGCGTCGCCAGGCAAAGGGGTCAGTTCGGTGCTGCCGCTCCCGCCGTTCTTGGCATGCCGGAACTCGCGGAACTCAGCACCCTTCAGCCCCGCCATGATAAGTTCCGGCGATGGGCGGATTTCATGGCGGCTCTCGGTCGAGTAGCCAGATTCCTCCGCCTCGTTTTCCGGATCGAACACGAACGATCCACTAGGCGTGGTTGACCAGTTCGTCTGCGGCCCAGCCGGGGGCGGACCGTTGCGGTATTTCAGAAGGGGCACCATCCTCTTTGCATTGTCGTTCATCGCTTTCCGCGGCGCGGCGGTTCGGCTCAGATACGCCGTGAGCGCCTCCGTGAACGACTTGTATTTCGCGTCGTGACTGTCAGGCTGCATTCGCGCCATCCTTCCGGTTATCATTCGCGGCCACCAGTTCGTGGCCGTAATATTTTTCGAGCGCCGCCCTGCCTTTCGCACTGGGCCGCAGGACGCCGACGCCAGAGGGCAGCAAAATCCAGCTAAGCATTTTTCGACGGGACAGGCTCTCCTCGGTTCGTTCCGAAAGCCTCGGCGACCAACTTGGCGGTTGGCCATCGGTTAGGAATGAGGCCTGGTTTCGGGTGAGCCGCAGATCGGAGGCTGGCCAAGGTAGTTTGTTTGTGGTGGTCATTGTGTCCTTCCGACGCGAATTCTCGCACGGCTGTTTTTTGAAGTGTCGCCAGTTGGCCCTTGTGCGCGGGAGATAAAAAATCGGAAAACGCGGTCCATTGATCAAAAAGGAGGCGCTCAAATGATTTTCTTGTCGCGCACGCAAGGGCCAACTGGCGACAGTTGCATTGCTACGCTACTCGCAATTTTGCGTCACTGGCGATAATCTCCCGAACCGCCAGTCGCCGGTCGGTTTCTTCCCGTGTGCGCTCGGCGAACAGGTCGTAAACCTTCGGGTCAACCTTCCATTGCCGACTGTCGCGCCGGTCAAAAGGCACAGGGTCCAGCCATCCGAAAGCGTCGAGCTGGTCCAGCACCTTCTCGGCTTCGAGATTGTCCATGCTGCGCATGAGCCTGTCGCCGCGTCGAACCTGCCGGACATTCACCTTCTGTGGACGATGCGTCAGGATCCATCCGGCCGTCGCCAACACCTTGTCCTGCCTATCGGAAAGCCCGACGACATCGAGGTAGAAGGCCAGCGCGTGGGGATAGAGATAGCGGAAAAGGAAACCCCGGACGCGCTCCGCAACATCTGCCGGAATGGTCGATGCCGGTCTGCTGCCGCTGGACTCGATGCAATGCCAAAGCAGGCATAGCCGCGCGAACAGGCCGTCATATTTCCCAATGTGGGCAGCCAGTTTGACGTTCACCTTCTCCCATGATTGCGCGAGAGCGAAGTTTCGCGTCAGCACTTCCTCCCAAACTATCTGCGCCTCCGGGGTGAAGCGGACAGGCACTTCCAACATACCGCCCTGAATTGGCCGGGACAGTCGGTGAAGGCGTTCTACGAGCGCGCCGTAGGCACCGGCAGCCGCAGGTGCGGGAGCATCCGTTCCCATGGTGGCGGGGCGCAGCACGATCGGGAACAGGCGCTGCAAAAGCCCGTCATCCTGCATGTCCTTCGCGATCGCCCGGATCGGTTCCGGCTGGATGCCGCCAAGCAGGCAAACCGAAAGATTCGGGATGAAGGACGATCCGCGCATGACGCGGTTGACGGTGTAGGAACCGCCGTTAAACGACTGTAGCCAGAAGCTCCGGTCTTTCGCGGCGCCTCGACCCGCGCCGGCATATTTGTCCATACCGCCGAACCAGCCCGAGAGCTCGTCCTGCACCAGCAGCACACCGTTCGGGCTGTCCTTCAGGACATCTTGCGCCGCCTCAATCGTGGTGTCCTCCAGCCGGAGGCGCTCATGCCGTGGCTGGGCGGCAGTCTTCTTGTCGTCCTTAGGCAGAGCGTCGTAAGCGGCCTTGGCTTCAAGGTAGGCGCGGAACATTTCCCGGTCGATTGCCTTCAGCGGTTTCGTGGCTGCGGCGAGCAGCGGTGACTTTTTGGTCGACGGCAACCCGATAACAGACGTCCATATCCTGGCGGACTCGCGCCAGTTCGGATCGTGCTGCTTGGGCTGAATCTCCAGCGTGTCGGGTATCGCCGCTGCGCAGACGGTCAGTGCTGCCATGGCGAGACCGCCGGGATCGACGCCCATCAACTCGGCCTGGCCGGTGGCAAAATCCGCGATGACGGAGGGCAGGAGATTGACGGGCAGATCGGGATGGGCTGTCTGCTGCCATAGGTCGACGGGCTCAGTCTGGCGCGGCGAGGCATTGTTGTCGTTGTCGGCCTTCGGCGTTTTGCCCTTGGACTTTCCGTAAAGGCCCGCGGCCACTACGGACTCAGATCCCCCCGCCTCCTCGTGTGCCACACCAAACTTCCCCCACAGCCTCGTGAAATCGGCGCCGGCGTCTTTCCCATCGTAGCGACCAAACCAATCCCCCGTTGCCGACAAGAACAGAGCGCAGGCCACCTCGGCAGGATGACCATCGAAGGCCAGCTTCTCGACAACACGAGCAGCGTGCGCCGAGCGGTCGCCAACGTCATTAGCCGCAAGCAGTGCAGCGGCTTCCGCAGACACCTCTACACCGTCGACGCTGGGAATCTCGCCAAGTTTTACCGGAGCCGCCTCTTTTGCCTGGCCAGCGAACTGCGCCAATGCGACGGCCAGTTCCGTTGTGTCGGTGAAGGTGCCACCCCACGGATCCGCGACCGTTACGAGCGCCGGCTCTGGCGGGCGGCCCCGTTCAAGCTTTGCCCGACCTGGCCAGTTTAGGGTACCAGGGATGCGCCACACGTGCGCGATGTCGCCCGTCCCGTGGTCAGATCCCGTAGCACGCTTGAGCGCGAGCGCGAGCGGCTTCGCGGTAGACGGCGGCAGCGGCCGGTCGAACAGCCAAAACGGTTGGAAGTTGCCGGGGGAGGTTTCCAACACCAGGTTGGGCTCGATGGGATAGTCCCGCAGGTCGAAGCCGCGGTCGGAGTCCATGTCGGCAACGAGGCCAAGCACGGCAACAACGTCGGCTTCCCCGCCGCGTTTCCGACGAGGCAAGTTGGGGCGCATTACTTGCATGCCGCAGTAGCAATTCATTCCAGGCGTTTCGGAATGAGCTTCAATCGCTGCAACCATCCCGTGGACATCGCCAATTCTATGATGGGTGACGATGCCGTCGTCTTTCGGCAGGTTGGCGTTGAATACTGAAACGACCAGAATGCCGTCGATGCCGGCAGCAAGCCGGTGAAGCATCTCCACATGGGCACGAATAGGGTTTGTAGGAGCGTGCTCAGTTTGCGTCAGGGCGGCCATGCTGGTGCGTCTCTCCAAGTGCGGTAAGCGCCGCAGCAGCAAGCTGGGCTGCCTGATCGCGCGTAAACGTGGCTGTGGCGGAACCGAAGGCCGAAGGCGCGAAAACGCGCCATCCGCTATCCGACTGTTTTAGCGCTAAATTGAACAGCCGAACTCCACCATCAACTTCGGCGTCAAAGCGCGCGCGCAGACTACCGGCGCCCCCGAGCGCCGGCCGTATATCCAAGATCTTTGGTTTCATTAGGCGGCACCACCGCGCGCGGCATCCCGCTCGATTTTCTCGATTGCGGCCTGCCAGATGAACTCTGCAACACGCCGGTCAACGCAAAAAACGTCACCTACATATCGGAGCAAGCCAGTCTTCAGCAGAGTGCCTTCGCCATGAAATTCGACAAAACCAAACCTACGGTGGCTGCTGGAGTCGAAGCCGCCGCGTCGAACCTTTTCGACGGACAGCGCGGGCGAACGGTCAAATAATCGTGCGTCGTGTGCCCACCCATCGAGATAATCGATAGCGATCCCGTATCCTTTTATTCGACCGCCATTGTCCAAAAGGGCGCCACGACCTGGCTTGCTCATGCTTCTGCTGAAACCCATTAAGAATCTCCCTCCCGCGCGTGGCGGTTATAGTTGTTGAATGGTTGTTGGGTGCGCAAATTTGCGCTGGCTGAGCCGGCTTGGCGCCGGGCTTATGCTGTATTTGGTGCTACAATACTACTACAAACACCATATATAGTATTTTGATGGAATTTTTCCAAGTCTCGATTGGAGAAATCCGAAAGAAGGAGTTGCTCCCTTGGTCCGTAACGTAACGATTGGAAGCCCCGACCGTCTAAACGGTTCGGCAGGTGCGGTGGTTAGGCGGCGGCCCGGCGTTCGGCGCGGGTCATGCTGCTTTCCTCGCGGCGATGCGATCGGCAATCCAGCCCAACACCTCGGCTTTGACGAAGGCCACACGGCGTTCGCCCATAGGTACGGCGGCCGGGAACCGGCCTTGTTCCCTGTATCGGTTCAACATGCTGCGGCTAAGCGAAGTCATACGGGCGGCGTCGTTCAACGAAACGAGCAGCGCGTTGTCATTAGCGGGCGTCATAGTTCCTCCTGCCGGATAGAATCCGGACGTGGCAAATTTTTCGGTTGTGGTGAATATCCGCCATCTGGCGGTGAATGCCGCTGGCGCTACGGCTGGCGTCCGGTTCCCACCGGCGGAGCTAAGAGGCTGCTAAAGAACGGCAGCGCGGGTACTTCTTACAGTTTGTATTATGTGAATAATGGCCGCCCTTGTCAATCAAAATATACACCCACCAGAAACATTCCTCTGTCAAGCGTTATTTTTTTCCAGCGACGTTTTGGCGCAATACTTCGCCCAATTCGCCATAAGAGCCCTCCTCCGTTCCAGCGCGTCAGATCGCGCATAGCTGCGTTCAACGGCGTCACCTACAGCATGAGAAAGAGCCGCCTCGGCAATCTCTCGCGGCGCCTGAGCGATCTCCGTTGCCCAGTCGCGGAACGTCGATCTAAACCCATGCACGGTGAAGTCACCGCCGCCAGCCGATTTCAACGCCTTCGCGAGAGACATATCCGAAAGAGGTTTCTTGTCGCGAATGCCGGGGAAAACAATGTCATTGAGGCGTTTGGCTCTCATGTCGGTCAGGATGGCCACGACTTTGTCCGAAAGCGGAACGCGGTGCTCTTTGCCGGACTTCATCCGCGCGGCAGGAATAACCCAAAGCGCACTATCCAGATCGATCTCATCCCAGGTTGCCCCTCGTGCTTCCCCACTCCGGCAGGCGGTGAGAACAGTGAACTCCAGCGCGCGGGCACCGATGCCGTCGACCGCGGCAAGTTTCTTCATAAAGGGGGCAACCGCCGCGTGCGGCATGGCTGCATGATGTGTCGTTCGAGTTAATGCGTCGGGCTTGTGCAACACATGTTCCAAATTGCCTTTCCAGGCAGCGGGGTTTTCTCCCGCTCGCAAGCCCTCGACCCTGGCCGCGTCTAGTACCCGCTCGGTGACTTCGCGCAGCTTCTCGGCCGTCTCCTGCTTCTCGCCCCATAGCGGACGCAGGATGGAAAGCACCTCCGTTACACCAATAGCGGCAACGGGCGTATCGCGGATCGCCGCCGCATGGTTAGTGAGCATGTTTCGCCACCGCGCTTCAGTCTTCGCCCCGCGCCAGCGGCCTGCCTTAACGGCTGCATCAACGTACGCGTCGGCGTACTGCCCGAACGTCTTCACGCTGGCGGCAACACGCGCAGCTTCGATTGTTTCGACCGTGCGGTGTTCGGTTGGGTCAACGCCTTGGCGCAGCAGCATCCGCGCCGCCTCGGCCTTCTGACGCGCTTCGGCAAGACTGATGGTATGCAGCGGCCCGATGCCCATTTCCCGGCGCTTGCCGCCATAGCGATAATCGAGGATCCAGTACCTGCCCTGCCCTTTCGTCACCAGCCACAGCCCGCCACCGTCGCGCAGCTTTTTTGACTTGCTAGCCGCGATGGACTTCACTGTAAGGACGTTCCGAGTATGGCTCCCCATCACATCTTTCCCCGCTTTTTCCCCGCTATTGGGTAATGCGCTAGAAATAGACACTATGGACGCAATGGACAAGATGAATGTTTATTTTCAGGTAGTTATGATCCGCTTGGTGAACGTTATGGAACACCATGGTCGCTAAAAAATATTCGTCCCGGGGAGCCAATTCTTAGCCGTCGATTCGCCCGGTTTTCCGGCGATCGAGGCTTTTCCTGACGCATTCCCCTTCCCCACCATGGATACGGCCTCTTCGCCTCGGGTCGCTGCAGCGCAAAGTTTTCCCTATTCCTCCGCCTTGCAACCGGGTTCGTTAAATTCCTGCATGCGAAAGGCAGGGATATTTAACGCTTGTTGGTTCTGGTTACCCTCGTGCCATGAATCCGGGTGCGCCCGACTTTACGAGGTTTCGTCACGATGCGAGCGTTCTTTTATTCCTTTGTCATCGGCTTCGGCCTGCTGGCCGTCGCTCCGGCGTCTGCACAGACGGCCGCCGAGATGGATGCGTCGCTCGATGCCGTCTTCGGCGTCCACGAGCCCTATCGGCAGTTTTTCGAAAAACTCCAGAAATCCGTGGCGGCCAATGACAAGGCGGCGGTCGCCGCGATGATCGACTATCCGTTCCGGGCGCGCATCAACGGCAAGGCCGTCAAATTGCGCGACGCGGCGCACTTCGTGCAGGACTACGACAAGATCGTAACCCCGAAGGTCAAGCACGCCATAGCGAGCCAGACCTACCCTGCCCTGTTCGCCAACTGGCAGGGCGTTTCCATCGGCGACGGCGAGGTCTGGTTCTCCGGGATCGACGGAAACGACAAGATCAAGGTCACGGCGATCAACGACTGATACGCGTACCACCGGAGGTTCCCGATATGATCAGATGGTTGGCGATCGCTGCCCTTGCCAGCGTAGCACCCGTGCTTGTCCCTTCGGCAGTGGCCCAATCGACGGTCGAATGCCGTTCCAGGGACTATCAATATGACGAATGTTTCGCGGGAAAGCTGAAGCGGCCGCAACTGATTCACCAGATTTCCAGCAGCGCCTGCATCCTCAACCGGACCTGGGGCTACAATCCACGGAGCCGATACATCTGGGTCGCCCAGGGTTGTTCCGGCGTCTTCGCCGACGTCGCCGGCTACCATCACGGCCGCGGCGATACATTCGACCCCAACGCCCGGCGCTATGACAATCGGGGGCACGATGTCGGGGCGGTGGTGGCCGGCGCTGTAATCGACGCGCTCGTCAGCGGCCTGGCCGACAGCGGCAAGCACAATCACCGCCATACCACGAGCAACTATCGCGACTCCGGCGGCTATAACGGCTGCCATGGCGTCGGCTGCATGGTCGACAATCCGGACGAAGTCGACGACACCCCGCAGTTCGACAAATATGCCGAGCCCAATTTCGATACCCACGGCAACTATCAGGGCTGCCACGGCGTCGGCTGCCTGGTCGACGATCCCGACGAATGACCGTAGGTCGATCGGTCGATTTCGGAATCAGGCGCTAGCGGGAATATCGGCCGAGAAGCGCAGTTCCCGCTGCGGGCGCACCTTCGCCGTGGTTTCGGCGTAAAGCGGGTGCGCCTTGTAGGCGGCCAGCGCCGCTTCGTCCTCGAATTCGGCATAGACGACGACGTCGATCCGGTCGCAGAGCGGGTCGACCTTGCTATTCAGCGCGACCTCGAAAAGGCGTGAGTGCGGGATTCCTCCCAGGGCAAGCAGGCCGGATCGCACCGCCTCGACGTCTTCCTGCCGCTTTGCGCTGAAGAATACGATGTGCCGGATCAACGGAGCCTCCCTGATGCTCGCCCTCAAGGGACTGGCGTACGATTAAATTCCGTGGGTGGCCTTTTCCGCCAGTCGCCCGGCGACGTCAATCGGCAGGATGTCGCGGCGGCAAGCGCGTGGAAGCTGCCGGGCTCGTTCAGGCGAATCGCTCAGCCGGTGACGTAATGCACGACCGTCTTCATTTCGCGCACGGAATAGTCGAGGTAGCGGCCTTCGTTGTAGAGGCCGTCCCAGATGATGAAAAACGCAATCGCGACGATGACGATGACATAGCGCATGGCCGAACCATGCCACGCCTGCTGGCCCGGTCAAGTCGTGTCGGGGCGATGGCGGCGTCTTCTCAAGGCTTTTGTTGCGGGTCCTCTCAGGCCATGTCCGATTTCAACCCCATCGCCGTGCGGTCGACGATCTCGCGCAGCGCGAAGGAGGAGTTGATCTTCGTCACATGCGGCATGGCCGACAGCCACTCCTTGTGGATGCGCTCGTAATCGGCAAGGTCGCGCGAGGCGATGCGCAGGACGTAGTCGTATTCCCCCGACATCAGGTGGCACGACAGCACGTTCGGACAGCGTTTGATGGCGGCCTCGAAATCCGACAGCGTCTTTTCGAACTGGCCCGACAGCGATATGTGGACGATGGCCGTCATCTGGTGCCCCAGCGCCGCGTTGGACAGCCGGGCATGATAGCCACGGATGGCGCCCGATTTCTCCAGGTTGTCCAGCCGGCGCGAACAGGCAGATTGCGACAGGCCGACCTTCTCGGCGAGCGCCGCATTGGGCATCCGGCCATCCTTCTGCAAGGCGTCGAGAATGGCGATATCGATCCTGTCGAGGGACATTTTTCGTGGTTCCTGCGAAAAAACAACGGATTTCCGCAACCATTATCGGTGATCGACGTACCCGACAAGGCCGTTCTCTGTGCATGCCCGGCGATGCGTGGTTAAAACTCAGAGGCCGGAGCATAGCCGGACGTGGCGCCCTTCCGCCGAAGCCGACCAGGCAACAAAAAAGCGGGGCATCAACCCCGCTTCCTCGTCTGTCGCGATCTTCCGCCGGTACATCCGCGGTCGAAAAACCGTTCGACAATCGCCTGATACCAAATCTGTGCGACGGTAGCATGACAACTGCCGATGATGGTGCCCGTCTTTGGTTAACGGTCAGTTAACCGCGAGCGGGCTGTCGTATCAGCGGACGAACTCGTCGAAGCGGCGCAGCGTAACGCGGCGGTTCTGCCAGTTTTCCGCCTGCGTCTGCACCAGCAGGAATTCCTCGCCGTAGCCGACGGTTTCCAGCGCGCTGGCGGGGATGCGGAACTCGCGCACCAGGACCCGCTTGAGCGATTCGGCGCGCCGTTCCGAAAGGATCTGGTTCGACGCGAAGGAACCGACGGCATCGGTGTGACCCTCGATCAGCACGCGGGCGTTGCGCTGGCGGCGCAGGATACGGCGCAGGCCGTCGGCGATGTTCTCGACCTTTTCGTATTGCGAATTGGGGATCTCGGCGGAGCCGAAGGCGAAATTGATCGACTGGATATCGATGGAGGGGGCTGCGCGCCGCAGGTCCGGCCGGCGCTTGAACTCCTGCACGGTGACGCGCTGGTTCTTCTTCAGCCGCATCCGCGGGGCCGCGTCGAGCTGCCGCTCGATCTGCATGCCCGAGGGCGTCCTGGCCTGCGCGAAGCCAAGCGTCGGGGCGGCGACGGCAGCGACCAGCGCGGCGGCAAAAGTGCGTCGGTTAAGCATGGGCTCTTCTCCTTCATGGCCGGCGGCGCCGGGTTGATCCGGGCGGCACGATGGCAAAGATTAGATGAAGGAGCAGTGAACGGGCCGTTCAGCCGGCAGGATCACGGGCGCATGACGATGGCCGCCCGCTCCTCAAGGGAAAGCGGCCGGATCACTTCCTTTTTCTGCCCGACCGGCTGGAAGCCGAGTTTCTGGTAAAGCGGCAGCGCGGCCGGGTGATCGAGCGTGCACGTCTGCACGACCACCCGCTTCGGCCCGTACGACCAGCACGCGGCGACGGCGGCACCGAGGAACCAGCGCCCGAGCCCCTGCCCCGTCGCATGTTCCATCATGCCGAAATAGGCCAGTTCCACTTCGTCGGGCAGATGCTGCTTGAGGTCGAAGAAGCCGGCTGGCGAACCGTCGAGGTAAAGGACGCGGATGTCGCGGTTCGCATGGTGGATGCCGGCGGCAAGTTCCTCGTCGCTCAACTCCAGCGCGCTCACCCAGTGCCATTTGCGCCCGACACGGTCGGTCAAATAGCGGTAGAAATGCAGCGGAATGTCGCGTGCCCGCAACAGGGCGACCTGCCGGTTATAGGGCAGCGACGGGTAGTGCGCCGGCGGCGCGGCCATTTCGAGGAACGTAACCGTTACCTCGATGTCGTCCAGTTCCCGGGTCGTCACCGTCATTCCTTGCCGGTCACCACCGGCGTATCCGCAAGGCCGCCCCACTCCGTCCACGAGCCATCATAGAGCCGGTTGTCGGTGTGACCAAGCGACTCCAGTGCCAGCGTGATCACGGCGGCGGTGATGCCGGAACCGCAGGAGGTGACCACCGGCTTGCCGAGATCGATGCCAGCGTCCGTTATCAGCTTCGCCAACTGGTCCTTGGGCAGCAGTTCGCCATCCTTGGACAGCAGCGAGGCCGGAACGTTCTTTGCGCCCGGCATGTGGCCGGAACGGATTCCGGCGCGCGGTTCC
>Ga0182744_1001735_pt1 | contig 18804 bp, 8 predicted proteins | sample eDN3rd30CKraftMG_FD_128525 | JGI IMG/M metagenome (GOLD analysis project Ga0182744, IMG submission 128525) | Enriched Miracle-Growth compost microbial communities from Emeryville, California, USA - eDNA 3rd pass 30_C Kraft MG (version 2) (version 2) ...
CGACTGGGCCTGCACGACAAAAAACATCGCTTACGCGCTATGCCGACCCTCAGGCCATCACGCCCATTACGATAGGGCGGGCGGCTTCTGCTATCTGAACAACAGCGCCATAGCCGCTCAACGCCTGAGAGAAAGTTTTGCATCCGTCGTCGTGCTAGATGTCGACGCTCACCACGGAGACGGCACCCAGCATATTTTTTACCGACGCTCGGATGTGATGACCGTATCCCTGCACGCAGATACGAGCAATTACTATCCCTTTTATTCCGGGTATGCCCACGAACGCGGTTACGGCAGCGGGCATGGCTACAACATCAATGTGCCCTTGCCACACGGCACGACCACCGAGCGGTTCATCGGCGCGCTGGATGAGGTCCTCATCACATTACGAGATTTCCGGCCTCAGGCGCTGGTGGTGGCATTGGGATTCGACACCTATCGCGACGACCCGATCAGTGTCCTGGATCTGGATCTTGACGCCTATCGGCAGATAGGCGAGCGTATCGGTTCGTTAGGTTTGCCCACCGTAGTCGTCCAAGAAGGCGGCTACATGGTGGAGATCATCGGCCAGGCATTGAGTGCACTGCTACGAGGCTTAAACGTCGTTCAATCCTAAGGTTTGCGAGGAATCGGACATGAGCAATATTTCTCAGTTGACGATAAACGGCGAACGCTTGTGGCAATCGCTGATGGATCTCGCCAAAATAGGCGCCACACCCAAGGGAGGCAATTGCCGTCTGGCGCTATCGCCGCTGGACGGCCAAGGACGTGATCTCGTCGTGGGTTGGATGAAAGCCGCCAGCCTGGAGATTACCGTCGATCAGATCGGAAATATCTTCGGTCGCCGACCCGGACGTCAGCCTTCGCTTGCTCCTGTGGCCACCGGCAGCCATATCGACACCCAACCTACGGGAGGCAAATTCGACGGCTGCTTTGGGGTCTTGGCAGGGCTGGAAGTCATGCGCACGCTGAACGAACAAGGCGTAGAAACCGACGCGCCGCTAGAGCTCATCATCTGGACGAACGAAGAGGGTACGCGTTTCGTGCCCGTCATGATGGGATCTGGCGCATTTTGCCAAGTCTTTCCACTCGAAACAGCCTTATCGGCGATAGATGTGGAGGGTAAAGCCGTGCGCGATGAACTCGTCAATATTGGCTATGCTGGCACCGCTCCCGTTCCGTCACACAAAATTGGGAAATACGTCGAAGCCCACATCGAACAAGGCCCGATCCTGGAAGCTGAAGACAAGGTCATTGGCGTAGTCACCGGCTCGTTAGGATTACGTTGGTACAACCTCACCGTGACCGGCATGGAAGCCCACGCCGGGCCAACACCCATGCCCCTGCGACGCGATGCCTTGTATGCTGCCACGCACCTTATGCAGGCCGTCGTCGAGATCGCTCAGGACTATGCGCCACAAGGACGCGGCACCGTTGGTGTCGTTGACGTCTTCCCTGCTTCGCGCAACGTTATCCCCGGTCGCGTGTCATTTACTGTCGATCTGCGCCATGAAAACGCCGATCGCCTCGCTGACATGGACGCCCGCCTTCGACAAGCCTGTGAGGCATTATCGGACGGCAGCTTATGCGGCTACCGCGTCGATGTCGACCTGCATGATGTGCAACACTTTTCTCCTACCCCCTTTTCTTCGGAGCTTGTAGACGCTGTCAGTCAACAAGCGCAGCAACGAGGGTATTCTCACATGCCCATCGTGACCGGCGCGGGCCACGATGCCGTTTTCATGGCGACCGTCACCCCCACCGCCATGATTTTTGTCCCTTGCAAAGACGGCATCAGCCACAATGAAATGGAAGACGCCAGGCCCGAGCATCTAGAAGCAGGCGCCAATGTATTGTTGGGTACCCTGCTGGCCCATGCTGGCGTCGCGCACAGCCGACACCCATGAGCGTCTTACCGGAGATCCCGCAGCCCACGCCCGTCTCACAAAAGGCGGGCGTTTTGCTGTTTCTATGCGGCCTGATGGTGTTCTCGATTTTTGATGCATCGTCCAAGTACCTGCTCGAGACTTACCCCGCCCCGTTTTTGAACGTCATGCGCTATGGTACGGTAGCGCTTATAGCCATCGCCATTCTGATCAGGCATGGCGTACCACGACTGAGAGCCGTTCCTCATAGACAGCTGCTGATCGCCCGTGGGATAGCGCTAGGCACCGTTGGCACATGCTTCATGACCGCGTTGATCTGGATGCCGTTGGCCGAAGCGACAGCCATCTACTTTACCTCGCCACTGATCGTCATCGTGCTGTCTCGCTGGTTTCTGCAAGAACATGTGGGTCTCCTCAAATGGCTGGCCGTCCTAGCCGGCTTTGGTGGGATGCTATTAATTATCCGGCCGGGTAATGATCTGCCCGCTTTAGGTACTGTATTGATGATCATTGCAGCAGTCAGCTTTTCCATTTTTCAGCTGTTGACACGCAAACTCGCTGATAAAGTTCCCAGCCATATCCAGTATGGATATACAGCATTTATCTGCCTGCTGATAACCGGTCTGCCGGCGCCATTCTTCTTGCCAGACCCGTGGCCCGACTGGAAGGATTTTTTATTCATCCTGAGCCTGGGGATCAGCAACGGCGCCGGCCATCTACTGTTGATCGCGGCCTTTCAACGCGTTGCCGCGTCAACACTCGCTCCCTTGAATTACTGCCAGCTGCTCATAGCGGTGGCTTTCAGTACGATACTGTTTAACCAGCCTCCAGACACCCTGGCCATGGCAGGCATTGGCCTGATCATGGCAACGGGCGTTTTCCTCGCACTGCCTACTCGAAAAACATTGCAGGAAACGCGGCAAAAGCGATTGAAAGACCGGCAATGAGCTACTCGATGGTGATGCCTTCTTTTTTTACGATCTGAGCCAATTGCTTGGTTTCGCTAGCGATGCGGGCCGAAAAATCGTTCGGATTGAGCATGGCAATGGTTCCTTGGGCGCTAAGTGCCTTGTTCGCAGCAGGTGCCGCCATGGCCTGTTTGGAATGCTCATACAGTTTCTGAACGACCTCCGGAGGGGTTCCCGCCGGCGCGAGCAGACCGAGCCAGAACGTCACATCAATATTCGGAAAACCCGCTTCGGCCATTGTCGGAATATCTGGCATCTGAGAGATGCGTTGCTTCGGCGTGACTGCCAACGCCTTGATCTTGCCCGCTTTGATTTGCGGAACACTGGTCAGGGTGTCGAACAACGTATCCACTTCTCCAGACATCATGGCCATGCTCGCTTGAGAACCGGCCTTGTACGGCACATGCATAGCCTCAAATGACGCATCATTGCCCAACATGGCAAATGCCAGATGCGCAAGATTTCCCTGTCCGCCGGATGAGTAACTAAGGTCGCCAGGGTGATTCTTGGCGTACGCAACCAAGTCATTGACGGAATCAATCGAATGTTTCTTCGCCCAATCTGGATTCACATTCAAAATGAACGGCGCATCTAACACAAGTGCAATCGGCGCAAAGTCTGCGGCTTTGTAAGGCGAATTTTTATAGACCAGTGGGTTGACAGTAATGCTACTGCTGTTCGTCGCCAGCAGCTTGTACCCATCAGGTGCCGAGCGCGCGACTTCGGCCGCACCGATCGAGCCATTGGCGCCCCCTTTGTTTTCCACAATCACTGCCTGCCCTAACGACTTCGAAAGGCTATCGGCCAACAACCTCGCCATTGAATCGGTAATGGACCCCGCCGGGAATGGTACAACGATAGTGATCGGTTTGGCGGGCCATTGCTTGTCCTGCGCGAACGCAGTCATAGAACTCAGTCCAAGCGCCGCAGCACTGACGGATGCAATTAGAAAGTCTCTACGCGAACGGAATATCGTCATATTTGTCTCCAGAAATTGTTATGAATTCAACGCCAAAATTCCCCTGTCAACGCTAAGTTGATCGTTTTATTGCAGAGGTTCCTGTTATCCTGTGCTCCTCCAGTAGCTGCTGCTGCGTTTGAGTCAATCCCAACACTCGCGAGAACACCTCACGACTGTGCTCACCCAAGGTAGGCGCCGGACGCACGACCTCCATTGGCTCTGCTGTCTCTCTGAACCAGGGTGTCGTGGTCAGGTACTCACCGAGATATGCGCGCGGTATTTTTTTGAAAAAGCCGCGACTCTGAAAATGCGGGTCATCCAAAACATGCCAAACCGGCTTTACGACGCCCGCACTGATACCGGCCATTTGCAACTCGCACATGGCCTCATCCGAGGACCGTCGGCGCGTCCATTTCCTTATATAGGCATCGATCTTCCGCTGCTGGGAACGGCGGTCGGCAATCTGGTCCAACGAGATGTCCTTGTCCAAATCAGGTATTCCCAATACCTTGACCAAGGCCTTCCACTGCGCATCGTTGATAATGCTTACAACCACCCATTCGTCGCGCCCCTTGCATGGATAAACACTGTGTGGCGCAAAGACAGGATGTACGTTGCCGTTTCGTGGCGTGACATACCCACATACAGACTGCTCCACCAGAAAGGGGGCCGCCATCGGAAGCATGCATTCGACTTGTGAGAGATTGACGTGCCGCCCTTTTCCTGTTCGCGCCTGCACAAGCAGTGATATCAGGGCAGCGGCCCCACCATTCCACCCGCCGATAGGGTCCCCATATGCGTAGGAGGTCAGCGATGGTGGGTTTTGCGGGAAACCGGTGTAATGAGGCAAACCACTCGCCTGCTCAAGCGTGCCACCATATGCCCGGGTAGCGCTCCACTCATTTCCCGCGCCAAATGCCGGCATGGACACCATCACCAATCGATCATTCACCTTGGACAATACGTCGTAGCTCAAGCCCAACTTCGGAAGCACTTCAGTCGAATAGTTCTCGATGACGATGTCGGCCGTTTTCACCAGATCGAGTAAAGCTTTACGTCCGTCTTGGTGAGTCAGATCCAGCGTGATACCGAGCTTGTTTCGGTTCATCAGGGCGAAGTTCGCGTTCTTTTCGTATAGCCGCTCACGATAGAACGCTTCGTTGTAATGAGTCCCTCTCCACCAATCTGGATACTGCATCCCCTCGACTTTGATGACTTCTGCTCCAAAATCGGCAAGCGTTCGCGCCGCCAGTGGTCCCGCCCATCCCATCGTCAAATCAATCACACGTATTGTTCGCAGAGGTGGGATGGCTTTCTCCGCTCTGGTGCGGCGAACCTTGGCCGCCAAGGCTCCATCAGTACGATAGAACGAGTTATCCGCGCCTATGGCCGGTGCCTCTCCGCCCGGCAATGGTCCCGCGTCGCCAAGCGGAAATGGAACAACCACACCCTCGAATGTTGTGCCCCCCGATTGAACCGGAACAAAGGCACCGCGTTGCCGATGAACCCGTTGTTGCAGCAGCTCTTCCATTGTCGGCACAAGAACCGCCGGAAACTTCGTGTGCCCCAATTGTTCAAACCACTCGCTGGCCGTTTTGGTCAGTAACGCTGGGGCCAGAAACGCATCGATCTCATCAGCATGGGTTATACGTGTAGCCCCGTTGACGAAACGTGGGTCATCGGCGTGCTCTGGATGACCGATTGCCGAACATAGTGCCGCCCACTGAGGTGCTGTGTGTGCGAAGATGCCAAGCCAGCCTTTCTTTGTTTGGTAGATACCGCCAGGATGCGTTGTACAAAATCGGTTGACCCCTAAGCGTGCTTTAGGATGACGCCCGTCTTGCACCATGCCTGCTTCCATTTCCACAACGGAAAAGGCAATCTCATGGATGCTCAGCACGTACCGGCGGCTACCATCAGACTCACCAATCAAGGCGGAGATGGCGCTCGAAAATGCGGCGAGACCCGCGACAATTCCCGTTTGAATATCATGGGGCAAATGTGGTGGCCCCGCTACTGCCCCACTGCCGTAAACGGCGCCGGCCAAGGCGCGGCAAACGGCCGTCGACCCCACGAATTTGCTATAAGGCCCATTTTCACCAAACCAGGTCAGACACACCTCAATGGGCACACTGTCCCCATCCGTTCCTTCATTGAGGCCATATGCCGGGCGACTCAGGGCATCTATGCCTTCACTCAGTGCTCTCGAATCAAGAACCACGTCGCATGTTTTGGCCAGACGCGACAACCATGCGTGCTCTTCGAAGCGTCCACCACGCAGGGTGACATTGCGCTTGTTTGTGTTGAGCCAGGCGTTTAATGCGCTTTGTCGCTGCCGCCCGGTAGTTTCCAACAACGGAGGAACGGATCGAAGCATGTCTCCGGCCTCGTCCTCCACTTTGATCACCTCGGCGCCAAAGTCCGCAAACAGCTTCCCTGCGTATGCCAGCGCCGATCCATCACCGATTTCCAGGACGCGTAATCCAGCGAGGGCCAGCGTGCCCACGGGCTTGTTGTTAATCACAGTCTGTTTTCCACTCATTTTCTACTGTGCTCACCACGCGTCGACAAAAGCGCGACGAGGACGACTCGCTCGCAATGATGCCGAAGCGATACCCTGGCGGATCCATGTGCGCGTTTGCGCCGGATCAATGACGGCATCGATTTCGGTGGTAGAAGCCACGTTAATGGCATGGCCTCGTTCGTACGCGCGCGCGACCAATTGATCGTAGAGAGCTTGCCTCTCCGGCCCCTCCGGAACGTTGTCGAGTTCTTTCTTAAAGCCTAACCGTATCGATCCCTCGAGCCCCATCGGACCAAACTCTCCTGTTGGCCACGATACTGCGCAACTCGCCGATCGAAAGCCCCCGCCCGCCATTGCCATGGCGCCCAGGCCATATCCCTTGCGTAGCGCGATCGCGAGTATTGCCACGCGGAGCTTGGCAGCGGTCACAAACATGCGCGATACATGGCGAACCTGAGCCTTGGCCTCCTCATCAGGGCCTACCATAAAGCCCGGGGTATCGATCAAGGAAATGATCGGCAGGCCGTGAATATCGCAGAGATTCATGAACCGAGCGGCTTTGTCCGCCGCGTCGGCGTCAATGGCTCCACCTAGATGATGAGGATTGTTGGCGATGATACCGACCGGTTGTCCTTCGACCCGGGCGAGCGCCGTGTGCATGCCATGGCCGAACCCTGAGCGCAGCATCAGGACGCTACCCACATCGGCAATGCCTTCGATAGCCCTACGGCTGTCGTAGACACGCAAGCGATTCTCCGGCACCACATGCCGAAGCTCGAGCGGATTGGGCGCTGACCAGTCTTTCGTGCGACCTTGAAACATCGAGAGGTAGCGTTTGGCTGCGGAAACCGCCTCGGCCTCATTCTCTACCAGGACGTCGATCACGCCATTGGCAAACTGCACAGAGGCAGGGCCGACATCCTCAGGTTTGAATACACCCAAACCTCCGCCTTCAATCATTGCCGGCCCAGCCATTCCAATGTTGGAACGCTTATCCGCAATGATGACATCACACACACCCAGAAAAGCGGCGTTGCCAGCAAAACATCTGCCCGACACGATACCCAATAAGGGAACCTCACCACTGAGTTCCGAAAGCGCTGCGAACGAGGGTTGATATAAGCCTGAAACGAATGGAAAATCTACATCGCCCGGGCGCCCCCCACCGCCCTCGGCGAATAGTACGAACGGCAATTCGTCACGACGCGCGCGCTCGACCAGGCGGTCTGTCTTGATGTGATTACGCTTTCCTTGCGTTCCTGCCAACACAGTGGCGTCGTAGGCCATCACAGCACTTAGCGAACGCTCATAACCGAATGCTGCGCCGTTGATGTTGCCAATGCCCGTGACGATACCATCGGCAGGTGTATTGACGATCAGGTCCTCTTTGGTTCGACGGCTCGCTTGCGCGGCCACGACCAATGCACCGTACTCGACAAAGGAGCCTTCGTCACACAGGTCAGCGAGATTTTCCCGGGCAGTGCGTTGTCCTCGTGCACGCCGTTTGGCGACAGCCTCTGGCCGAGCATCGTCATACAAAATAGCATGACGATCAAGTACCGCCTGCAGATCTGGGCGAATGAAATCCAAATCTACCGTTTTTAGGTGGTTCGCCACGTCAGCGCTGCCGGACTCTTGTTCCAACACTACCAGAATGTCACCTTCGACCGTCTGAGTGCCGTTGACCGCGCGCACCTCTATCACTCGGCCGTGACACTCTGCGACGACGGAGTGCTCCATTTTCATCGCTTCGATGACGGCGATCGATTGGCCTTTCACGACTACGTCATCAACCCCCACCGAAACATCGATGATGCGACCACTCAGCGGGGCATATGATGCAACAAGCCCAGCATCAAGCACTTCGCGCACGACATTTTTCAATGGCGAAGTTGATGTATCGCTCACCTCGCTTAGCAGCTGATTCTTTTCCTTTTTTTCTTTTTCCAATTGGCTTGCCGCAGTCACCAAGTCCGGAAGAATGGCTTCGATGTAGCGCGTATGATTATGTTGGCTCCGAAAATCCTCACGATCAACGAGTGCCCTTAGCAGATTTATATTCGTCGACACTCCGACCACGTCGAACTCAGCCAAACTGCGGTGCAACCGCCTGACTACGCTGGAAAAATCTTCACTGGCACTCGAAACAATCAATTTGGCCAAAAGCGTATCAAAGGCCGGTGCAGGCGAATATCCGCTATACGCGTGCGTATCAACACGCACGTCTGGGCCAGCCGGTGGATCAAAGCGCACAAGGCGCCCGTGTGCCGGGCGAGCCATCCCAGCAGCGTCTGTGGATTCAGCCGTGATCCGCACTTGAATCGCATAGCCTGTCGGTGTCGGAGGATCTATTGGACTCACACCCAAGGCTTCAAGACGTTTTCCTTGTGCGATCCCGATCTGTAGCGCGACGAGGTCGACACCGGTCACTTGCTCCGTGATCGTGTGTTCAACTTGAAGACGCGGATTGGCCTCAATAAAAACAAAATCCGTTTGTATGCCACCCTCATTTTCTTCAACCAGAAACTCAAACGTGCCAAGACTGCGATAATTCACCGTTGCCGCGAGTTTCTTCGCAGCAGCAATAATTTCGGCGCGCAAGTCTGGATTAAGAACCGGGCTGGGCGCTATTTCGACGACTTTTTGAAAGCGGCGCTGCAGTGTGCAATCTCGCTCTCCAAGCGCAACCACGTCACAGCCGTCGCCGGCAATTTGCACTTCGATGTGACGTGCACGACTCACCAATCGCTCGGCGTATACGGCATCGACCCCAAATGCAGACATCGCCTCGGACTGGCATCGTGCATAGAGCTCCGGTATATCTGCCTTGGACTTTACGACACGCATGCCGCGGCCACCACCGCCCCCAACCGCTTTGATGACGATACCCACGCCTGCCTGTTCGTCGAAAAACTCCGCGATTTCTTCAGGGGTCGCGCCTCCACGGGTCGCGGGCATCACCGGTACGCCGCACTCTATGGCGAGCGTCAAAGCACGTCCTTTGTCGCCGAACAAAGCCAACTGATCAACGTCTGGGCCAATGAATGTCATCCCGGCGTCTGCGCAGGCTCGCGCAAAGTCAGCCCGCTCACTCAGAAACCCATAGCCAGGATGAATAGCATCGCAGTTTTCACTTTTCCCCACGGCAATGATGGCATCGATATCGATGTATGCGGCCGGGCCAGAAGCATTTAACGCGACAGAAGTATCCGCCAACATGCGGTGTTTCGATTGCGAGTCATCGTCGGAATAGATCGCCACACTCTGCATCCCAAGGTCATGGATGGCTCTGAGAACACGAACGGCAATCTCGCCCCGATTGGCAACCAAAATTCTCTTTATGGTCATTCTGCTTTCTTGTCTCTAGGTCTGTTAATTGCAAACAGGCGCTTGGTATGCAACGCGGACGTCAACGCGCCGTTCGTCAGTGCAGCCATGGTATTTACCGATCAACTGCGACACAATTCACATCTTTCTCTGGCGGCTATAGCGGTTCGGCATAGATCAAAAACGGGAGTAAACCGACCATGGAATTAAGACAACTGCGAACTATTCTGGCCATTGCAGAGACGGGCAGCCTCACCAGAGCGTCAGAGCTTCTGCATATCGTGCAACCCGCGCTATCACGGCAACTGAAACAGTTGGAAGATGAGCTAGGTACACCCCTATTTGAGCGAAACCATCTCGGCATGGTGTTGACCGTCCCGGGCCGCCGCTTTGTTGATCAAGTGCGGGTTTCGCTTAAAGGACTCAATCAAGCCAAGGCAGACATCGGCGCCGCCACGAAAAACCTGATGGGCTCAGTAGCTATCGGGATGCTGCCAAGCCTGGCAGCGGCGTTGGCGGGGTCACTGGTCACATCGCTGCGCCAGCAATACCCGGATCTGAAAGTGAGAATCGCGGCGGGGTTCTCGGACTTTCTGCAAGATGGTCTGGAGGATGGCAAACTGGACATCTGCCTCATGGGCGACTATCTGCAATCAGAGATGCTCCAAACCTCACCGATATATCGAGAGCCGATTTATGTGGTGGGCTTGCCCGAATCGGGACTGTCGCCATCTCATCCGATCAGCCTCGCAGAGGTGGCAAAAATGCCGATGGTGGTCCCAGAGGCACAGAGTCTTCGCAATACCATCGACCGTGCGTGCACCATCATCGGCACCAACTTGAACTTGATCGCCGAATCAGACAGTACAGCAGTTATCTTGGATCTCGTTGAACGCGGTGTCGGCTACGCTATCTTGCCTGTCATGCCGATCACTGCGATGCTCAAGGCCAAGCGGCTCGCCGGCGCCCCCATCGTGAGCCCGCCCCTACGAAGAACGGTGATCGTCGGCAGTCCGGTGATTACTCGCAACCCACATACGGTAAAGGCCCTCCATGGTGAGCTGATTCGCCTGCTGCGACCCTATGTGCAGAAATTCAACCGAGCGGGTGTCGAGTGGCTCGACTTATCCCATCCCAAGCCGGTCGAAACATAAACCGAGAAGATACATTCAGCAAATTATTGCGTTTCCATTTCCCGTTAAACGAAACAATTTCATTGTTTTTCAAAAATATCGTCGATAAATAAATAATAATTAAATTTAATTTGATATTTTTTCTACATCATTTGATGAAATTTTTCGCTTTATCGCCAAACTGATCTAACGACGCCCACTCGCTGACTGATTCGGTCGAAACCATCAAGACATCATGTCTGCCCGTGCGCCGACCATCAAACACTCGGATTTTGATGAGGATTGACTCCCATGAACCACATTTATCGCCTGATTTTCAACCACACATTGGGCGTCATGCAGGCTGCACCAGAAACAGCGAAGGGGCGAGGGAAGCACAATGCGAGTGGCTCACGTATGGCAGCCGTCGGCACATTTCTGATATTGACACTGGCGCCGGGGCCCGCGCTGGCTGATGGTGGCAGCGGCGGTGGCGCATACGGAGACGTAAGTGTCGGTAGAGGCGGTGCGGGCGGTACGATGGAAAGCCCGGGCGGCAAAGACGGAACCACTGGTGCCAGCACTTCCCAACTAGAAGCAGGTGGCGCAGGTGGCGGCGGTGGCGGGCCGGGGGGCGGCGCAGGCGGTCTAGGTGCCCCTGGCCAAGACCCTATTCTGGGTCTTGGCCGTGCAGGTAGTGGCGGCAACGGGGGTAGCGGCGGCGAACACGGTTACTACCACTCGGAACTGCCGGTTCGCGATGCGTCAGGCAGCAACGGCGGCGATGGAGAGTCTGGCGACGCGAGCTACTATGTCGGCGGCGGCGGCGGTGGTGGCGGTGCAGGTGGATATGGCGCTGTCGTGATTAACGATGAATCGGCAGACGCGACATTAAACCTGTCGCTCAATGGAGGGATTGGCGGTCGTGGAGGCAGCGGCGGCGGCACCACATTGATTGACCTCGAAGTAGTTCCTGCCACCCATGGAGGCGATGGCGGCGCGGGCGGCGACGGCGGCATAGGTCTTCTGTTCGTGGGTAGAACGCTAACCACCGCGGGCGAGATCGCCGCCGGAGCAGGCGGTGCCGGTGGTAACGGGGGACTTAGCCGCGCGAAAGATGGAAACGCGACTGCAGACCAAGGCGGCGACGGTGGCGATGGTGGTGCGGGCCTTTCGTTCACGGGGGATATGCTCACAAATACTGGCGGCATTTCCGGTGGCATGGGTGGTGTCGGTGGTGCTGGTAACGCTGGCGGCTATGTCGATATTGGCAACGGCGGAGACGGCGGCCAAGGCGGCACGGGCGTGCTGTTCAATGATGGAACACTGATCAACACGGGAACAATCTCTGGTGGAACCGGCGGCCTTCGTGGGTTTGGCGGCCGAGGAGGTGTTGATGGGCTCAACGGCGAAGGCGGAGAGGGCATCATCGGCTCGAACCTCGTCGTCATCAATGCCGGCACCGTCAAAGGCGGACTCAGCGGCGAATACGCGACCCAGGCCAACGCGATTACCTTCACCGGCGGCACCAACCGATTGGAACTGCAACGCGGCTACACGATCAGAGGCCACGTCGTTGCCAATGGCAACCACGACACGTTAGTACTCGGAGGTGACGAAACCCCGAATAATCCGTTCTTGCTCAAGGCCATCGGCGAGGGTAAGGTGTACCAGGGGTTTGAAGCATTCGAAAAAAATGGTGAGAGTTCCTGGGCGCTGATGGGCCCCGGGAGACAAGACTGGACGATCAATGCCGGCGTTTTGAGCAGCGTTGAAGACGGGGCCTTTGGGAATCGCCGTGCCTTTGTTGTCAATGGTGGCACGCTGAGGTTGAACAACCGCGATCTCATAGTGTCATCGCTATCGGGCCGCGGCGGCACGGTCGATATCGGCTCTGCCAGACTGGAGGTGGCGCCGGATGGCGACATCAGCTATGCCGGCGCCATTGTCGGTAGCGGCCATCTGGTCAAAACCGGCAGCGGCACGCTGACACTTTTGGGGGCCAATACCTATAGCGGCGGCACCGCTGTTAACGAGGGGACATTGCAAATCGGCAATGGTACGGAAAGTGGCCAGCTCCCCTCTGGATACACGACGCTAAGTACCAACGCAACGCTGCGCGTGTATCGCACTGGCGAATTGGTGCACGCCGGTACCATTAATGGTGACGGGCATCTCGAAATCGCCGGGTATGGCACGCTGACGTTGATCGGCAATAGCAACCGGACCGGCCATAGCACTGTATACGGTGGAACGTTGAATATCGGTGACAATGACCATGCCGACGCAGTGCTGCGAGGCCCCGTCACAGTCGAATCGAGTGGTACCCTCGGCGGCACGGGACGAGTAGCGGATACAACAACCATCGCCAATGGGGCCACGCTGGCACCCGGTTATAGCGGAATCGGCGGCTTGACCATTGAGGGTGACTTATCCCTGGCTCAAGGTGCCCTGTTGGATTTCGAGCTGGGCAAGCCAGGCGATGATTTCACCACACCCGGACAAAGCGATACCGTGACCGTCACTGGCAACCTGGCGTTGAATGGCGCCATGCTCAATCTGACCCAAACGGGGGACTTCGGGGCCGGCTTGTACCGCCTGTTCGATTATGCGGGCAAGCTCACCCAAGAGAACGGCGGGATCCTCTTGGGTGATGACACCAACGCGATGCGCTTGCAATATCGTGATCATCAAATCAACCTGCTTAATACTACTGGCGCGACGTTGAACGTTTGGGCCGGAGATGATGGCAAGGGTGGCGACGGCACGTGGTCAAAAACGTCCGCAAGTTGGACCGATGCCGATGGCCAAGTGGTGGCACCGATGCAGCCACAGCCAGGATTCGCGATTTTCCAAGATCAAGGCGGCATGATTACGCTGGATGATGTCGACGGCGCCATACAAGCTACCGGCCTGCAATTTGCACAGCAAGGCTATGTGCTGCAAGGTGACGCGCTGGAGCTGTTCGGCCAAGACGATGGATATGCCGAGGTGCGTGTCGGCGATGGCAGTGAGAATAGCGGTTTCTATACCGCAACGATTGGCAGTGTGATCGCTGGCAGTGACGGGCTGAATAAAACAGGTGCTGGCGCGTTGATACTCGGTGGTGAGAATACCTACACGGGCCGCACGACACTGACTGATGGCCTGCTGATAGTGTCCAAAGACGCCAATCTCGGTAATCGTGCCAACCCATTGACCATCCGAGGCGGTACCCTGCTTGTCACGGGGGCTGGCTTCGAGTCATCACGCAACATCTTGATTGATGCACCCTCGGGGGTGTTCGATATTTCAGCCGATGCCACATTGAAGGGCACGATCCAAGGCGATGGAGACCTCATTAAAACCGGTGCGGGAGAGCTCCGTCTGCTCGGTAAAAATGGCTACGTCAACACCATCGTCAGTACGGGCAGCCTGGTGGGCAACACCACTTCGATCAAGGGCAATCTGATCAATAATGGAACCGTCACGTTTGAGCAAGATATAGATGGCACCTTCACAGGCGACATCTCAACGCTGAACACCACGAATGGCATAAACACGATCAAAGACGGTGCTGGCACGCTTACGCTGACCGGCCGTTCATCAGTGAACTGGATCATACGAGAGGGTTCACTGACCGTGGCCGCTGACCGTCTGACAGGAAATGTGCTTATCGGCTCCCCTATGACTTCGTTGACGCTGATCAATGACGGCGATATCGCCTATAACGGCAGCCTATCTGGAAACGGCCAGGTTTCAATCAATAGCACAGGCACCACGTCATTAGGGGGTGATAGCTCCGGATTCCTCGGACACACGACATTGAACCAGGGCACCTTATCAGTGGGCGAGGCCGATGGCAGTGGCATACTGGGCGGATCACTAGCTATTGCGAATGGCACAACGTTAACGGGTTCGGGTACGGTGGGTTCTTTAGGCGACTCAATGGTAATGATCGCCTCGGGCGCCACACTGGCACCCGGCCACGATGGGATCGGCACGCTGACCGTAGCCGGTGACTTGACGATGGATCAAGGATCGATCCTGGACTTTGACTTCGGCACGCCGAGCGTCGATCTCGCCACACCGGGGCAAAGCGATAGTGTCACGGTAAAAGGCGATCTTGTTCTACATGGAGCGACTCTCAATCTGCCTGACGCACCAGATTTTGGTGCGGGCCTGTATCGTTTATTCGATTACAACGGCACACTCACCCAAAACAATGGCGGCATTGCGCTGGTCACTGATCGACAGACTTTACGCTTGCAATACCGCGCACACGAAATCAATCTGGTTAACACCGATGGTATGACGCTGAATGCGTGGCGTGGCGCAAACGGGGACGGCGGCGATGGTGTGTGGTCCAATCAGACCGCCCATTGGTCGGATGTCGACGGCCACATCACGATGCCCATGGTACCTCAACCAGGCTTTGCAGTATTTCAAGATAGCGGCGGCACTATCACGCTGGATAATGCGGATGGAGCCGTGCAGGCGACAGGGATACAGTTTGCAGGCGACGGTTATCTGCTGCGAGGCGATGCGCTCACATTGATCGGCGAATCCGACGTCCCCCCCGAAATTCGAGTCGGCGACGGCAGTAACGATAGTCATACCTATATCGCGCAGATTGACAGCATCATTTCTGGTAGTCATGGCTTGCACAAAACCGGCGCAGGCAAACTGGTACTCGGCGGTGAGAACACGTATTCGGGCAACACCACGTTGAGCGGTGGTGTATTGTCGGTCTCAAACAACGCCAATTTGGGCGACGAGGGTGGCACGCTGACTTTCAACGGCGGCTCGCTGGCGACGACAGCAAACATGGACATGGATCGCGCCGTACTGTTGCAGCAGACGGGCAGGTTCGATGTCGCTGCGAATACCGACCTTGACCTCACTGGCATCGTGTCAGGCAGCGGAGATCTGATCAAAGACGGCGCGGGCACCTTGCACCTGACGCATACCGGCAATGCTTACGGCAATACACATGTGCGATCCGGCACCCTGATCGGCAATGGCGCATCGATCAGCGGCAATCTCACCAACGATGGCACGGTGATTTTTGATCAATCGACTGACGGCACATATGCAGGAAACATCAGCGGACACGGTACTCTGCGCAAAGACGGCGAAGGCACACTGACGTTGATCGGCACATCGGCATCGGATTGGCATCTCGATCAAGGCGAATTGCTCACCGATGCACGAGGCTTTACCGGAAATGCGGCTATTGGTGCGGATGGTACGCTCATCTTTCACCAGACGCAGGACGCGACCTACGCCGGTACGCTCACAGGCACGGGACGCTTCAATAAAACCGGGGAAAACACACTCGTCTACAACGGCAACAGCGCGACCTTTACAGGCACGACTGATGTTCATGGCGGCACATTGATCGTCGGTGCCGCTGCCTCTCATCATGCGGCGGTACTCGGCGGCTCCTTCATCGTAGCTAACGGGGCGACGTTGGGCGGTCACGGTATCGTCGGCTCTGGTATGGTCCCGGATACGGGCACAAACACGAATGCCGATTCGTTTTCCAACTCAGGCGTACGCTCGCAGATCACTATTGCTTCAGGCGGCACCCTATCCCCCGGCAACTCCATCGGCACATTGACCGTCGACGGCGATCTGACCTTCGAGAGCGGCTCGCGCTTTGAGATCGAAGTCGATCCACAGCAGGGGACCAGCGACCGTGTCGATGTCAAAGGCGTCGCGACGCTGCAAGGTGGCGCAGTCGCTCATATCGGCGTCAATGGCAACTACGATCTGCATAGCCGCTACACCATCCTCTCCGCCGAGCAAGTCAAGGGCACATTCGACAGCGTTACCTCGGATTTTGCATTCCTCACGCCCGACCTCACCTACAGCCAGGATACCGTTGATCTGACTCTCTCGCGCAACGATGTCGGCTTCGCTGCCAAGGCCGAAACGGTTAATCAACGAACGACTGCCCGAGCCATCGACAGCATCGGGTTAGCCGCCGATCACGCAGTTTATAACGCTATCGCCCAGCTTCCCGACAACATCGGTCTGATCGGCCGTAGTCTGGATGCGCTATCCGGCGAGATCCACGCATCGCTCAAGTCGGCATTGATCGAAGACAGCCGCTTTATCCGCAACGCGGCCAACGATCGGCTGCGTGCGGCCTTTGGCAGCGCCCGCAACACCGCCATGACCTATGCACCAGGCACAGCACCGGACACTCTCTCCAACGTCGTATGGAGTCAGGCCTTTGGCTCCTGGGGCAAGCTAGACGGTAACGATGCTGCCCTGGACCACGACACCGCTGGGATGCTGATCGGTAGCGATACACAAGTCGGCAACTGGCGGCTCGGCGCGCTGGCCGGCTATAGCCGCTCGACCTTTGACACCGATGATCGAGACTCGTCCGGCTCTAGCGATAACTACCATCTGGGTATATACGGCGGTACGCACTCGGGCAATCTGCACATCCGCACGGGCGCGGCCTATAGCTGGCACCGCATCGACACGCACCGCTCGGTGTCCATGCCCGGATTGCATGACAGTCTCAAAAGCCGCTACGACGCGAATACGTTCCAGATGTTCGGAGAACTCGGCTACGACGTCAGGCTAGGACCCACACGACTCGAGCCATTCGCGAATCTAGCCTATGTCAACTTGCATACAGACCATTTCAGCGAACACGGTGGCGCGGCAGCGTTATCAGGTAAAAGCGACTCGACTGAAACCGCTTTCACCACACTAGGCTTACGTGCTGAACACGATCTAATTCTGGGCTCAGTTGATACGTCATTACGCGGCACCCTCGGCTGGCGGTATGGATTTGGAGACATCACCCCAGACAGCACACACCGTTTCTCGGTGGGCAATGCTTTCACCATCACCGGAGTACCGATTGCCAAAAACGCCGCGGTCATTGAGGCAGGTATCGATATCCATGTCGCCGCCAACACCCGCATCGGACTGTCGTACGCCGGCCAACTTGCCGGCTCTGCTCAGGACCATGGTGTCAAAGCAGAGGCAACGATCCGATTCTGATCACGCGGCGTTGCCGACTGCGTTGCAAATCGAAGCGCCCTTGCCTTTCCAATTGACCTATGCTGATTTCCCCGGCCCATGGTGGCCGTCTTTTCGGAGGAGCGAGACATGTTGGACCATATCGAAATTCACGTGAGCGACCTCGAGCGCAGCCGGGCCTTTTATCTGAGTGCGCTCGCGCCCTTGGGCTATATGTCGCGCAAAACGTTGGCTACTGGTATGGGCCTTGGCGTTGGCGCCCCCGATGGCGCAGACGACCCGGGAGGAGAATTCTGGATCCACCAAGGCACGCCCAGCACGCCGCGCGTCCATGTGGCATTTCGCGCCCGCAGCCGTGCAGAGGTCGACGAGTTTCATCGCGCGGCGCTGGCAGCCGGCGGGCGCGATAACGGGGGACCTGGGTTGCGTCCGAAATATCATCCGCACTATTACGGCGCCTTTATCTTGGACCCAGACGGCTACAACGTCGAAGCGGTATACCACCGCGCCGTCGATCATCAGTAGACAACCCGTGATTCATGTATGGTGTTTTCTGTGCGTCGGGGATGAGATCGTCCGATCGACATGAGAACCGGGCGATCCAAGCTTTTGATCGCGTAAAAGTGACCAAACCCTCAAAACAAGGGTAAACCCTGTATATTTTTCCCGATTTTTTTGTAACAGCCTGCCCTCAGGATTTTTGTCTTCGACGATTTTTCAATAAATACAAAAATCAGAAAATCGCTTGAAACCCGCGCCAGGCTTAGATTTCACTCATACTTCGAGATCAAGCTTCAATGAAATGCATTCAAAGTTGAATGAAATTCGACAAATCCCCCCTTGAACCTTGCCACATCATCCCTATAATTAGCACTCGCTGTCGGTGAGTGCTAACACAGACTCCCGGCCTGAAAACTGATCATTTCACCCTCTATATTTAGAAACAGGAGTTCCTCATGGCCCTGCGTCCCCTGCACGATCGCGTGATCGTCAAACGCCTGGACAACGAGCGCAAGACTGCCTCGGGCATCGTTATCCC
>Ga0182744_1001738_pt1 | contig 18764 bp, 15 predicted proteins | sample eDN3rd30CKraftMG_FD_128525 | JGI IMG/M metagenome (GOLD analysis project Ga0182744, IMG submission 128525) | Enriched Miracle-Growth compost microbial communities from Emeryville, California, USA - eDNA 3rd pass 30_C Kraft MG (version 2) (version 2) ...
ATGGAAAAGTAACCTTAAACTTTAATGAATCTATCTACGGAAGCTTTGAAGAAAAAATTGTTTCTGAGCATTTATTAAATGCACTTGTTCTTTCGTTAACTGAACAAAAGGGCATTGAAAGTGTTGCAGTTACAGTAGATGGCAAGGCTGAACTGGTAAATGATAAAGGTGAAAAATTATCAGAGCCGGTAACTCGTCCAGAAAAAGTCAATACAGGTAGTTTCTAAAAATATATTTTTGATATACTATATAGTGATAATCCAAAGAGGTTGCCTTAGGCTTCCTCTTCTTTATTTGAATTTAGAAATGCCGAAATAGGTGGGAGAAGCATTCTCACCATAAGGAGGAAAACGTTGTGCGTGTTGATGGTAGAGAACGACTGCAATTAAGACCCATACATATTGAGACAGGTTATTTAATGCACCCAGAAGGCTCGGTCCTTATTTCAGTGGGGAATACAAAGGTAATATGTACAGCGAGTATTGAGGAAAGAGTGCCTCATTTTATGCGGGGAGAGGGCAAAGGCTGGATCACTGCAGAATACTCTATGCTGCCCCGGGCAACCGAAACGAGAAATATTCGTGAATCTTCTAAAGGGAAGGTTACCGGCAGAACAATGGAAATCCAGCGTTTAATCGGACGCGCATTACGAGCGATTGTTGATTTATCATCCCTAGGTGAAAGAACTGTTTGGATAGATTGTGATGTTATTCAAGCAGATGGAGGTACAAGGACTGCTTCGATTACAGGTGCGTTTGTCGCGATGGCAATTGCACTTAATCGGCTTGGAGAAAAGAAGGGATATAAGTTCCCAATTACAGATTACTTAGCAGCAACAAGCGTTGGAATTTTAAAAAATAACGAAACCGTACTAGATTTAAATTATGCCGAGGATTCAAAGGCACTTGTCGATATGAATATCGTGATGACGGGAAATGGTGAATTCGTAGAATTACAGGGAACTGGCGAAGAATCTACATTTTCTTATGACCAGCTGCAGGATCTGTTAGGTGCAGCTCAAGAGGGACTTATGGAGCTGTTTGAGCATCAAAAAGCGGCATTAGGAGAAGAAATAACCGCAAAAATTGAAGCAAGACGAAAGAAATAAGGGGATAGTGAGTTATGAAGGAAGTTATTATTGCCACTAAAAATCCAGGTAAAGCTAGAGAATTTGAACATATATTTGCACCAAGAGGAATCGCCGTTAAGACACTGCTGGATTATCCTGAAATTGAGGATGTTGAAGAAACAGGGTCAACTTTTGAAGAAAATGCAATTTTGAAAGCAGAAGCTGTTTCCAATGCCTTAAATAAAATGGTCATAGGCGATGATTCCGGCTTAATCGTAGACGCATTAGAAGGCAGACCAGGTATTTATTCAGCACGTTACGCTGGTGAGGAGCCTAAGGATGACCAAAAAAATCTTGAAAAGGTACTGGCAGAATTAAAGGGAGTTTCTGAAGAAGATCGGACTGCTAGATTTTATTGTGCACTTGCTGTAGCACTGCCAGGTAAAAAGACAATTACTGTGTCTGGGACCTGTGAAGGGCGAATTCTCGAGGAGCAAAGAGGAACAAATGGTTTTGGCTATGACCCTGTCTTTTATGTACCAGACAAAAGCCGTGCTATGGCAGAACTAACTGCAGACGAAAAGAATCGAATTAGTCATCGAGCGAATGCACTGAAAAAGCTAGATGATATCTTGGATTCTATCGTGGAAAGTGCGGAATAATTATGAGCAAGGTTCTTGTTGTAAGTGATAGCCATGGTCTAACTCGTGAGCTCGAAGTTTTAAGGGAACGACATTTGAATGAAGTAGATTTAATGATTCATTGCGGCGATTCTGAAATGATGCCTGACGATAAAGTTATGAATGGATATTTAACTGTAAAGGGAAATTGCGATTTTGGCAGCTATCCATTAGAGACAACAACAGAGATTGCTGGCAGGAAGTTCTTTATAACCCACGGTCACAGGTATTCAGTAAAGTCATCATTAATGAATTTAAGCTACAAAGCAGCCGAAGTTGGTGCAGATATTGCCTGTTTCGGGCACTCTCATGTATTGGGCGCAGAAGTTATTGGCAATACATTGTTTTTGAACCCAGGAAGCATTCGATTGCCAAGGGAACGCTTTGAAAAAACCTATGTGATCTTAGATTTGTTAGATGAAACCATCAAAATGTCCGTATTTGACATAAGCGGCAAGGAAATAAAAGAGTTAGCGTATGAATTTGCATTGCCAAAAAGATGATGGAAGTTTAAACTTGTTTTATTAATAGCTGGAGTGACCGATAAGCCTTTTAGTCGGGTGTACAGTCACTCCAGACTTTCTGCAATGCCCCAAGAGCATTTTCAGAAAGGGTAATGGTTACTCCGGGTTGCCTGCATTGACCCAAAGCTTTTTCTGCAAGATCTTAGGTCACTCCAGACCTAATCCAATAGCGATTTTTTTCGGCGTTAATCTATTTTAAAATTAATAATAAAATTTTCTTCAAAAGCTGTTGACTTTTATATATATCCCTTATATAATAAATCTTGTCTTTGAAAAACAAATACGTCCCAGTAGCTCAGCCGGATAGAGCATACGCCTTCTAAGCGTACGGTCGGGAGTTCGAATCTCTCCTGGGACGCCATTTAACTACATACCAAAACGCAATATATAAGCCTTCTAGGACGCCTAATCAAATTTAGACGTATGCTAGGAGGCTATTTTTACGTTAAAAAAAGAGAATATATCTATTGAGGGGTACTTAAGCGGTTTGTAGCAAGTGATAGGCCAAAACTTAGTACAGCATTACTCTCAAATGATCCCTTGCAATATGTGATGAATATTGTAAGAGGAGCCCTGAAGGAAATTCACAAAATGGCTCCTCATGTGGGTAATTATTTTTTTCATCTAGGGAAATAGAGAAACTATCTCATCCATTTCTTTTTTACTAATAGTTGCAGAATAAAATCCGTCTACTCCCATTTTATAAAAATATATCAATTTCTCTATGTTCCATATTGGGTGAGTATAAACAGATACATTTAAATTATGCAATTTATCAATGAAATTTCTATTTACTCTTGAACTAGGTATCGTTACGGCTTTAATTTGATTTACATTATCTTTTACAAAATTTAAAACCTGTTCAGTATTATCTGGTGATGAATATAAGGTATAAATAATATTTTCAAACTTATAAACATTATTTACAGTAGTTAACATCTCTTGGTTATATATTTGTGGAATAATTCTATTTAAAATTGCTGGATCGTAATGAGCAGATTTAATAATTTGTGAAAATTGCTTTTTAATATTAACAGGGTCTAAATGTTTAGTATCTGTTACGATAGTGATATCCGGATAAAAAATTAATAACTGAATGATTCCATTTATATCTAAAGGTGTATATTTTTTATTAATGCTTTGTTTCATGAAATAATCATATGTCCATGGTTTATTATCGATTGGGGTTTCCGGAGTTTGCCTTAAATGTTCGGCATAACTTACTCTCCAGTCATGTCTTGCTACAAGAATCCCTTCTAACGTTAATTCAAAATCAACCTCAAAAACCCTGCTCCCTTTACTATAATAAGAATTAAGGAAAGCCTCTAAACTATTCGTGTAGTAATGTCCTTCAATTTCTCCCATAGCATGTGAGATTAATTTAGTCTTTAGAAAAGGTTTAGTGACGCTTAAATTACTGTGGTTATGAATAACAGCGTTTGTTTTGTCAACAGGAGCACCTTTACCTTTAGAAACTAACTTATTTTCAATGGCCTCAATTTGTGTTGCATTGGATAAAGTAGTAAAACCTATAAAGAGTAAACAGAATAGAAGTATTGCTATCTTTCTTTTAAATCTCATAACCCATGATGCCTCCTTATAGAAAATCAGCTTATAATAAACATAGTTATTCTAGCCATAATTCTACAATTATCATCATTTTTTTATGGTTTTCCCATTTTTACTTTTACCAAAAGATTGTTCCCCAAAATGGGTGCCAATGATATTTCGGGCACAATAATTACGTGATTGCGCCCGAAAACCTAACAGTATCAGGTTTTGGGTAACAATACCCCGTGATTGTGCCCGAAAACCTAACAGTATCAGGTTTTGGGTAACAATACTACCGTGATTGTGCCCGAAAACCTAACAGTATCAGGTTTTGGGTAACAATTCCCCGATGATTGTGCCCGAAAATCATCAGGCATCCGAAATTCGGTGAAAATCCCACTTAATACGCCAGGACGCCGCCTCACCCTTGCCAAACTAAGGTGAGTTTTTTTGTTTTTTATACAATTCATGCTAAACTAATTTCCATATACAAGCAGAGGACGGTACAAAGTATGAAAAAACGGGAGCGAGCGAAACGAAAAGACAATATTATATTCCTTCCCGGACTCGAAAAGAGATTAACGGATAAGGGCCTTGAGAGCCTCCAGAATAAGAGGTATCAAGAAGCTATCACCTTGCTTGAGGAGGCAAGAGAGCATGACCCCGAAAATAGTGATATTTTAATAGGTCTCGTGCTTGCATACTTTGAAGCGGGAGCTTATCAAAAGGCCAAAGTACTGGCTAACGATATGCTGCTAAAGGGAATTGGCGACTATTTTCATTTGGTTGACCTATATTTAACGATATTAATCCAGCTTCATGAATACCAGGAGATCGTCTCCACAATCGAAGCTTTATTTGACGAAAAGGAAATTCCTCCTGACCGGCATGATCATTTCTTAACTATTCTGCAATTCAGTCGAAGAATGGCGGATAACGGCATAGAGGAAGAGCCAATTGAAGCTCCACAAGAAAATAAACATCCGAAAGAGCTCAACTTAACGTCACTTAAAAATATAAATGAGCAAATGCTTGTTATTTCTAGTCTGGCAGAAAAGAATATTCGGCCTTATATAGAGGAAATCAAAGAATATCTTACCTTAGAGACAGGTCATCCATTTCTAAAAACAATGCTGCTGACTCTTTTAAAAGAGCAGGAATACGACAAGGAAATTATCGTTGAAAAGTTTCGAGAAGAGCAAAATATTGTGCCAACAGAACTTCCAGACATTCAATCACAGTCGAGAATGATAGAAATAGAAAACCTACTAGAAAAAAGATTAGAAAATAATGACCCTGTACTATTTGAAAATCTAAAAGGAATGGTAGAACGGATTTTCTTTATCTCCTACCCTTTTGAATTCAAGCCTGAAGAATCGTCAGCATGGGCAGCAGCCTTTCACTTACTAGTACTAGATTATTTTGGTGCTCATTCTGATTTGAGTGCTCTATCAATTGAATACGAGATTTCACCAGAAAGAATAGAACAGGCTCTATCAAAAATTAGAGAATTAGAAGAAATTTCTTATCCTAATATATAGGGAACTCTGTTGAAAGGAAAAAATTCTGTGTTATAATGTAAGGGTTGCATTGTGTAAAAACTATATTTTACATAAAAAAATTGGAATATTTTCTTGAATGGACAAGACTTATTCCTACCATATTCGTTACGAATGAAATGATAATAGATTGTTGGAGGGAAAAGTATGACAGTGAAATGGGAAAAATTAGAAGGTAACACGGGCGTCCTTACTGTTGAAGTAAGTGCTGAAAAAGTAAATGAAGGCTTAACTGCAGCTTTTAATAAAGTTGTTAAGACAGTTAATGTACCTGGCTTCCGTAAAGGAAAAATGCCTCGTCCAATGTTTGAAAAGCGTTTCGGCGTAGAATCTCTTTATCAAGATGCATTAGATATTCTTCTTCCAGAAGCATACGGAAATGCAATTGACGAAACTGGCATCGAGCCAATCGATCGTCCTGAAATCGACATCGAGCAAATGGAAAAAGGAAAAGAACTTATCTTCAAAGCAACTGTACAAGTGAAGCCTGAAGTAACATTAGGCGAGTACAAAGGATTAGAAGTAGAAGAGTTCGATACAACTGTAACAGACGAAGATGTAACAAAAGAATTAGAAACTCTTCAAAACCGTCAAGCTGAGCTTGTTGTAAAAGAAGAAGGTACTGCTGAACTTGGCGATACTGTTGTTCTTGATTTTGAAGGATTCGTTGATGGTGAAGCATTTGAAGGCGGAAAAGCTGAAAATCATTCACTTGAATTAGGTTCTGGATCATTCATCCCAGGATTTGAAGAGCAGTTAGTAGGAGTAGCTACTGGCGAATCTAAAGAAGTTGAAGTAACTTTCCCTGAAGAGTACCATGCAGCAGAACTTGCTGGTAAGCCAGCAGTATTCAAGGTTACTGTTCATGAAATCAAAGGTAAAGAACTTCCAGCGTTAGATGACGAGTTTGCAAAAGATGTTGATGACGAAGTTGAAACATTAGATGCATTAAAAGAAAAAATCAGAACTCGTTTAGAAGACAGCAAGAAGCACGAAGCTGAACACAACTTACGTGATACTTTAGTTGAAAAAGCAGCTGAAAATGCACAAGTTGAAATTCCTGAAGTTATGGTAACAAACGAAGTAAACCGTATGCTTCAAGAATTCGAACAACGCCTTCAAATGCAAGGTATGAACCTAGAGCTATACTTCCAATTCTCAGGTCAAGATGAAAATGCTTTACGTGAGCAAATGAAAGAAGAAGCTGTTAACCGCGTGCGCGTTGCTTTAACTCTTGAAGCAATTGTAAAAGCTGAAAACATCGAAGTAACTGACGAAGAAGTGAATGCTGAGCTTGAAAAAATGGCTGGAATGTACAACATGACAGTTGATAACATTAAGCAAGCACTTGGCGGCTTAGATGGAATCAAAGGCGATCTTCAAAAGCAAAAAGCAGTTGAATTCTTAATCGAAAATAAGAAATAATATATATTGTAAAAATATGGCACGATTTTATCGTGCCTGTTTTTATACATTTTTTCAATTACATATTATAATAAAGACAGGGAAACCTTTTTAATGTCTAGCTACAGCGCCTAGGGGCTCTGGGTCATAAGCCAATCCGTCAAAAAGGTTAAAGAGCAACCTTTCTGCCGGCTCGTCTTATGCCTGTCGCCCCTGGACAAGGCGCTTCCGCTTTTCTATTAACAAGCAAGAAAACATATGCAGGAAAAACAGATTTACATATCGAATTAAGTAAAACACGCTTTATGAAAGATTGATTTTTATAAAAAGTGGTTAAGCTTAATGGGTAAATAGTAAAACATTTAAAGTGTGTCAAAACAAAAATACGCTTTCATAAAAAACATAGTTGAGTGAAGCTTTTTATTTCCAGTACGCTATATCCATGTGTTACAATGCAATACATACCGCTGAATCGTTTCGAAATAGAAAGTGATTTTTGTTTGTGTTACACAACTTTAAATAGGGTTATAAGACGTTTTAAGGGGTGAAAGAATTGTTTAAATTTAATGATGAAAAAGGACAATTAAAGTGTTCCTTCTGTGGAAAGACACAAGACCAAGTTCGTAAATTGGTCGCCGGACCAGGTGTTTATATATGTGACGAGTGTATTGAACTATGCACAGAAATCGTGGAAGAAGAGCTTGGAACCGAAGAGGAAGTAGAATTTAAAGATGTTCCAAAGCCGAAAGAAATTTGTGAGATTCTTGATGATTACGTCATTGGTCAAGACCAAGCAAAGAAATCGCTGTCAGTAGCGGTTTATAATCACTACAAGCGAATCAATTCGAATAGTAAGATTGATGATGTTGAGCTTTCAAAAAGTAATATCGCTATGATTGGACCAACTGGTAGTGGTAAAACGTTATTAGCTCAGACATTAGCACGTATTCTTAATGTTCCTTTTGCTATCGCAGATGCAACATCACTTACTGAAGCAGGTTATGTTGGGGAAGACGTTGAGAACATTCTATTAAAATTGATCCAGGCTGCTGATTACGATGTGGAAAAAGCTGAAAAGGGTATTATTTATATTGATGAAATTGATAAAATTGCCCGTAAATCAGAAAATCCTTCAATCACAAGAGATGTGTCTGGTGAAGGCGTACAGCAAGCACTATTGAAAATTCTAGAAGGTACGGTTGCGAGCGTTCCACCTCAAGGCGGACGTAAACATCCACACCAAGAATTTATTCAAATCGATACAACCAATATCCTCTTTATTTGCGGTGGTGCATTTGATGGTATCGAACCAATTATTAAACGCCGTTTAGGCCAAAAGGTTATTGGGTTTGGTTCTGATGTTAAGCAGCAGGAAATTTCTCAGAAAGAGCTTCTTTCTAAAGTATTGCCTGAGGACTTACTCCGCTTCGGTTTAATTCCTGAATTCATCGGCCGTCTGCCTGTTATTGCTAGTCTTGAGCAGTTAGATGAGTCAGCATTGATTGAAATCTTAACGAAACCAAAAAATGCGTTAGTTAAGCAATATCAAAAAATGCTTGAAATCGATGAAGTCGAATTGGAATTCGAGGAAGGTGCACTTCACGAAATCGCGAAAAAGGCGATTGAGCGTAAAACAGGTGCCCGCGGATTACGTTCGATTATTGAAGGAATCATGTTAGACGTAATGTTTGACCTTCCTTCTCGTGATGATATTCAGAAGTGTATCATTACAAAAGAAACCGTGATCGACAACAGTCTGCCTAAGCTTGTCTTAGAAGACGGCACCATTGTAGCAGAAGAAAAATCTGCTTAATAATTTTTACACGAGAGACCCGGCTTAACCGCTGGGTCTTTTTTTTTTGTAAATTATACCTTCCATCTAAAACAGTTTCTTACAAATTGTGGTTTATTCCATCTCCATGCAGGAAATACTTATTAGTATCTAGCCAAGTAACTGTAGCAGGAGGGAAATGTATGAGTTGGACGGGGATTGCCCTATTTATACAGCTGTTTTTTGGAATAATCATTGGGCTGTATTTCTGGAATTTATTAAGAAACCAACGGACACAAAAGGTTTCCATTGATCGGGAATCCCGTAAGGAAATGGAACAGCTTCGAAAAATGAGATCTATTTCATTAACAGAACCATTATCCGAAAAAGTACGCCCTGTAAGCTTCGATGATATTGTTGGACAAGAGGATGGAATCAAATCATTGAAGGCAGCATTATGTGGTCCAAATCCTCAGCATGTCATTATTTATGGACCGCCTGGGGTAGGGAAAACGGCAGCTGCCCGCTTAGTTTTAGAGGAAGCAAAAAAGGTTCAAAAGTCACCATTCAAGCAAAACTCTGTATTTATTGAATTAGACGCCACCACTGCTCGTTTTGATGAAAGAGGGATTGCTGATCCTTTAATTGGCTCTGTTCACGATCCAATTTACCAGGGTGCGGGTGCGATGGGCCAGGCGGGAATTCCACAGCCAAAGCAAGGTGCAGTAACAAATGCACACGGCGGTGTCCTATTTATTGATGAAATTGGCGAACTGCATCCGATTCAAATGAACAAGTTGTTAAAGGTCCTTGAGGATCGAAAAGTATTTCTGGAAAGTGCCTATTACCATGAGGAAAATACACAAATTCCAACACATATCCATGATATTTTTAAAAATGGCCTGCCAGCAGATTTTCGCTTAATTGGTGCCACCACAAGGACTCCAAGTGAGATACCACCTGCGATCAGGTCACGCTGTATGGAAGTATTCTTTAGAGAATTAACCCAAGAAGAAATTATCCAAGTTGGTAAAAAAGCCGCTGATAAAGTGAAGCTTGATATTAGTGAAGCAGGATTAGATATTTTATCTACATATGCAAGAAATGGGCGAGAAGCCGTAAATATGATTCAAATTTCTGCAGGCCTTGCCATTACTGATGATCGTAAGTTTATAAAAGATGAAGACCTAGAGTGGGTTGCTCATTCTAGTCAACTTTCACCTAGAATGGAACGAAAAATCAATGACGATTCACAGGTGGGTCTTGTCAATGGACTAGCTGTTTATGGACCGAATACAGGTGCATTACTGGAAATTGAAGTTACGGTCATCCCGGCCAAGGATAAGGGTTCGATAAATATTACCGGTATTGTTGATGAAGAAAGCATTGGCGGTCAAGGTAAATCCATTCGCAGAAAAAGTATGGCACGTGGTTCAATTGAAAATGTTATCACTGTTCTACGGTCAATGGGTGTACCAGCGGATGATTTTGATATTCATGTTAATTTCCCTGGAGGTGTTCCGATAGATGGACCATCTGCAGGAATTGCAATGGCAACCGGTATTTATTCTGCCATTTACAAAATCCCGATTGATAACAAAGTTGCGATGACAGGAGAAATAAGTATTCATGGAAATGTCAAGCCTATCGGCGGCGTGTACCCTAAGGTAAAGGCAGCTCGCAAGGCGGGTGCCACAACCGTAATTATTCCTGAAGAAAACGTACAATCGATTTTAAATGAAATTAAAGGAATTCGGATTGTCCCTGTTACACATTTAAGTGAGGTTTTTGACATCGCACTGGTCAATAATCTCCCGCGCAATGAAGTTATAACAGCATCCATAGAATTATCTAAAAAAGAATCGATTTAACATGAACACTTCGGTTGTCCTAACCGAAGTGTTTTTCGTAAAGATAAGACTTTATGAAAGAAATTATCATGCTTGGGGAAAATTAATAATATATTGACAAACATAGTTCTGTCACTTTCATATCTAGCTGCGGTTCCTAGGGGCTCGAGGTCAAATACCTTCAGCCATAAAGTCAAAGTGCGACTTTCTGGCTGAAGAACATTTGCTTGTCGCCCCTGGGCAGTCGCCTCGCTTCTAATTGTAATATTAGACACAAATTTGCAAATGAGATAGAATTGTACAAAGACGATTTCTGCTTTATTAGCGGGAAAAGATTGATATATGCATGTGGAGGTGCAATTTAATGGCGAAAGAGAGAGAATTGATCGTCCCCCTCCTGCCGCTTCGGGGGTTGCTGGTATATCCGACAATGGTCCTACATTTAGATGTTGGGCGTGAAAGGTCGGTTGAGGCCCTTGAAAAAGCGATGGTAGATGACCATTTAATTTTTTTAACGACTCAAAAGGATATTGCGATAGACGATCCATCCGAAGAGGATTTATACCAAATTGGGACCTTAACGAAGGTTAAACAAATGCTAAAGCTTCCGAATGGTACGATTAGGGTATTGGTTGAGGGGCTAAATAGAGCAAAAATACAATCGTTTCATGATGAGGAAGAATATTATGCTGTCAGCATTATGACATACGAGGAAGATACAACAAAAGATGTAGAAGATCAGGCATTAATGAGAACAATGCTTGAATATTTCGAGCAATACATAAAGTTATCTAAAAAAGTCTCAGCAGAAACGTATGCTTCGGTTGTTGATATTGAAGAACCAGGAAGAATGGCAGATATTATTTCCTCCCATTTGCCAATCAAGCTGAAGGAAAAACAAGAAATTCTTGAAACCATTGATGTAAAGCAGCGAATGAATATGGTGATTGATACCATTCAGAATGAAAAAGAAGTGCTGAACCTCGAGAAGAAGATTGGTCAGCGGGTAAAGCGTTCCATGGAAAGAACGCAAAAGGAATATTACCTGCGTGAGCAAATGAAGGCGATTCAGAAAGAACTTGGTGATAAAGAAGGCAAGACTGGAGAGATTGCCGAACTCACGGAGAAAATTAAAAAGGCTGGTATGCCTGAACATGTTGAGCAGACTGCATTTAAAGAGCTTGACCGTTATGAAAAAGTCCCATCAAGCTCAGCAGAAAGTGCTGTTATCAGAAACTACATCGAATGGCTGATTACCATTCCATGGTCAAAGAAGACAAACGATGATATTGATATCCTGCGTGCTGAGAAAATTCTGAATCAGGACCATTTTGGACTTGAAAAAGTAAAGGAACGTGTATTGGAATTTTTATCTGTTCAAAAATTGACGAATTCGTTAAAAGGTCCAATTCTTTGTCTTGCAGGACCTCCCGGTGTAGGAAAGACAAGTTTGGCAAAGTCCATTGCAAATTCCTTAAACCGTAATTTTGTCCGTATATCACTAGGAGGAGTTCGTGATGAATCCGAGATTCGCGGTCATCGTAGGACTTATGTAGGAGCAATGCCAGGCCGAATTATCCAAGGAATGAAAAAAGCAGGGACGATTAATCCCGTATTTTTATTAGATGAAATTGATAAAATGTCCAGCGATTTCCGCGGTGATCCATCGTCAGCAATGCTTGAGGTGCTGGATCCTGAACAAAACCATAACTTCAGCGATCATTATATTGAAGAGACATACGACTTATCAAAAGTTATGTTTATTGCAACGGCCAATAACTTGTCGACCATTCCGGGTCCACTCTTAGATAGAATGGAAATCATCACGATTGCTGGATACACAGAAATTGAAAAGGTTCACATCACTAGAGATCATTTGCTGCCAAAGCAAATTAAAGAAAATGGACTTACAAAAGGAATTCTTCAAGTACGTGATGATGCAATCCTTAAGGTGGTAAGATATTATACGCGTGAAGCAGGGGTCCGGAGCCTTGAACGTCAAATGGCTACCATCTGCCGGAAGACAGCTAAAATCGTTGTCTCAGGTGAGAAAAAGCGTGTCATCATTACCGAAAAGAATGTAGAGGAATTCCTCGGCAAGCCAAAATTCCGCTATGGTCAAGCTGAATCAGAGGACCAGGTAGGGGTTGCGACGGGTCTAGCTTATACAACTGTAGGTGGAGATACACTGCAAATCGAGGTTTCCTTATCTCCGGGTAAAGGAAGACTAGTGTTAACAGGTAAATTAGGGGACGTTATGAAAGAATCAGCACAGGCTGCTTTTAGTTATATCCGTTCGAAAGCAAGTGAGCTTGGGATTGAAGCAGATTTCCACGAAAAATATGACGTTCACATCCATGTTCCGGAAGGTGCTGTACCAAAAGATGGTCCATCTGCAGGAATTACAATGGCAACGGCATTGGTTTCTGCACTTACAGGCAAGCCAATTCGCCGTGAAGTTGGGATGACTGGAGAAATAACGTTAAGGGGCCGAGTTCTTCCGATTGGCGGCTTAAAAGAAAAAACACTTAGTGCACACAGAGCGGGATTAACAAAAGTCATCCTTCCGAAGGATAATGAAATGGATATTGATGACATCCCTGAAAGTGTTAGAAATGAAATAGAGTTTGTGCTTGTTTCGCATGTCGATGAAGTTCTGCGGCATGCACTAGTAGAAGGTGGAGTGCAATGAAAGTAGTTAGTTCCGATATCGTCATCAGTGCCGTAAGGCCAGCGCAGTACCCAGAAACCGATTTGCCAGAATTTGCTCTGGCAGGACGCTCAAATGTAGGAAAGTCTTCCTTCATTAATAAAATGCTTAATCGAAAGGGCTTAGCAAGAATTTCTTCTAAGCCTGGTAAAACACAAACATTGAATTTTTATCTGATTAATGAAATTCTACATTTTGTTGATGTCCCGGGTTATGGTTATGCGAAGGTTTCTAAATCAGAAAGGGCAGCATGGGGGAAAATGATCGAAACGTATTTTACCTCTCGTGAGCAATTAAGAGCTGCCGTTTTAATAGTAGACTTACGACACCCGCCAACACAGGATGATGTTATGATGTATGATTTCCTTAAGCATTATGATATCCCGTGTGTTGTTATTGCGACAAAGGCTGATAAAATTCCTAGAGGAAAGTGGCAGAAGTATCTGAAAGTCACAAAAGAAACACTCGATCTAGAAGAAAATGATCAAATCGTTCTTTTCTCATCCGAAACCGGTGAAGGAAAAGATAAAGCATGGTCGATTTTACAAAGTTATATGTAACCATTCGAAGCGTAAAAAAATGGCGTGTCAAAGTGATTCACTTTTACACGCCATTTTTATTTTGGTCTGATTCCTTTATGAGTGCCCGCATTTAAGAATAAAGCATTTAACGGTCACTCATCCATTTTGAGCGACCGTCTTACTATTTTTTCTTTCTAAAAAGAAAGTAAATTCCAATAAGGATAATCACTGCTGGCCAAAATTTCCATGCTAAACTTAGGCCGTTTTGAAGTAAACCAAAATATTCTGCAACTTTATCGTAAAATAATAACAATAATGCTAATACTAAAAATAGAAAGGCCTGAAATAAGCCATTGTTTGTTTTTTGAAATCGGAGAAAGAAGCCAATGGAAATAAACAATACAAGCATTCCAATGGTATTGTTAGGCCAGAATAAAATCTTGCCGGCAAGATGGTAATGAAGACCAAAACCCGCGATGATGACGCCTGGCAAAATTGATTCATAATCGTTGGCGGAATATCCCTGACCTAAAAAAGCAACCCCAACAATAATAAGAAGTGTTGGCCACGAATATAATGTCTGAAGAGCTGTAAATCCTGACTGCTGTAAGAAAAGATAGGCTCCAAGTCCTATAAGAATAATTCCGGGGAAAATGCGTTGATTCTTCATTTTAACACCACTTCCAGTAAGGTATACTTGAATCTAGTCCATTTTTTTGGTACTGTACATAAGGATGATAAATTATTTATAACTGAACTTTTTTCCTAATATAATAAGTTAACTTCAGCGACTAGAGGCGCTTTCGCTTTTTATATTACCATATACTTTCGTAAACTGTTCACATTTTTCGGCTAAAAGTCAAAAAGGCTCGTGTTATAATCAAACTAGTTAATAATGTATTAGTAGTAATTGTATTACTTTTATGGGGGGTTCTGAAGAAATGCATATTGTAGTGGTCGGTCTAAACTATAAAACTGCCCCTGTGGAAATCCGTGAGCGGTTAACATTTAATGATTCCGAACTTGGAGATGCGATAAAAAAATTAAATTCTAAAAAAAGTATTCTAGAAAATATAATTGTATCTACATGTAACCGTACAGAAATTTATGCAGTTGTGGATCAGCTTCATACTGGCCGGTATTATATTAAAGAATTTTTATCTGAATGGTTCGGAATTGAACAATCTGAGTTTTCACCATTTCTATTTGTTTATGAAGAAGATGGTGCCATTGAGCATTTATTCAAGGTAGCATGCGGCCTTCATTCAATGGTTTTAGGGGAAACTCAAATTTTAGGGCAGGTTCGTGCTAGTTTTATTTTAGCTCAAGAAGAAGGAACAACAGGTACAGTTTTCAACCAGCTGTTTAAGCAGGCGATAACCCTCGCGAAGCGTGGTCATGCTGAAACGGATATCGGAGCAAATGCTGTTTCTGTCAGCTATGCAGCTGTTGAGCTGGCGAAGAAAATTTTCGGTTCGCTTGAAAACAAGCACGTTTTAATTTTTGGTGCTGGTAAAATGGGTGAATTAGCTGCTCAAAATCTTCATGGCAATGGTGTGAGAAAGGTTACTGTTATCAACCGTACGTATGAAAAAGCTGCAGTGCTGGCTAACCGTTTTGCCGGAGACGCGAAAACAGTGGATGAACTTCAGAGGACACTGGTAGATGCAGATATCCTCATTAGCTCAACAGGTGCTAAAGATTTTGTTATCACTAAAAAAATGATGGAAAAAGTGGAGAAACAGCGTAAAGGTAAGCCATTATTTATGGTTGATATTGCCGTTCCTCGAGACTTAGATCCGAAAATCGCTGAGCTTGAAAGTGTATTTCTATATGATATCGATGATTTAGAGGGAATTGTTGAGGCAAACCTTCAGGAGCGTAAGAAGGCTGCTCAAGTGATCATGCTGATGATTGAGAAGGAAATTGTTGATTTCAAGCAATGGCTTGGTTTACTGGGTGTGGTTCCTGTTATTTCAGCACTTAGAGATAAGGCACTTGCGATTCAAGCTGAAACAATGGTTAGTATAGAACGCAAGCTTCCGAATTTATCGGATCGTGATAGAAAAGTTTTAAATAAGCATACAAAGAGTATTATTAACCAGCTATTAAAGGATCCTATTTTACAAGCAAAAGAATTGGCTGCTCGTCCAGACGCTGATGAGGCATTGGATTTATTTATGAAAATCTTTAATATTGAAGAGCTTGTAGAAAAACAAACGAAAGCAGCCGAAACGAATAATGCAGTGGTTTATATACCGCAGGCTTCCTTTCAGTCATAAGAGGTATTGAAATGTTTGACTTTATGACGCGGCTGCATGAATTAACAGTTGTCCTATATGCCTTCAGTGTGTTGTTATATTTTTTCGATTTCATTCACCATAACCGGAAGGCAAACCGAATCGCCTTCTGGTTACTTGCGTTTGTATGGGTTTTACAAACGATTTTCTTAACTTCCTATATGATAAAAACAGGGAGATTTCCAGCATTAACAATCTTCGAGGGCTTGTATTTTTATGCCTGGGTTTTAGTAACGCTGTCGCTTGGAATAAACCGGTGGCTTAAGGTTGATTTCATCGTTTTCTTTACTAATATTCTTGGCTTTATCGTTATAGCGATTCATACATTTGCTCCAATTAAATATGATTCGCATGTCATAAGCAATCAGCTTATGTCCGAGCTTTTGCTTATACATATTACAATGGCGATTTTATCTTACGGAGCATTTTCTTTGTCCTTTGTCTTATCACTTCTTTATCTTATTCAATATGATTTGTTGAAAAGGAAAAAATGGGGTCCAAGACTTATGAGACTAGCAGATTTAAGCAAGCTGGAGCGATCCTCTTATATTTTAGTAGTGATTGGGGTTCCAATGCTGATATTAAGCTTAATCCTTGGGTTACAGTGGGCCATATTAAAGGTGCCTGGAACGCCTTGGTACGATATGAAAATAATCGGTTCATTTCTTTTGTTGACAGGTTACAGTATTTATTTGTACCTGCGTATCGTTAAAAATATGTCAGGCAGGCAATTAGCCCTTTGGAATGCCGGATCTTTTTTAGTTGTATTAATTAACTTTTTTCTTTTTGGTCAATTATCATCATTTCACTTTTGGTACTCATAATAGTAGGAGGCAGTCATGAGAAAAATTATCGTAGGTTCTAGACGCAGCAAATTAGCATTAACACAAACTAATTGGGTAATTGAACAGCTTAAGAAGCTCGGAGGACCTTTTGAATTTGAAGTAAAAGAAATTGTTACAAAGGGAGATAAAATCCTTGATGTAACTCTTTCAAAAGTAGGCGGAAAAGGTTTGTTTGTGAAGGAAATCGAACAAGCTATGATGGATAAAGAAATCGACATGGCTGTTCATAGTATGAAAGATATGCCGGCTGTGTTGCCAGAAGGTCTTACTATTGGCTGTATTCCTTTCCGTGAGGACCATCGTGATGCGTTGATTTCAAGAGACCATGTTAAATTAAAAGACTTGAAGCCGGGAGCGATTATCGGCACAAGCAGCCTTCGTCGCAGTGCTCAGATTTTGGCACAGCGTCCTGATCTAGAGATTAAATGGATTCGAGGCAATGTTGATACGAGATTACAAAAGCTTAAGGATGAAGAATATGATGCTATTATCCTTGCTGCAGCAGGACTTTCCCGTCTTGGCTGGGCAAAGGAAACGATAACAGAATTTATCGATACGGATATTTGTGTTCCAGCCGTTGGCCAAGGAGCATTATCCATTGAATGCCGTGAGGACGATAAAGAACTGCTTGAACTTTTTGAAAAATTCACTTGCAAGAAAACGGAAAGAGCCGTTAGAGCTGAACGTGCTTTCCTTCAAAAAATGGAAGGCGGCTGCCAAGTTCCAATCGCTGGATTTGCTTATATAGCAGAAAATGACGATATCGTTCTATCAGTGTTAGTAGCTTCACCTGAAGGTCAGGAAATCTTTAAAGAAGAGCTAAGAGGAACTGACCCTGAGAAGCTTGGTATTCAAGCGGCAGACCTATTAATTGAAAAAGGAGCTAAAGACCTGATTGAGAAGGTTAAACGGGAGCTCGAAGGTCTATGCTAAAACCAGTAGGGTTGAAAGACAAAAAGGTCCTTGTTCCTCGCGGAGCAGGCCAGGCAAAATCCTTTTCACAACTTGTCGAAAAGTATGGAGGGATTTCAATCGAAATCCCTCTAATTGCATTTCGCCCTACTGAGCTCACAGAGCAGCTGCAAAAGGCAATGAATGAGATTGATACATATGACTGGATCGTTTTTACAAGCAATGTTACTGTTGAAACCTTCTTTTCTTTTTTTAAAAAAGAAGATCATTCATCGTTTCCGAAAATTGCAGTAATCGGCAGAAAAACCGAAGAAGTACTAGAGGAAAGAGGATTCAAATCCGAGTTTGTCCCTTCTGCCTATGTGACAGAGGTATTTACAGAGGAATTCCTGCCGCTTGTACCTAGTGGCTCTAAAGTGTTAATACCGAAGGGAAACCTTGCACGGGAATATATCTCGACTGCTCTCGCTAATCATGGTGCAGTTGTTGATGAAATCGTTATTTATGAAACCTACCTGCCAGAGGACAGCACGGAGAAGCTGGCAAAAATGATTGCTGAAGATGAACTAGATATCTTGATGTTTACCAGCCCTTCCACGGTTACTCACTTTATGAGTGTGGTAAAAGAGCATAAACTTGAGAACCATCTACATAGATGCGTCATCAGCTGCATCGGCCCAGTAACAGAAAAGAGAATACAAGCCTTTGGGTTACCGGTACATGTTTCTCCAAAAGAATACACAGTTAATGAGATGATTAAGAGCACAATAGAATTTTTAGATATGAACTAGAAAAAACAATTTGGGGGTAAATATAAATGGAACTTCAATTTTCACGTCATCGCAGACTACGTTCAAGTGTTAACATGCGTGCGCTTGTCCGAGAAAACCACCTAAGACCAGATGATTTCATCTATCCATTATTTATTTATGAAGGCGAAAACATTCGCAGAGAAGTATCGTCAATGCCAGGTGTCTTCCAAGTATCAATGGATAATCTAAAAGCAGAAATGGACGATATCGTTGCACACGGCATCAAGTCTGTTTTATTATTTGGAATTCCAGCAAC
>Ga0182744_1001742_pt1 | contig 18700 bp, 15 predicted proteins | sample eDN3rd30CKraftMG_FD_128525 | JGI IMG/M metagenome (GOLD analysis project Ga0182744, IMG submission 128525) | Enriched Miracle-Growth compost microbial communities from Emeryville, California, USA - eDNA 3rd pass 30_C Kraft MG (version 2) (version 2) ...
CCTGACGCTTGGCCTGGCGCTGGTTCCACTGGCCAGCCGCGTCGCGGCGCCGATGTTGCGGCTTCTGGGCGGCAAAAAGCCAGGCTGACGCAGCCAGCCCCCCCCAAGCCTGGGCCATGGACGCGCGCTGGCGACCACGCGCCAGCTTTCCTTATTGCTCCAGGGCGCGACAGACGCATGCGCGCCTTCATAACCGCGTCGCATTTTCTCGCACGAGCCGGTATCGTCCCGCCGACCACGACGCCGCAACAGGACCAGCCCTTGCCAACCGCCCGTCCCCTTTGGCTGATCCTCGCCGTGTCGATGTGCGGCGTTTTTCCCGGCGCCGGCGCGGCCGCGGAGCCCCGGGCGAAGGCCGGGGCCAGCGAGGCCAGGGCGAGTGAGGCCAGAACCAGCGAGGCCAGGGCGAAGGCGGACGGCAGCGCCGCTTCGCAGGATGATGACGATAATGACGATGACGACGACGGGGACAGCGCGCCGGGCGCGCCGCCGGATTCCTGGCCGACAACCTATGTGGACCTTGAAACCGGCTGGTCGTCGACGCCCGGCAATACGATCGGCCTTGGCCGCAACAACCTGCGTTTTCTGACCGGCGAGAAATCGCGCGGCTTTTACATGTCCGCGCCGCTCACTATCGAGCTCAGCGACCGGCTGACCGTTTTCGCCGGGCTGGATGGTTCTGGCTCCCAGACGCCGGGGGACAAATGGAGCAAGTTCACGCCCGCTTCGTGGAGCGTCGGCGGCTCGGCGGAGGTCATCGAGCAATCGGGCCTCATGCCCGGCGTCACCCTGTCGGCCTCGGCGTCACGGCCGTTCGAGCCCATCGCCCTTGGCGTATTCAGCACCACCTGGACCGGGGGCATTGATCTCGACCTTGCCTTCGACGCCGACCAGACGCGCGGTCTCACCGCCGGCGTCAGCTACAGCCGCACCCAGGTATCCTCCAGCTTCGCCCGGGTCGGCGCGCAGCTTGGCGGATATATTGGCGGCTACTGGAGCCCATCGAAACTGGTCAATCTGTCCGCGCAGGTCGGCGTGCAGTATTTCGGCGGCGCCGAGGCCGCATCGCTGCTGCGCCTGAAGCCGGTGACCACCCCCTATGTCCTGGTGGAGCTGGAGCACGTCGACGATGACGACAACCGGGTCTTCGCCATGAACCTCGGCCTTGGCTGGTCGCCCAAGCCCGTGGTGCAGTTCACCATCTCCACGCCGCTCTACCTTGCCCGTTGACCCCATCGCCAGTTGACGCCTCGCCCGTTGACGCCGCAGCCGGCTGGACCACCGGCTGGACCAGACAACGCCCAGGGGCGCGCTCGGATCGGACTTGCAGGCATGGCGCGCGGGCGTGGCGCTTGCAGGATGGGGACTTGCAGGCATGAAGCTCGCAGGAAGGGGCTTGCAAGCGGCCGCCGCTTTTGACGCAATCAGCGGGCAGCCGGCGCAGCGCCGATGAGGAAAGGCCCCACCCATGAGCGACAGGAAGCAACGCGGACAGCGCCCCCCGCCCCCCGATGCAAGGCCGCTGGCGCTGGCTGACCTCGACATGTCCCCGTCGCTTGGCGACAAACAGTACGCTGCGGAGCTCAAGAGCCTGCAACAGCGGTTCGCGCGCATCCAGCAGGCCTATCTGTACCACGGCCACAAGGGGCTGGTGGCTTTTGAAGGCTGGGACGCGGCTGGCAAGGGCGGCGCCATCCGGCGGATCGCCGCGGTGATGGACCCGCGCGGGTTCAAGGTCTGGCCCATCGCGGCCCCCGAGCCGCAGGATCAGAAACGACACTACATGGCCCGTTTCTGGGACCGGGCGCCGGCGCGCGGCGAAATCTGCATCTTCGACCGCTCCTGGTATGGCCGCGTGCTGGTGGAGCGCGTCGAAGGGTTCGCCAGCGCGGCTGAATGGCGCCGCGCCTATGATGAAATCAACGCCTTTGAACAATTGATGGTCGATGACGGCGCCCGCATCGCCAAGGTGTTCCTGTACATCACGCCGGACGAGCAGTTGCGGCGCTTCCGCGACCGGCTCGACGATCCGCTGAAGCGCTGGAAGCTGAGCTATGAGGACTTTCGCAATCGCGAGAAATGGAGCGATTACGAGGCGGCGGTGAACGACATGCTGGCGAAGACCCATACCGGAACGGCGCCGTGGAAACTCATTCCGGCCAATTGCAAGCGCCATGCCCGCATCGCCGCCATGACCGAAATCGCGGACCGGCTTGAGGCCGGCGTCGATCTCGCGCCAAGGCCGGTGGACCCGGAAATCCGTCGCCGGTTTCGCAAGATTGACAACACCCGGGACTGATCGCGAAGCAGGCGCCGCGCTGGGCGCCGGAAAAACCGCGCCGCCGCCCGGTATCCACAGCGTATCGGGGCCGTCGTCGCGGCTGGCTGGCGCAGGGCCGGCGAAAAGTCTGGCCATCGCACTATCAGGCTGATCTGCAAAATATTTCGCCGCATGGGCGGGCGCCGCGCCACGCTTTGCCGCATCCTCTCGCGTACGCGGCGCCAACGTACGTATTTCCGCCCACGAGCCGGAAATGCCGCGCCAGAACAGGCGCACGGCTCAAACCGGGCCTGCCTGTGGACAGGATCGTTTCCCCTCCAGGGCGCGCGGGCCGCGACGCCGTGAGCATTGACAGCCCTCCACATGTGATCTCTGATAAAAAATATAAACAAGGACGACAGGTCACGGACCAGGTCCAGATAACGCCCGACTGGAAACCGGCCGCACGGCCGTCACCGGTCCGGGGAAGGCGCTCCGAGGGGGGAACGCCACTGCAGCCTGCCTGCTGCGCCAGCATTCCTGCGCGATGCGGCTCCGCGTCGGTTGGGGAAGTGCGCCAAAAGTCGGGGCGACGCCTGAAGAACTGCCCTGATGTTTCTGGAGCACGTGCGGCGCCGCGAGCCGGCCGGCAATCTGCGCGCCCGGCGTTCTTCATGGGAAGCAACCGCTGCAACCCACGGGAAGAACGCCCGGAACCCATAAGACAGATCAGAATTCCGCTGCGGCGCGGCGGGCATTTGCTCTGTCAAAAAACAGACGGGAGGGCCGTCATGACCGATATTCCGGCGAAGCTGTCGTTCGCCACAGGCGAAGGGGGCCAACTGGCGGGCGGCGCATCCGTGGCCGGGCGCATGTCCGCGGCCAGGTCGGCCGCCGGCGCGGCGCCCCTGCTCGACGTGCGCGATCTGTCGACGGCCTTTCTCACCAGCAATGGTGAATTGCCCATCACCCGCCAGATCAGCTTCAGCATCAGGGCCGGCGAGCGTGTCGGTCTGGTCGGCGAAAGCGGTTGCGGCAAATCGGTCACCGGCCTGTCGCTGATGCGGTTGCTGCCGCCGCAGACCGCCCGCGTCACCGGCGAGGCGCGCCTCGCCGGCCAGGACCTGATGACCCTGTCCCCCCGCCAGATGCGCGCGGTGCGTGGCCGCGACGTCGCCATGATCTTCCAGGAGCCAATGAGCGCCCTGGATCCGGTGTTCACCGTGGGCGAGCAGATCGCGGAGGCGTATCGCGTGCACTTTCCCGTGAGCCGGGCGGAGGCGCGCCAGCGGGCCATCGCGGCGCTGGCCGAAGTCGGCATTCCGGCGCCGGAGCGGCGCTACGATGAATATCCGCACCAGCTGTCCGGCGGCATGCGCCAGCGGGTGATGATCGCCATGGCGCTGATCTGCGAGCCGAAGCTGATCATCGCCGATGAGCCCACCACGGCGCTGGACGTCACCATCCAGGCGCAGATCACCGACCTGCTGCGCTCCCTCAGCGAACGCACCGGCGCCGCGCTCATCTTCATTACCCACGATCTGGGCGTCGTCGCCGAGACGTGCACGCGCATGATCACCATGTACGCCGGCGAGATCGTCGAGGACGCGCCGGTGGACGATGCGCTGACCCGGCCGCGCCACCCGTACACCTCCGGCCTGTTGCGATCCCTGCCCGGCCTCAGCGCCCGGCGCGGCGTGCTGCCGTCGATCCCCGGCCGCGTCCCGGCGCCGGGCCGCATGCCGGATGGCTGCCGGTTCCGTGAACGCTGCGGCTACGCCATCGCCGGCTGCGAGGCCGCCCAGGCGCTGCTGCCCATGGCCGCGGACCATGTGGCGCGCTGCTGGCGCGCCCGCGACCTGTGGCTGCCGGGGTCGGTGGACGACATGGCCGCCGGCAGCCCCGTCGCCCACAACCTCGCCGCCGCCACAGGGGAGATCCGCCCATGAGCATGGGGCGCCAGGCCATGCATTCCGCCGCTCCCGCCACGGACGCCGCCGCCGGCGGGCCGCTCGCGACGCCGGGCGACCGCCCGCCGGTGCTGCGCGTGGAGGATTTGCGCATCCGCTTTCCGGTCAACAATGGCCTGGAGACCGTCAAGGCGGTCGACGGGGTGGATTTCGAGGTGCGCCAGGGCGAAACTTTCGGCGTCATTGGCGAGTCTGGCTCGGGCAAGACCACCATCGGCCGGGCCCTGGTCTGCCTGCTGCAGCCCACCTCCGGCCGCATCCTGCACGATGGCGTCGATCCGGCTACCCTGAGCCGCTCGGCCTTCCGCAGGCGCCGGCGCGACTACCAGATCATTTTTCAGGACCCCAACGCCGCGCTCAACCCGCGCATGACCATTCTCGACAGCGTCATGGAGCCGCTGCGGATCGCCGGCGAAGGCGATGACGCCGCGCGCCGGCGCGCCGCCACCGAGGCGCTGGTCCGCGTCGGCCTGGCGCCGGAAGCGGGCGTGCGCTATCCGCACCAGCTTTCTGGCGGCCAGAAGCAGCGCGTCAACATTGCCCGGGTGCTCACCCTGCGCCCCCGCATGATCGTCTGCGACGAGGTGGTGGCGGCGCTGGATGTGTCGATCCGTGGCGACGTGCTCAACCTGTTCGCCGACCTGCAGCGCGAATTCGGCCTCACCTATGTGTTCATCACCCACGACATTTCCGTGGTGTCGCACATCTCCGACCGCATCGCCGTCACCTATCTCGGCAAGTTCATGGAGCTGGGGCCGGCCGATGCGGTGATGGAAAAACCGCTGCATCCCTATACCCAGGCGCTGCTGTCGGCCGAGCCGGTTCCGTTGCCGTCCAGCATGCGGGTCAACCGGCGCATCATGCTGGAGGGCGAAATCCCAAGCCCGGTGTCGCCGCCCTCCGGCTGCCGCTTCCGCACGCGCTGCCCGTCGGCGCAGACACGCTGCGCGGCGGAGGAGCCGGCGTGGCGCGAGCTGCGGCCGGACCACTGGGTCGCCTGCCATTTCGCCACGCCGGAAGGACCGCCGCCGCCCAACGCCTGACCGGCGCGACCGCACACAGGTTTCAGCCAGACAACAAAAGGCGCGGCCCGAACCGGGGCCTCACGCCGCAGCAGGGGAAACGTCCATGAGCCATGATCTTGCCCGCGCGCCGCTCGCCAGCATGCTGGACCGCCGCGCCTTCCTCGCCCTGGTCGGCGCGGCCGGCGCCGCGACGCTGGCCGGCGGCTCCGCCCTCGCCGCGGAACCGAAGCGCGGCGGAACGCTGCGCCTGTCGGCCCTCGCCAATCCCTCGTCGCTGGACCCGGCCACCGGCGGCTCCGGCTTCGACCATTGCTATCTCTGGACAATTTACGACACGCTGGTCGAGTGGGACTACGACACCCTGAAGCCCAAGCCAGGCCTGGCGAAATGGTCGTTCCCGGACCCGAAGACCATGGTGCTGGATCTCCAGCCCAACGTAAAATTCCACGACGGCGCGCCGCTCGACGCAGAGGCGGTCAAATTCAATCTCGACCGCAACCGTCAGGACCAGCGCTCCAACGTCAAGGCCGACCTCACCAGCGTTGAAGACGTGGTGGTCACCGGCCCGCTGCAGGTGACGCTGAAGCTGAAGAACGCCGACACGGCCCTGCCGGCCATCCTCTCCGACCGTTGCGGCATGATGATCTCGCCCGCCGCCGTCAAAACCCACGGCGCCGCCAGCGATCGCAACCCCGTTGGCGCCGGCCCGTGGAAATTCGTGAGCTGGGCCGACAACCAGAAGGTCGCCGTCACCCGCAACGACAATTACTGGCGCAAGGACCGGGGCTTCGTCGACGCCATCGAGTTCAACATCATTCCCGAACAGGCGACGGGCCTGCGCTCGGTGGTCGCCGGCCAGAATGACATGGCGTTCGCCCTGCCAGCGCGCCTGAAGCCGGTGATCCAGCGCGCGAAAGAGTTGCAGGTCGTCTCGGCCCCGACCCTTTACTGCATCCAGTTCTACTTCAACACGAAGCGCAAGCCGCTGGATGATCTGAAGGTGCGCCAGGCGATCAACTTCGCCATCGATCGCGACGCCTTCGTGCGCGCCACCATGGCCGGCCTCGGCGAGGCGGCGACCATGACCCTGCCGAAATCGCACTGGGCCTGGTCCGAGGCGGCGTCGAAGCTTTATCCGCACAGCGTCGACAAGGCGAAGCAGCTGCTGGAGGAAGCCGGCCTCGGCAAGGGCTTCGAACTGACCGTTGGCTCCTACACCGACCAGGATTCGGTGCGCCGCGCCGAGGTGTTGCAGGAGCAGCTGGGCAAGGCTGGCATCCGGCTGAAGTTCACGCGCGGCACCGTGGCCGAGATCAGCGCCAACTTCTTCAATCAGGGCTACGACATGCTGCTGTCCGCATGGACCGGCCGGCCAGATCCGAGCATGACCTACGCCCTCGGCTTCGACAAAGGCGCCTATTACAACGCCAGTCGCGAAGCCACCGATGAGCTGAGCGACCTGATCCGTCGCAGCCGGGAGAGCGAGGTCCTGAAAGAGCGCGCCGCCGTGTTCGACAGGATCCAGCAGATCACCATGGGCCAGGCGCTCTCGGCGCCGATCGCCTTCCAGTACGAACTCGACGCCCTGTCGCCGAAGGTGAAAGGCTACAAACCGGATCTGCTCGGCAAGCCGAAGTTCGAGTTCGTCAGCCTGGAGTGAGCCTCCGTCACCGCGCCCGTTTCCGGCGGCCGGTCGCCTGAGGCCCCGCCGCCGGAGCCTCTCCACCCTCACGACGGTATGAGATGCTCGCTCCAGCCAAACGCAGAATGATCCGCAGGCGCCTGCTGCAGGCGATCCCGGTCATCATTCTCGCCACCTTCATCGTCTTCGGACTGCTCAAGCTCGTGCCTGGCGACATCGCCGTCACCCTGGCCGGCGACAACGCCACCGACGCGCGCATCGCCGAGATCCGCGCCATGTATGGCCTCGACCAGCCATTCCTCGTCCAGTACGGCGGCTGGTTGCTGAAGGCGGTGCAGGGGGACCTGTCGAAATCCCTGCTGTCCGGCGAGGCGGTGCTCACCTCCATCGCCCGTTGCCTGCCCAACACCATGCTCATCGTCGTGCTGGCGTTGCTGCTGGCAATGGCGATCGGCATTCCGCTGGGCATTCTGGCCGCCAGCCGTCCCGGCGGCTGGATTGACGGCTTCGTCATGTCGGTGGCCTCGCTCGGCGTCGCCATTCCCAACTTCTGGCTGGCGATGCTGCTGGTGGCGTGGCTGTCGCTCAGCATGGGCTGGTTTCCGGCCACCGGCTCGGTCCCCTTCACGGAAAACCCCTGGGAATCGTTACGTCACGCCATATTGCCCGCCGTGGCGCTGGCCTCCGGCGGCGTCGCCGAGGTGGCGCGCCAGTTGCGCTCGTCGCTGGTGGAGGTGCTGGCGTCGCAGCAGGTGCGCACCCTGCACGCCAAGGGCGTCAGCCCCGCCTCCATCCTGTGGAAGCACGGGCTGAAGAATGTCAGCGTCAACCTGCTCACCGTCATCAGCCTGCTGGCCAACCGCATCCTCGCCGCCACCGTGGTGGTGGAGGCTGTGTTCGCCATTCCCGGCATGGGCGGACTGATCGTCAACGCCGCCATCCAGCGCGACTTTCCGGTGGTCCAGGGCGTGGTGTTCGTGATGGTGCTGATCGTTGTCAGCATCAACCTGCTGACCGACGTGCTCTACAGCGTGCTTGACCCGAGGATTTCATGATGGCGGACATCACGTTGTCCACGGTCCCCGCCCGCCCGCGCCGTCTCGGCGGCTTCGCCCGCTGGCTGCGCACGGACCGGCGCGGGGCCATCTCGCTGTTCTTCCTGCTCGCGCTGGTCGCCGTCGCCATCGCCGCGCCCCTGCTGGCGCCGTACTCGCCGACCGAACAGAACATCGACGCGGCGCTGGCCCCCATGTCGGCGCAGCACTGGCTGGGCGCCGACGACCTCGGTCGCGACACCCTGAGCCGCCTGCTCTATGGCGCCCGCGCCAGCCTGTACGCCAGCGTGCTGGCCGTGGTCATCGCCATTGCCATCGGCGTGCCGGTGGGGCTGATCGCGGGCTATGCCGGCGGCTGGACCGACGAGATCATCAGCCGCGTCATCGACAGCCTGCTGTCGTTTCCGGCCATCGTGCTGGCCATCGCCGTTACCGGCGCGCTCGGCATCGGCCTCACCAATGGCATGATCTCGGTCGGCATCGTGTTCTCGCCCATGCTGGCGCGGCTGGTGCGGGCCCGGACGCTGGTGGTGCGCAACGATCTCTATGTGGACGCGGCCCGCTGCTTCGGCCTGCCCACCTGGCAGATCCTGTGGCGGCACGTGCTGCCCAACACCATCCAGCCGGTGATCGTCCAGGTGACGCTGCTGCTGGCGGCGGCGCTGCTGGCCGAGGCCAGCCTCAGCTTTCTCGGCCTCGGCATCCAGCCGCCGGAGCCAAGCTGGGGCGCCATGCTGGCCCGCGCTTACCAGAACATGGAGATCGCGCCCGAGCAGATGTATCCGCCCGGCCTCATCATCATGTTCACCGCCCTCGCCTTCAACACCCTCGGCGAATCCCTGCGCACCGCGCTTGATCCGACCATGAAGCGCCTGTGAGCGGCCATGAAGCTTCGACGCACGACACGACAATAAAACCGCGTGAGGAAACAATGACGCCCGAGGAACTGTTCGCCGACATGCTGGCGCATGGCGAGATGGTGCTGGAAAGCCTGGACGACGTCGCCGCGCGGCTGCCGGACAAGACCTTCATCCACTACGGCGAGGACAATGTCCGCCTGAGCTTCGCGGAGTTTCGCGACCGGTCCGACGCCATCGCCGCCGGGCTCGTCGCCATGGGCCTGCCGCGCGGGCAGCCGGTCAGCGTGCTCACGCGCAATTCGCTGGTGGCGGCGCTGGCCATGTTCGGGATCTGGCGGGCCGGCGGCGTCTATGCGCCGGTGAACTTCAACTTCACCGGGCCGCTGCTCTCCTACCAGCTGCGCGACACCAACCCGTTCGCGCTGATCACCGACCCCAGCTTCGCGCCGGTTCTGGGCGGCATTGTCGATGAAATCCCGCTGCAACGCCTGATCGTCCACACCCCGGCGCCGGCCGATCACGACGCCACGGGCGAGCGCTTCGGCCCCGAATTCAGCCGCCTGGAGGTCAGCGAATTCGCCGCGCTGCTGCGATCGCCGGGGCCGGCGCCGCGTTTCGTCTTCCGCCCGTTCGATCCGGCCAATATCGTCTACACCTCGGGCACCACCGGCCCGTCGAAGGGCGTGCTCCAGCCCTACCGCTGGCTCAACAATTACCTGCACATGATGCGGCGGATGACCACCGCCGACGACGTGATCTATTGCGACTTGCCCATGTATCACGTGGGCGGCGCGTTTTTCCTGCTCGCCAGGGCGGTCTGGCAGGGCAACACCGTTGGCCTGTGGGACAAGTTCAGCCCCAACAAATTCTGGGACCGCATCGCCGAGTGCGGCGCCAGCACCTGCGTGCTGCTCGACGTCATGGTGCCCTGGCTGATGTCGGCGCCGCCGCGCGACAACGACCGCGCCAATACCCTGAACAAGGTGCACATGCAGCCGTTGCCGCCCAACCATCATGAGGTTGCGCGACGCTTCGGCTTCGACTTCGTGACTTCCGGCTTCGGCCAGACCGAATCCGGCCTCGGCTTCGCCGGCGTCATCGACCAGTTCGATGATGCGGAAGGTACCCCGGGTCATCTCTGGAAGGGCTATTCCAAAGCCGACCTGCTCGCCCGCTGCCGCGAGGCCGACCGGCCGGTTCTGGACGGCGCCGGGCCGGTTCCGAAGGGCTTCATGGGCGCGCCCAACCAGGTCTACGAAGTCGCCATCCTCGATGAGGACGACAACCGCCTGCCGCCTGGTGAAGTCGGCCAGTTGGCGTTCCGCCCGCGGTATCCCGGCCTGCTGCTGCTGGAATATTTCGGCAAGCCGGAAGCCACGGCCAGGGTGCTGCGCACCTGCTGGTTCCATACCGGCGACGCCTGCCGCGAACTGCCGGAGATGCCTGGCGTCTACAGTTTCGTCGACCGCATGGGCGGCTTTTTCCGCGTGCGCGGCGAGAACGTCTCGTCCTACGAGGTGGAGGCGCTGCTGGCCCGCCACGACAAGGTGCGCGCCGCCGCCGCCGTGCCGGTGCCGGCGCGCGAGGGCTCGGAGGAGGACATCGCCGTGTTCATCGAGCTGGTCGAGGGCGAGATCATGGACGAGGCGGAGCTGCGCGAGCACGCCCGGGCGATGATGCCGAAATACATGCAGCCGGCCCATGTGCGCTTCATCGACGCCCTGCCGCTGACGCCGACCAGCAAGATCGAGAAGTACAAGCTGAAACGCCAGATCATGGAAGAACTCGGCCTCTGATCCGGCAGCCGGAACAACCAGGAAGAACCCATGACCCTGAACGTGGAAAACCAGACAACGCCGGCGACCGACGAGGACGCCTATCTCGCCCACCTGCGCGACCTGCATGACAAAGCGTGGCCCGCCGGCGTTCCCCGCACGCCGACATACGTGCACGGCGAAATCCCGCTCAGCGAATACCTGCGCACATGGGCGCGGCTGCAGCCGGACCGCGACGCGCTGGTCTTCTACGGTCGCCGTTACACCTGGCGCGAGCTGGACGACCTCAGCGACCGTTGCGCGGCGCTGCTGCGTCGCCTCGGCGTCCGGGCCGGCGACCGCGTCGCCGTGTTCATGCCCAACTGCCCGCAGTTCCACGTCGTCTTCTTCGGCATTCTCAAGCTTGGCGCCGTGCATGTGCCGGTCAGCCCGCTGTCGCGCGCCTTCGAGCTGGCCTATGAGCTGAACGACACCGGCGCCGAAGTCATCGTCGCGCTGGACGAGCTCAGCAGCGTCATCGACGCGGTGCGCGGCGAAACCAGCCTGCGCGAGGTCATCGTCACCGGCTTCGCCGACGTCCTGCCCGAAGAGCCGGAAATTCCGGTTCCCGCCTCGCTGCTGACGGCGCGGACGCTGCCGGCCGGCGCCACCGACCTGATGCCGGCGCTGGCGACGATCACCGACGCGGCGCCCCTGCCGCCGCCGGACATCGACGCCGTCGCGGCGCTGAACTACACCGGCGGCACCACCGGCATGCCCAAGGGCTGCATTCACACCCAGCGCGACATGGTCTACACCGCCGCCGCCAATTACGGCGTCTCGCTGCGCATGTCGCCGGACAATGTCTCCCTGTCGTTCTTCCCGGAGTTCTGGATCGCCGGCGAGAACGCCGGGCTGATCTTCCCCACCTTCGCCGGCGCGACCCTGGTGCTGCTGGCGCGCTGGGACCCGCTGGGCGTGCTGGCGGCCATCGACCGCTACAAGGTCAACACCATGGCCATGCCGGTCGACGGCGCCGTCGAACTGATGGATCATCCGCGTTTCGGCGATTTCGACCTGTCGTCGCTGGCCCAGGTGCGCGTCGTGTCCTTCGTCAAGAAGCTCAACGCCGAATATCGCGGCCGCTGGAAGGCGCTCACCGGCCTCACCCTGGTTGAGAGTTCGTGGGGCATGACCGAGACCCACACCTCCAACACCTTCACGGTCGGCTTCCAGAACCACGATTTCGATCTGAACACCCGGCCCGTGTTCGTCGGCCTGCCCGTGCCGGGCGCCGAATTCAAGATCACCGATTTTGAGACGGGTGAACTGGTTCCCCTCGACGGCGAAGGCGAAATCCGCGTGCGGACGCCGTCGCTGCTCAAGGCTTACTGGAACAAGCCGGAAGCGACGGCGGAGGCGCTCGGCGACGGCTGGTTGCGCACCGGCGACATCGGCTGCATCGACGCCGACGGCTTCCTGCACTTTCTGGGGCGCCGCAAGGAAATGCTGAAGGTGAAGGGCATGAGCGTGTTCCCGCCCGAGATCGAGGCGGTGCTCGGCCAGCACCCGGCCATCCTCGGCTCCGGCGTCATCGGGCGCGCCGATCCGGACAGGGGCCAGGTTCCGGTCGCCTTCATCCAGCTGAAGCCGGAAGCGGCGAACGAAGTCACGGCGGCCGACATCGAAGCCTGGTGCCGCGAACGCATGGCCAGCTACAAAACGCCCGAAGTGCGCCTGGTGGAGGCCCTGCCGATGACCGCCACCGGCAAGGTGCGCAAGCAGGACCTCAACGCCGATTGATGCGTGGCAAGGCCAGGGGCGCGCCCTGGCCCACGCCCCTCATTTTTTGACGAAACGGCTGATCGCCTCGCGGAACGCCGGCGTCTGCATGCAATGGGCCATGGCTTCCAGTTCGGCGTCGAGCTGGGCCGCCGCCGGGGTCCGCGACGACTGCTGCACCAGCTGCTTCGTCAGGCGGATGGCGTCCGGCGTATTGCGCGCGAGCCGGGCCGCCAGGTCGGCGGTGGCGGCCTCAAGCTGGTCGGCCGGAACCACCTGGTTGACCAGGCCCAGCTCCAGCGCCTGCTGCGCCGTCAGACTGTCGGTGGCGAGGAACAGCTCCAGCGCCTTTCGGGAGCCAACGCGCTCGACGATGCCGATGGAGCCGCCGCCATCCGGCGTCACGCCCAGCTTGTTGTAGGCGGTGGTGAAGCGGGCGCTGTCCGCGGCGATGCAGATGTCGCCGAGCGCCGCGATGGAAAAGCCGGCGCCGGCGGCGGCGCCGTGGACGCTGGTGAGCACGATGCGCGGCCCGTCGCGCAACGCCATCAGGAACACGTGCAGCGCCTCCAGCAGTTCGCGCACCATCGGTTCAATATTGTCGATATGGGAAACGAAGCAGCGGATGTCGCCGCCGGCGCAAAACGCCGGACCATTGCCGCGCAGCACGACGACGCGGATGTCCGGGTTTTCCGTGATCCGCGGCGCCAGCGTCGCCAGATATTTTGCTTCGTCCAGACCGATCGAATTGTAAGCCTGCGGCCGGTTGAAGGTGACGGTGGCGATGGCGCCCTGAATATCGAGCAGTGCGGACGGTTCGGCGGTCACGGCGGCTTTCTCTCCCCAACGGTGTTCCGGTTCCTGTTGCCAGCAGCCATGGCGCGTTTCGCCAGATCAGGCAAGCGGCGCGCCCCCGGCTGACAGGCCCGGGCGTCCGTCCTGTGGCGCGAGGGGAATTTGCGGTGACTGGGCGCGGCGCGCGGAGTATGAAACCATTCCAGACGGAGCCTGACGCCGTCGCCACATCATGCAACACATCATGATGGAGCGTTTCCCTCCCTGAACGGGACGCTCCAGGGAGCATTGCAGCCCATGACCAACCGGGTCCACCGCGGCGATCTGCCCGCCGACGTCGATTTTGGCGCTTCCGTCGCCATTGACACCGAAACGCTCGGCCTGAATCCGCTGCGCGACCGGTTGTGCGTGGTGCAGCTCTCCGACGGCAAGGGCGACGCCCACGTGGTGCAGATCCTGCGCGACGGCCCGCCGCCGGAGAACCTGATTCGCCTGCTCGCCAACCCGGGCGTGCTCAAGATCTTCCATTTCGCCAGGTTCGATCTGGCTGTGCTGGAGCGCTATCTGGGCGTGATGACCACGCCGGTCTACTGCACCAAGATCGCCTCGAAGCTGACGCGCACCTACACCGACCGCCATGGCCTGAAGGATCTGACGCGCGAACTGCTCGGCGTCGATCTCTCCAAACAGCAGCAGTCGTCGGACTGGGCGGCGGAAACCCTGAGCGACGCCCAGGTCGCCTACGCCGCCTCCGACGTGCTGCACCTGCACGCCCTGAAGGCAAAGCTCGACGCCATGCTGGCGCGCGAGAACCGGACGGAGCTGGCCAGGGCCTGCTTTGAATTTCTGCCGACCCGGGCGCGCCTTGATCTGGCCGGCTGGCCGGAAACCGATATTTTCGCCCATACGTGAACGCGCTCCGCGCCTTCGCGCGCGCGGTTCTCCTGCGCGCGGCGCCAACGGGCCTCCCCCTGCGCCGCCGCCTCCGGTCCGGCGCAATTGTTCCATTTTGGGGACCCATTGTCGCCGAAAGCCTGCTGCAAGGTGCAGCGTCCCAAAATCTGGAAACCATTTCGGCATAAGGATTGGCCGGGACAACCGGATGGCGCGTCGGGAGAGGGCGCCAGGTTTGCACGGGGCGCCGCGTCTCGCATTTGTGACGCCAGTCGCCCATATAAGGGAATTGCGCGGCCAGGGGGCCTTTTCCTGTCCCCCATGCGCCACGCGGGAACATGCGCGTTTGCGCGGCGTGAACCGGCGCGCGAACGCCCCTGCCGCGCAGTGCGGCGGGCGCGGGAAAGTTGACAATGAGCGACACGATGAGAGCGGGCTATCCCGCCATGGGGCATGGTCTGCTGGATGGCGAGCGTCTGAACGCCTACCGCGCCGCCCTGCGCCACTCCCGCCTGGTCCGCACCCTGCGCCTGATCATTCCGGCGGGCGCGACGGCGGCCGTCATCGCTCTGGTAGCCTGGAGCCTGTTCCGGCCGCTGGGCAATCTCGCCGGTCTGGAGATGGGCCCGGTGGCGCTCACCGGCACCAAGGTGACGATGGAAAAGCCGAAGCTGACCGGCTTTCGCAAGGACGGCAAGCCCTACGAGGTCACCTCCCTCGCCGCCTCCCAGGACGTGCGCAAGCCAGGCATCGTCGAACTGGAGCAGATCAACGCCCGCCTCGGCGCCATTGGCGACAACGCCACGCACATGGTTTCCTCCCATGGCGTCTACGACATGAAGTCGGAAAAGCTGGAGCTTTCTGGCGGCATCGACGTGCGCACCGACAATGGCGACAAGGCCCGGCTCCAGGCCGCCCACATCAACCTGAAGGGCGGCGAACTCGAAACGAAGCAGCCCGTGCAGATCACCACCGCCAATGGCGGCTCCGTTAACGCAAATTCCATGCGCGTCACCGACAGTGGCAAGGTAATCGTGTTCGAAGGCCGCGTGCAGACTGTGCTATATCCGCAGCAGGACGGCCAGAAGGGCGCGTCCGCTACAACCTCCGGCCATGCCCCCGCGACGGGCGCCGCCGGAGAACCGGATACGGGTGACCAGCAATGATCCGCCGCTTTGCTCCTGACAGTTGTCCGCCAGCCGGGGCTCCCGCCGCGAGCCGTCGCGGCCTGCCGCCGGACATGGTCTGGCGCGGCGCGCTGGCGGCGTGCATGGGCATCGCCGCGTTGCTGCCCGTCGCCCCGGCCAGCGCCCAGCCGAAAAAGCCGCATGCCGCCGCCGCGCCCGCCCCTGCCCAGAATCAGGGTTTCGCCGGCTTTGGCGGCGCCAACAGCAAGGAGCCCATCAAGATCGACTCTGACCGGCTCGACGTGTTCGACAAGGAAAAGAAAGCGATCTTCGCCGGCAACGTCGTCGCCGTGCAGGGCGAAACCACCATGCGCTGCAAAACGCTGACCGTTTTCTATGAGCAGGGCGTCGGCGCCCAGGGCGGCGCCAAACCGGCGCCCGGCGCCCAGGCCGCCGGCGGCGGCGACAATGGCGTGCGCCGTCTGGAATGCGCTGGCCCGATGACCGTGGTCTCGAAGGACCAGATCGCCACGGCCGACAACGCCATCTACGACAAGGGCGAGCAGAAGGTTTACCTGAACGGCAACGCCAAGCTGAGCCAGGGCGAGAACGTCACCACCGGCGACCGGCTGATCTATGACCTGAGCACCAGCCGCGCCTCCGTCGAGCGCAAGCCCGGCCAGCGCGTGCGCGCCTTGCTGGTGCCAGGCAACGATGACAAACAGCAGCCCGGCAAACCGGCCAAACCGCAACCCGGCAAACAGCACTGACATATTTTTGGCGAAGCGGACGCCTGACCATGACGCCCGCTTTGTGAAGCACAGGTTTGACAGGATGTATGACAGCACGGACGCCCCGACCGTCGGGTCCGGCGAACAGCACTGGACACACGCCGATCACGCCGCGCGCCTGGCGTCGGCCCCCGGCGGGGTGCTGTCCGTCGACGGGCTGCAAAAGAGCTACGGCGGCCGCACGGTCGTGAAGGGCGCCAGCCTGTATGTGCGCAATGGCGAGGCGGTGGGCCTGCTCGGCCCCAACGGCGCCGGCAAGACCACGATTTTTTACATGATCACCGGCCTGGTGCGGGCGGATCAGGGGGTCATCGGCCTCGATGGCTACGACATTACCCGTCTCCCCATGTATCGCCGCGCCCGCCTCGGCATTGGCTATCTGCCGCAGGAAGCTTCGATTTTCCGCGGCCTGTCGGTTGAAGACAATATCCGCGCCGTGCTGGAGGTCACCCAGCCGGACAGGAAACTGCGCGAGCGCGAACTGGACCAGCTGCTGGACGAGTTCCAGATCGCCCGTTTGCGCAAGGCGCCGTCGATTGCCCTGTCCGGCGGCGAGCGCCGCCGCTGCGAGATCGCCCGCGCCCTCGCCGGCCGGCCGTCGTTCATGCTGCTCGACGAACCCTTCGCCGGCATCGATCCGATCGCCGTCGGCGACATCCAGGAGCTGGTCAGCCAGCTGACCCGTCGTGGCATCGGCGTGCTGATCACCGACCACAACGTGCGCGAGACCCTCGGCATGGTCGATCGCGCCTACATCATCCACTCCGGCCAGGTGCTGATGGAAGGCCGCGCCGAGGACGTCATCGCCAACCCGGACGTGCGGCGGCTGTATCTGGGCGAGGATTTCCGGCTTTGACGCCGGCCGCCTTTTCCGGCTTTGACGCCGCCCCCCGGGCGCCGCAACCGGGCGCATCGACACGGGGCCCGCGCTGATATAAGCAAGAACCGCGCCAACTCCCGGCGCCGGGCCGACCATCCTGCCGGCCGGGCCCCGGGCGGATCCACGCGGTAGGCCGGATGTCGTTCTCGCACAGGCTTGAAATGCGCCAGGCCCAGAGCCTGGTCATGACGCCGCAGCTTCTGCAGGCGATCAGGCTGCTGCAAATGTCCAGCCTGGAGCTCTCGGCCTGGATCAGCGACGAGCTGGAGCGCAACCCCTTTCTCGAGGCTGAAAGTCCTGACAGTCCCGCGCGCCAGGCGGAAGACAACCGCCGCGCTGGCGTCGACAATGCGCCGGCGGCGGAAGGCGACGCCGCAACGGCCGAACGTCCGTGGGACGCCGCCGAGCTGGAAACCAGCCGCGCCGCCCTGGAAAGCAACCTCGACGCCAGCCTCGACAACACCTTCGATCCTGACGGACCATCCCTGGCTTACGCCGGCCATGCCCTCTCCGCCAGCCGTGACCGGCCTGACGATACGGACCCGTTCGCCCGGCTCGCGGCGGCCCCGGACCTGCGCGCCCATCTGCGCGGCCAGCTCGGCGCGGCGCGCATCGCCCCGCGGCTCCGGCTGATCGCCGCCGTGCTCATCGACGCCATCACTGACGCCGGCTACCTCGACGCCGACACGGCGGCCGATCTCGACGGCCTTGGCCAGCGCCTCGGCGTCACTCGCGCTGAGGTCGATGCGGCGCTGGCGCTGGTCCAGGGCTTCGATCCGCCCGGCGTCGGCGCCCGCGATCTCGCCGAGTGCCTCGCCATCCAGTTGCGCGAAAAAGACCGTTACGACCCGGCCATGGCAGCCATGGTGGCGCGGCTCGACCTGGCGGCGAAGCGCGATTTCGCCGCCCTGCGCCGCATCTGCGGCGTCGACGACGCCGATCTCGCCGACATGCTGCGGGAATTGCGCGCCCTGGAGCCCCGGCCCGGCCGCCCGTTTGAAACCGCGCCGGTGACGCCGCTGGTCGCCGACGCTTTGGTGCGGCGGGGGACAAAGGGCGACTGGATCGTCGAACTGAACAGCGACGCCCTGCCCCGCGTTCTGGTCGATCGCGCCTGGTACGCCCGCGTGGCGCGCGCCGCCCGGGGCGAGGCGGAAAAAGCTTTCGTCAGCGACGCCTGGCAGAGCGCCAGCTGGCTGCACCGCAGCCTCGACCAGCGCGCCCGCACCATTCTCGCCGTCGCCACGGAAATCGTCCGCCAGCAGGAGGGCTTCTTCGCCAGGGGCGTCGCCCATTTGCGGCCCATGACGCTGAAATCGGTGGCTGACGCCATCGGCATGCATGAATCAACCGTGTCGCGCGTCACCGCCAACAAGTCGCTTGGCTGCGAGCGCGGCGTCTTCGAGATGAAGTATTTTTTCTCGGCCGCCATCGCCGCGTCCGGGACCGGCGAAGCCCACGCCGCCGAAGCCGTGCGCCACCGCGTCCGGCAACTGATCGAAGCGGAGAAGCCCGACGCTATCCTTTCGGATGACGCCCTCGTTCGCATGCTGCGCGCCGACGGCGTCGACATCGCCCGCCGCACCGTCGCCAAATACAGGGAGTCCCTTCGCATTCCCTCGTCGGTCGAGCGTCGCCGGCGCAAGGGCGCGGTGGGCTGAGGCGCCGCGACGGGGCGACGACAGGGCCCTGTCCCCATTTTGTATCCGTTGACTTGGCCGGGCCGCGTTCCTACGATTCAAATACCGGAGAGACCATCGCAACTCGCCGCTTCGACGGCGCAGGGCGGCCGTGTCGCCCTGCCGCATGGGAGGTTGATATGACGCTACGCGTATCTGGCAAGAACATGGACATCGGCAGCGCCC
>Ga0182744_1001744_pt1 | contig 18686 bp, 17 predicted proteins | sample eDN3rd30CKraftMG_FD_128525 | JGI IMG/M metagenome (GOLD analysis project Ga0182744, IMG submission 128525) | Enriched Miracle-Growth compost microbial communities from Emeryville, California, USA - eDNA 3rd pass 30_C Kraft MG (version 2) (version 2) ...
CGCGAACCTTTTCCACTTCCGGCTTCGCCCACCAGGGCGACGGATCTATTGCCGTCCCGTCCTTGCGAAACTCAACATAGAGAACCGGTTGAGTCGCGCCAATAGCCAGGGCTGCGGCGTTTCGAGCTGATGCGTCCCCCATGACCCCGACAGGCTCGCCAACAAGGACGAACTGGCCGACTTCCACGGTATTACGCGCCATTCCTGCGAGGAGTATATAGTAACCGCCGCCGGCGTTGATGATCAATAATTGTCCATATGTTCGAAATGTGCCGGAAAAAAGGACCCAGCCATCGGTCGGCGAGGCGACCAGCGCCTCCGCCCGCGTGCTCATATAGATGCCGCGCTCCGAGCTTCCGAACCCGTCCGGCGCACCAAAGCGTTTCACGATTGTGCCCGAAACCGGCAGCGGAAGCAGCTTTTTAGCCTCGGAAAAGGCAATTGCGGGCTTGAGACGCGTCGAATCGGCGAATGGCGTCCCGGATTTGCGCGGATCGGGCGGCTTCAGCGCCGCGGTCTGCTGGCGCTCCGCATCGGCCTTTCGCGCCGCCTCGGCGGCCCGCTGGGCGCCCCCGACCTCGGTTTCAAGACGGGCGATCAAATCCTTGAGATCAAGCGCCTGCCGGCTCAACTGCTGGGCTTTTGCACGCTCCGCTTGCAGCGCCTGCTCGGTTTCCCCCATGGCGTTACGCCGCGCCTCGACCAGGGCGGCCAGCCGCTCCCTTTCGCCGGCCATGGTCCGCGCCTCCACCGCCAGCCGGTCCTTTTCAATGGCGATCTTCTTGCGCAGTTCCACCAGTTCACTGAGATCGGCGACCAGCACCTGGGTTTCGGCGCGCAATTCCGGCAGCACCGCCCCCATCATCATCGACGTGCGGATGGCCTTGAGAATGTCTTCCGGCGCGATCAGCACCGCCGGCGGCGGATTGCGGCCCATGCGCTGCAGGCCAGCAAGAATTTCGGCGATGACGCCGCGCCGCGCCTGCAGCGAGCGCTTGATGGCGTCCTCGCTGCCGGTCGACGCCTCCAGGCGGCGCTCGACCTCGTCGCTGCGCTGCTCGGCCGCCTGCATCTTCGCCGCCGTATCGACCAGCGCCGCGTTCAGCCTGGTGCGGTCGGAGCGGATCGATTCCAGCTCGGTCTCGATCTTGCGGCGCTGCTCTTCGGAGGCGCGCAAGCCCTGCTCGACATTGCGCAATTCCTGCTGGCGCGCGTCGATGCGCTCACGCTCGGGGCTGGGTGCGGGCGCAGGATCATTGGTTGGGCCGGTTGTCGGTGCGGGCGTTGTTCCCGCCGGCGGCGCGGGCGGCCTCGTCTGCGCGAGCGCAAGCGGTGACGCCGCCAGAACCGACAACGACAGAGCACCTGCATTGATAGAGCGAGATAATTTGCTGGCCAAAGACGCGATAACTCGCCATTCCACCGCCGCCGCCCGGCGATTCGCGCCCACCATACCGCGCTACACCATGTAGCGGAAATCGCTACACACGGTGATACGGATGTCCGGCGAGAATCGTCGTGGCCCGGTAGATCTGCTCGGCGGCCATGAACCGCACCATCTGATGCGGCCATGTCATTGCCCCGAATGCCAGAACCTTATGGGCTTTCGCGCGCAGCTCATCGGCAATACCGTCAGGCCCGCCGATGACGAGCGCATAGGCGGAGGCGCCGTCGTCGCGCAATCGCCCGATGTCGGCGGCGAAATCCGGACTGGTGAGGGACCGTCCGCGCTCGTCGAGCACCACCAGCCGCGCATCGTCCGGCAGCAACGCTAGGACGGCGCGCGCCTCCTCGGCCTTGCGATCCTCGGGGCGGCGGGCACGGCTTTCGTCGATTTCCCGTGCCTCGACGCCGGTCAGCCCGACGCTGCGCGCGAGCGCCTGCGCGCGCTCGATATAACGACCGCACAGATCACGCTCCGGGCCGGACTTGAGACGGCCGACGGCGACAAGGATGATTTTCAACTGTCTGCCTCGCAATTTCGGCCGACAGATTTTGCCGCTTGGCTGCGGGCAGGCCGCAGCCAGTTAGCCGACAATCGTACGGACCGGCGTCCCTCTTACGAGGGGCGGCGCGTATCCGACAAGTCTTCGCTCGGCCGGTCGCCGCCCCACATCTTTTCCAGATTGTAGAAGCGCCGGACGTCCGGCTTGAAGACATGGACGATCAGATCGCCCGCATCCACCACCACCCAGTCGGCGTGCGGCAAACCCTCGACGCGGGGAGAGACGATCCCCGCCTCTTTGCAGGCTTTGACGACGGCGTCGGCGATTGCGCCCACATGCACGTTCGACCGCCCGGACGCGATAAGCATCGTGTCCGCGAGGGTGGTCTTGCCGGCAAGCGCAATGGAGAGGATCTCTTCCGCCTTCAAGTCTTCAAGGCTCTGCAACACGTTCCGCACAAGGCTACCGGCGTCTCGCCCTTGGGGCACAAGAACCGGATGAAGCTGGACACTGCCTGCTTCGGAATGAACCGCGTTTGTCAGTTTTGAGTTCTCCTGAACCTCGCACGCGTGATCATGCGTGCGATGCACTATAGATGGACTTGATTCGCGACAATTTCAATTCACCGCGACAAATTGAGTTCCCACCGATCCCACTGTCAGCCCAACGATTGACGCGGCGACGTGGCGATGGAAAGCTGAGCTTGTGCAGCGGCGGATTGCGCCGCGGCACATAAAAGCGCGCCAAGCGCTGGATAACACTGAATATTCGGAGGAAACATGTCCAGGATCGGCAGATTTGCCGGCGCTTTGGCTATGGCCGCGGCTTGTCTCGGCCCCGGTCTCAGCCTTGGCCCCGCGTACGCCCAGCAATCGAAGGACAATCTGCGGATTGCCCTCAACGAATTCGTCTCCGGGATTAACCCTTACGACCTCACGCTCGACGAGCTGAGCCGCGTCTACCGCAAGGTCTACCGCACCCTCATCAGCCGCGACGAGCGCAACGGCACCTGGGTGCCGGAACTGGCGAAATCCTGGCGCATGGTCGACAACGAGACCCTGGAATTCGAGCTGCGCGACGACGTCACCTTCCACAGCGGCAACAAGTTCACGCCCGCCGACGTCATCTACACCGTCAACTATGCCGCCGATCCGCAGTCGAAGATCCCCGGCAAGGCGCGCTTCTCCTTCCTCAAGAGCGCCGAGCAGACCGGGCCCAATACGGTGCGCATCCACACCAACGGCGTCGTCGGCACCGCGCTCGAAAGCATCGCCTACGATTTCTACATCCTCGATTCCAAGGTGCATGCAGCGCTGCCCGACAAGAGCGCCTATGGCCGCGTCTCGGCCTCCGGCGCCGGCATCTACAAAGTTGTCAAGATGGACCCGCGCGGCAACACCCTGCTGGAGCGCTTCGACGGTTTTGTCGGCGACCGCAATTATCATCGCGCGCCGGTGAAGAACATCGAACTCATCCCCATGCCCGAGCGCCAGACCCAGATCGCGCAGATGCTGGTGCAGGGCGTCGACGTGCTGCGCAATGTCGAGCCGGAAACCGCCGCCTACTTCGTCAACAATCCCGAAATCGAGATGACGACCGTGCCGAGCGGCTCGTTTCTCTATCTGCTGCTCGACGCCGCCGGCCGCTCGGGCGTGCCCGCCATGAAGGACCAGCGCGTGCGCCAGGCCATCGCCATGGCGATCGACCGCGCCGGCATCGCGCACAATCTCGTCACCGGCGCCGACAAGGAAAAACTGCCCGACGCCATCTGCTTTCCAACCACCGTCGCCTGTTCCGTCAGCAGGCCGCCCTACGGCTACGATCCGGCCGCTGCAAAAAAGCTTCTGGCCGACGCGGGCTATGGCGAAGGCCTCACCCTGCCCTTCTTCGTGCACGCGCCCTACAAGCAGATCGGCGAAGCGATCGCGCAGCAATTGCAGAAGGTCGGCATCCGCACGACCATTCAATTGCTGCCGATCAGCGTCTACACCAAGAAGCGCGGCGACGGTGAGCTGACCATGTTCCTCGGCACGCGCCCGACGGCGACCTATCCGGAAGCGACCGCCGTGTTCACCAGTCTGTTCGGCGGCTCGCGCGATTATGCGAAGGACCCGATCATCGACGCGGCAGTCGCCAAGGCGGAGAAGACCGTCGACATCGCCGAGCGCGCGAAGATCCTGCAACCGGCGATCGATCGGGTCAACGAGCAGGTCTACATCCTGCCGATCTCGACCATGCCGACGGTTCTCCTGCACGGCAGGAACGTGAAAGTGCAGCCCGGCATCCTGAGCATGCACGACGCCGAGATCTCCGACTTTTCCTGGAAGTGAACGATGAACCTGAAACTCAGTCTCGGCGTCGCCGCGAACCCGCGCACGCGTCCCATCCTCGACGGCACGGTCAAACCGGAAGGCATAGACTTCATCCCCAGTGTCGTGGACGTCGCGGAACTGTTCTGGCGGCAGATGAAATTCGCCGATTTCGACGTCTCGGAAATGTCGGTCTCGTCGCTGATGGTGATGAAAGCCCACGGCGACGAGGACTGGGTCGGCCTGCCGATCTTCACGACGCGGCGCTTCTTCCACACCAACACATGGGTGCGCAAGGACGCCGGCATCAACACGCCGGCCGACCTGAAAGGCAAGCGCATCGGCGTGCCCGAATACCAGCAGACCGCGGCGCTGTGGACACGCGGCGCGTTCGAGCATGAATGGGGCGTGTCTCCACGCGAGATGACTTTCTACATGGAGCGCATCCCCACCCACAGCCATGCCGGCGCCACCGACTTCAAGCCGCCGCCAGGCGTCACCATCCATTTCATGCCGCCGGAAAAGAGCATCGGTTCGATGATGGCCGCGGGCGAGATCGATGTCGCCATCTGCTACAACCAGAAGAAGACGTTGATCGACCGCAGCCTCGTCGATCTCGCCAATCATCCCGACATCAAGCCGATGTTCGCCGACAACAATGTGGAAGGCGCGCGCTACCGCAACAAGACCGGCCTGCTGCCGATCAACCACGGCATGGTCATTCGTCGTTCGATCCTGGAGAAGCATCCCTGGGCGGCGCTGAATATTCTGGCCGCTTTCAACGAAGCCAACGCCATCGCCGACAAGCAACGCACCGAACATAACGAATACTATTTTGCTACCGGCATCATCCCGCCGGACGCAGCGGCGGCTGTACGCCAGCCGCTGGTCCATCACGGCGTCCTCGCCAATCGGAAGGTGCTCGAGACCATCGCGACCTACTCGTTCGAACAGGGGCTGACGCCGCGCCTGATGAAAATCGAAGAGCTCTTCGCCAAGAGCACTCTCAATCAATAACCCCAATCAATGGATACCAACATGACACCGCCGTTTCACGCCGAACAGGTCGGCAGCCTCCTTCGTCCGAAAACCATCCTCGACGCGCGTGAAGAACTGCGCACCGGCAAGATCACCGAAGCCGATCTCGCAAAGATCGAAGACGAAGAAATCCGAAAGGCGGTGCGCCTGCAGGAAGACGTCGGCTTCAAGGTCGTCAGCGATGGCGAATACCGGCGCGACAGCTGGAACCGCGACTTCCTGCTGAAACTCTCCAACGTAGTCCTCGCCAAGAGCCGCATCTCCGTCGGCGGCGCCTCGGCCGATGGGCAGACGTCGGCGCGTCTGCCGACCGCCATGGCCGTCACCGGCAAGCTGACGCGGCCGAAACCGATCTTCGTCGATCACTTCGCCTTCCTGAAATCGGCGACGAAGGTGACGCCGAAACTCACCATCCCCTCGCCGACCATCCTGCACTTTCGCGGCGGCCGCGATGCGGTGGACAAGACAGCCTATCCGCGCATCGAGGATTTCTTCGCCGATTGCGCCAAGGCCTATAACGCCGAGATCGACGATCTTGCCGCGGCCGGCTGCACCTATCTGCAGGTCGACGACGTCAACTTTGCTTACATCTGCGATCCGCGTGTGGCCGAGCAGATCAAGGCCATGGGCGAGGATGCGGCACAACTGCCGCACACCTATGCGAAGCTCATCAACGCCGCCATCGCCAACCATCCGAAGTCCATGACGGTGGGCCTGCATCTGTGCCGTGGCAATGCGCCAACGGGCTCGACCGAAGGCGGCTACGATCAGGTGGCCGAGACCATCTTCAACGAGATCAACACGAGCTGTTACTTCCTGGAATTCGATTCCGCCCGCGCCGGCGACTTTGAGCCGCTGCGCTTCGTGCCGAAGAACAAGACCGTGGTGCTCGGCCTCGTCTCCACCAAGACGCGCCAGTTGGAGAACAAGGCCGACGTTATCGCCCGCATCAGGGAGGCGGAGAAGTTCCTGCCGCTCGACCAGCTTGCCATCAGCCCGCAATGCGGCTTCTCCAGCGGCGCCTCCAGCACCATCGCCAAGGGCATGACCATGGACGAACAGCGCGCCAAACTGCAGCTCGTGGTCGATGTGGCGAAGGAAGTGTGGGGGAGCGCGTAAAGCACCCACCCTCATCCGACCCTTGCTGCGCAAGGGCCACCTTCTCCCGCCCTGCCCTGCCCTGCGGGAGAAGGCAGAACGCGCGACCCTTCTCCCGTTTACGGGAGAAGGTGGCCTCTGCGTAGCAGAGGTTGGATGAGGGAAAGCAAACGCTTCAATCTACAGCGTCTGCCCAGCCTCCCTTAACGCCGTCGACGACGTCTCCGAGCGCGGCCCGTGCAGGAAGATGAAAGCCGGCGGCCGCGTTATGGCCAGCAGCCGTCCCTCTGTCTCACCAAGGCGGTTGTGGCACAGATAGGCTGCCGTGCGGCTGTGCGCGGCTTTCAGGGTCGACTTCGGCCGGTCGATGACGGCGATGGGGATCATCTGCGCGATGTCGCGCCAGCGCTGCCAGCGATGAAACCCCGCCAGATTGTCCGCTCCCATGATCCAGACGAAGCTGATTTGTGGATAGCGCTGCGTCAGGTAGCGCACCGTGTCATAGGTGTAGCGCGTGCCGATCTCGGCCTCGAGCCCGGTGATATGGATGCGCGGATGATCGGCGATCTTGCGGGCGGCGGCCATGCGGGCCGCGAGCGGCGGCAGGCCGGAATTCTCCTTCAGCGGATTGCCCGGCGTGACGAGCCACCACACCGCATCGAGCCGAAGCCGCTTCAGGGCGGCCAGGCTGGCGAGCCGGTGCCCGTCGTGCGGCGGATTGAACGTGCCGCCGAACAGGCCGATGCGCATGCCCGCCCCATGCGGCGGCAGGCGCGCCGGCATCGGCGCGACCGATCGCAGCTTTGGAGAGGCGGTTATACTCATTTGGAACATATTGCCCGTCCGCAAATGAGCGCGCAAGAGGCACGCGCGCATGGGAGGTGCGGCAAAGAGAGGGGCCGGCTCGCCACCGGACGTCCCGCTCAGGCGTAGTTGACCAGCATCATGAAGCCGAAATCCTGATGCTCCTGCATATGACAATGCAGCAGCGACGGCCCCGGATTGTCGGCGACGAAGTCCACCTCGACCGTCTGGCGGCCGGGCACGTTCACGACGTCCTTGACGATCCCCGATGTCGGCTTGCCGGCGAACCGCACGATTTCAAACGTATGGCGGTGCAGGTGCATGGGATGCATATCGCCGCTGTCGTTCTGGAAAACGAGGCGGCAGCGGATGCCCTTTTCAACCATCAGTGGATCACTGTCGGGCCAGGATTTGCCATTGATGGTCCATCGGTTGAAACCGCCGCGCCCGCCGGGAATTTTCTGGGTCAGCAGACGGAAGGTGCGATCGGGTTCGGGCGCAGGCGCGAAGGTGGAGGATTGACTGCCGAAAATCAGATAATCCCACTTCGTCATCGGCGGCGCGGTCCACACGGGATCGCCGGTCGCACCGGCATATTCGACGACGATCCCCATGCCGCTCGCGCGTTCCTGATCCTTGGTGGAACCGAATGCCCATATGCCGGGATTGTCCATCTCGACCATGGCGTCGATGCGCTCGGCAGGCGCGAGCATCAGCGTAGAAACGGTTTGCGGCGAAGGCACCGCATTGCCGTCCATGGCGACGACCGTGAACCGATGACCGGCAAGAGCCACCATCACATCGTCGGTCGCGCTCGCGTTGAGAAGGCGAAACAGCACCCTCTGGCCTTGGCGAACGCGCACCGGCTCGCCATGCCCGAACGCCTTGCCGTTGAACGACGCGGACTTATAGGCAACCTCGAGGCCGTTGTCGGGAGGCGGCCCTTTGCGGATATCCTGCATGCTCACGAAGGAAGGCTCCCAGTGATGCATGGCGATGAAGATCTCCTGGTCGTAACGGCCCGGCTCGCTTGACGGCTCGACGTAGAGAAATCCGTACTGGCCGGAATAAAGGCTCTGCGTCAGGTCTTTGCCGGCCATGGCGTGGCTGTGATACCAGCGCGTTCCAGCCGGCCTTGGCGTGAACGTGTAGGATGCCGATCGGCCCGGCATGATCATCGGCGTGCCTTCTTCCATCGCGCCATCGACATTGGAAGGAATGGCAAGGCCGTGCCAGTGGACGAGTTCCGGGTTCGGCGATGCATTGGTGACGGCAATCGTCACCGGGCGTCCTTCGCGCAGCCGCAACAGTGGGCCGGGCACAGACCCGCTATATCCGATCGTCTGGATCACATGGCCCGGCGCGATCTCGAGCGAGACGGGCGCGATCGTCAATCGATGATCCGCCACCAGCGTTTGCGCGCCGGCCGGCGCAACGCCCGCGGCCGCGAGAACCAGCGCCGATGCGCCGGCATCGACCAGAAGCTGCCGCCGTGTCGGAAGCGGGATGTGAGAGTTGCTCTTCATTCCCACCCTTTCAACAACACGTCGCATATCGACAGATAGAACATGCATATCTGCGTGAAGCCGCGCTGAACCGAAATCTGGATTGCAATTTTGTCGGCCGTGGGACCACACATAGATTTCCGGTGTTCCACTTCAACCTTGGTGTGCGACAACCGCTTGCTTGCGGCCATTGATTTACCAGGGTCGGCCCGTTATCCGGTTGCCGGCATTGGATATGAAGTGGGCAGGGGATCACGCCGATGAAACAGGACACACCGGCCGCCTCGCCCGGCGAGGTCTTTTCGGCGTTTCTCAAACTGGGCCTCACCTCGTTCGGCGGCCCCATCGCCCATCTCGGCTACTTCCGCGATGAATTCGTCACGCGACGAAAATGGATCGACGAAGCGGGCTATGCCGACCTTGTCGCCCTCTGCCAGTTCCTCCCCGGTCCCGCCTCCAGCCAGGTCGGCTTCTCGCTCGGCGTCCTGCGCGGCAACGGCCTGCTCGGCGGGCTGGCGGCCTGGTTCGCCTTCACCATGCCGTCGGCCCTGATCCTCCTCGCCTTCGCGCTCGGCGCGGCGGCGTTCACCGGCCCGGTGGCCGAGGGCCTTCTGCACGGGTTGAAGCTTGTCGCGGTGGCCGTGGTGGCGCAGGCGATCTTCGGCATGACGCGAAGCCTGACGCCGGATCGGCCGCGCGCCGCAATCGCGCTGGCCGCCGTCGCCATCGTCGTCCTCTCAACCGGCTCCCTCGGCCAGATCGCCGCGATCGCGCTCGGCGCCGTGGCCGGCCTGTGGCTTTGCCGCAGCGATGGCGCGCCCGTCTCGGGCCATCTGAATTTTCCCGTTTCCAGGCGCAGCGGCATCGTGGCGCTTGTCCTGTTTGCCGCCCTCTTCCTGGTGCCGCCGCTCTTTGCCGGCCATCAGGGTGTCGCGCTCTTCAATGCTTTCTACCGCTCCGGCGCGCTCGTCTTCGGCGGCGGCCATGTGGTGCTGCCCCTGCTGCAGGCGGAGACCGTCGCGCCCGGGTGGGTGACGAACGAAGCGTTCCTGACGGGCTATGGTGTCGCCCAGGCTGTGCCGGGGCCGCTCTTCACCTTCGCCGCCTATCTCGGCGCCGTCGTCAAACCGTTCCCCAACGGCGTCGTCGGCGCGACCATCGCGCTGGTCGCGATCCTGCTGCCGGGCCTGCTGCTCGTCTACGGCATCCTGCCGTTCTGGGACCAGTTGCGCACCCGGCAGACCGCCCAGGCGGCGATGCGCGGCACCAACGCCGCGGTGGTCGGCATTCTCGGCGCCGCCCTTTACAATCCGGTCTGGACCAGCGCCGTGCTGACGCCGCGCGATTTCGCCGTGGCGCTGGCCGGCTTCCTGCTGCTGACCGTCTGGAAAACGCCGCCCTGGATTGTCGTCGTCACGCTCGCCGCGATCGGCGCGCTAACGGGCGCTATGAGCTGGTCTTGACCTTGCAACCTCCTCCCCGTCATGCCCGCACTTGTTGCGGGCACCCACGCGGTGACGCTGCGTTGCTCTTTCGGGACGCGGAGAGTGTCTTTTCTGACGGGCTATTGCGCACCACGGCGTGGGTGCCCGGCACAAGGCCGGGCATGACGCGGTACAGAACCGCAGCGCTTTGGCATTACGACGAAATGCCTGTCTTCAAGGTCTTGTCTGGCCGCTGCCGTGGATGCGGTATTTGAACGAGGTCAACTGTTCCAGACCAACCGGTCCCCGCGCGTGCATGCGCCCGGTCGCGATGCCGATCTCGCCGCCGAAGCCGAACTCGCCGCCATCGGCGAACTGGGTCGAGGCATTGTGCAGCACGATGGCGGAATCGACCTCGTGCAGGAAGCGCTCCGCCGCCGCCTGATCGTCGGTGATGATGCAATCGGTGTGATGCGAGCCGTAATGCTCGATATGGTTCATCGCCGCATCGAGCCCGTCGACGACTTTCGTCGAGATGATCGCGTCGAGATATTCGGTCGACCAGTCGGCCTCGTTGGCGGCCACGACTCTCGGATCGGCGGCAAGCGTCGCCTCGTCGCCGCGCACTTCGCAGCCGGCGTCGAGCAGCAGTTGCACCAGCGGCGCCAGATGCGTGCCGGCCACCGCGCGATCGACGAGAAGCGTCTCAGCCGCGCCGCAGACGCCGGTGCGGCGCATCTTGGCGTTGCGCAGCAGGGTCTTCGCCATGTCGAGATCGGCGGCGCGATCGATATAGACGTGCACGATGCCTTCCAGATGCGCGAACACCGGCACGCGGGCTTCGTCCTGCACACGCGCGACAAGCGACTTGCCGCCGCGCGGCACGATCACATCGACATTGCCGCCAAGGCCTTTGAGCATTTCGCCGACAGCGGCGCGGTCCGTCGTCGGCACAAGCTGGATCGCGGCTTCGGGCAGGTTGGCATCGCGCAGCCCCTGTACGAGGCAGGCATGAATGGCGCGCGAGGAATGAAACGAATCCGAACCGCCGCGCAGGATCGCCGCATTGCCGGCCTTCAGGCACAGCGCGCCCGCATCGGCCGTGACGTTCGGCCGGCTTTCGTAGATGACGCCGATGACGCCGAGCGGCGTCGCCACGCGCTCGATCTTCAAGCCGTTCGGCCGCTCGAATGTCGCCAGCAGGCGACCGACCGGATCGGGCAGTTCGGCGATTTCGTCGATGCCGCGCGCCATCGCCTCGATGCGCTTGGCGTCGAGCAGCAGCCGGTCGAGATTGGCCTTCGAGACGCCGGATTTCTCGGCAGCCGCCATATCGACCTTGTTGGCGGCGATGATCTTCTCGACATCGGCCCGCACTGCCGCTGCGGCGCCGGTCAGCGCCCGGTTCTTCGCCTGCGGCGAAGCGAGGCCGAGGGCATGGGCGGACGCGCGGGCAGCCGTACCGAGCTGCGCCATCAAAGTGGCGACGTCGGCGGTCTGGTCAAGCTTTTCAGTCTGGATGGTGGCGGTCATGGGCGTGCCTATATCACCGGCGCCCCGCCCCCGTCACCACCCGAAACCTGCCGCGCTGATCTGCTTTAGCGGCAACCCGGCTTCTTGCTGTCCTTGTTGGCCGGCGTGAACGGCCCCAGGGTCTTGGCCGCCGTGTCCGCAAATGCCGTATCCAGCACTTTGTCCATCGGCTGGGCCTCGGGCAGCGCGCCCTGTTCCACATACCATTTCTGGATATCGTCGAGGGAGGCGGCATTGGCCTTGCCGTCGACGCTGCGGGCGCCCCAGTTATAGGTCTCGAGCGCCTTCACGTCGCGGCCGACGCCCGAGCGCACGATGCGGTCGGCGACCTCGCTGCGGTTGGGACCGCCGTGATAGGCATCGCAATAATCGCGCCCGCCGCGCAGCAGCGCGGTGAAGAAGCCCTGCGCCACCTTCGGGTTCTGCGCCGCCCATTCGGTGTTGTACATGACCACCGACAGCACGAAGGGCTTCGGTGTCACCACGTCGTCGATGTTCACCCATTGCACGCCGAGCCCCATGGCGGGGATCTCCGTCGACCACGGCGAGGGCATCGGAAAGGCATCGACCGCCTTGGTCTCGAACGCCGCCACCATCTGCGGGAAGCCGACGGTCTTGACGGTGACATCCTTGAGGCTGACGCCGCCGGTCGCCAGCACCTTCGCCGCCTCGTAGAGCGAGATCGACGTCGGCGCATTGATGCCGAGGACATGGCCCTTGAAATCGGCGATGGTCTTGATCTTGTCCTTCAGGTCGGCGCGCAACACCATCCAGTGGCCGATCGGCGTCGACACATTGTCCATGGCGATGCGCACCGGCAGGCCCTGCTTGACGCCGTTGAAGAAGCTGGCGCTGACGCCGCCCTCGACGATCTGCAACTCGTTGCGCGCCAGCAGCACGACGAAACTCGCCGAGCCATCGAGATAGTTCACGTCGACATCAAGCCCGGCTTCCTTGAAATAGCCCTTCTCGATGGCCGTGTTGGTGGCGCCGACGATCATCGTGCGCGTCAGGCCCACCTTGACCTTCGTCAACGTCGGCTTGTCCTGCGCTTGCGCCACAAGCGGCACAAGGGCCAGCGCGCAGCCAAGCGCGATCTTCTGCCAAACTCCCATGAACCCCTCCCGTTTATTGTTCTGTTTTGGATTTTGGATTTATGCGTGTGCCTGCGCGGGCGACCAGTCACGGCCTGTCGTCGCATCATGGACGAAAATCCACTCGCGACTGATGGGCGGCGGCGACGGGTGCATCTTGTTGTTGAGATATTGCTGGCGCGCCTGCAGCACCACCTTGCTCGCGCGCGGCTGCCGCTCCCTTTCATAAGCCTTCAAGGCTGCCGTCGGATCATCACGCCCCGCATCGAGATGGCGGGTGAAGGCATAGGCATCCTCGATGCAGATGGCCGCGCCCTGCGCCAGGGTCGGCATCATCGGATGCGCGGCGTCGCCCAGAAGCGCGATGCGGCCCTTGGTCCATTCGGGGATCGGGTCGCGATCATAGAGGCCCCATTTATAGACCGTGTCGAACCGGTCCATGAGATCGAGCAGGCCTTGGTTCCAGCCGGCGAAGGTCTCCTTCATCTCCTTGATGGAGCTTGGAACCGTCCAGGACTCTTCCGCCCATTGATCGACGAAATAGCCGGCGAAGAAGTTCAACACCTTGCCGGCGCGGATCGGATACATGATCACATGGCCGCGCGGGCCGAGGAACCCGAGATAGTCCGTGCGCGGCGACACCTTGTCCGGCCCGAAGAATTCCGGCGCTTCCTCGATCGGGATCATGCCGCGCCAGCCGATCTGGCCGGTATAGCGCGGCTTGTCGGCGCCGAACAGGATTTCACGCACCCGCGAGCGGATGCCGTCGGCGCCGATGACCACATCCGCCTCGACCTCGCGCCCGCTTTCGAAGCGCGCCACCGCGCCATCCTTGGTGTTGACGCAGTCGGTGCAGACCTCGCCCAGATGCACGCGCGAGTTCGACACCCGGTCGACCATGAGCTGATAGAGATCGGCGCGATGCGCCATCAGGTATTTGGCGCCGAATTTCTGCTCCGCGCCGAGCACTTCCTTGGCGCGGATCGCGCCATTGTCCCAGTTGAGCGAGAAGAACTCTTTCGCGTCATAGGAAAAGTCGTAGAGCGGCTTGGAGAAACCCAGCGCATTGAGCACTTTCACCGCATTCGGCCCAAGCTGCAGGCCGGCGCCGACTTCCTTCAGTTCCGCCGATTTCTCATAGACGTCGACCTCGAAACCGCGTTCGCGCAAGGCGCAGGCCGCGGTCAGACCGCCGATGCCGCCGCCGACAATGGCAATGCGTAGAGTACGAGACACATAGTCCTCCCAAGGATGATGGCCACCGGCCGATTTGGCGGCACATTGCCACGATGCGGGCCGCTTCGACAATGGTTGGGCTGTAGCGCAGGAATCCGGACGCCCGGATGACAGGCCCGTATCGTGGGACGCCTTGCCCATCCGGGCGCAAATGCTAAGACTCGCCGCAACATAGGGAGAGAAACATGGGGCGTCCGACCATCCGGCATATGGCGATCTTCGCCCGCGACACAAAGAAAATGGCCGAGTTCTATCGCGATGTCTTCGAGATGGAGATCGTCCACAGCATGAAGGCGCCGAATTCCGACAAGATGGCCTGGTTCGTCACCGACGGCTACATGAACCTCGCCATCCTGCCCCATCGCCTCACCGCCGGCGACGAAATGCATCCGGGCCTGCATCACTTCGGCTTCAAGGTGGAGGATTACGAAGAGATCGCCAAACGCATCGCCGCCGTCGACGGCGAACCACCGCAGAAGCGCCCGAGCAACCGCCCCTATGCCGAACACCGCGGCTGCGACACCGAAGGCAATCTGTTCGATATCGCAGAAGCGGGCTTCGCGCGCGGCGAGTGACGCATCGTGCTGTCATCCGAATCCGCTCGCCTGCCGCGCAGACGTCAAGACGACAGGGTGGCCACAGGCCGCAACCAATGTCATTCCCGACGCGCGAAGCGCGAGCGGGAAACCAGGCGCTGCAACCGCATCGATGCTGGACATCAGCGTCTGCGGCAGGTTGAACCGCTAGGTCTGGATCCCCGCCCGCGCTTCGCGCGTCGGGGATGACACGCTTCGGCTTACTCCACGCGGCGGAATGGAAACAGCGCCCGCACCGCCGGATCGCGCAGCCACAACCCGCCCCACATGAACAGCCCGAGATAGATGCTGAACAGAATGTGGGTGAACAATGGGCTGCCGGCGCGGATCTGCGTCGCCATGGCGCCGCCGAGCACGCCCATGAACAGCACCGCGCCCAGCACACTGGTGCGCGGATAAAGGTAGAGCACCAGGCAGGTGAGTTCGATGATGCCGATCATCAGGACGAAGCCTGGCGGCCAGCCGAGCTCCTTCATCGCCTCCTCGCCAACCAGGCCAAGGAGCTTCGGTGCAACGGATGCGCAGAGGATGAACAGCGCGAAGATCGCGGTGAGCGTGGTGCCAGTCCATTTCATGTATTTTGCGTTCATGTCGGTTGCCCTCTGCTATTGCCGCACGGCCGATTGCCGATGCTTCGTGGATAAGACGAAGCCTGTTCGTCCAATCCTACATCGACCGGATTCTTTTTAGCCGCGGTAGGCGCGCAGAAAGAAAATGGCAGTGACGATGGTGGCGAACAGGATCGTCGCGGCGCGCACGATCGGCGCCGGCAGTTTGCGGCCGAGATGCGCGCCGCCATAACCGCCCGCCAGCGCGCCGAGGCCCAGCACCAGGGTTTCGGGCCAGTGCACGATGCCGGCGAAGGCGAAGGTCAGCATGGCGACCGTGTTCGCCGCGGTGGTCATCAGCGCGCGGGAGGGATTGAGCGTCTTGATGTCGGCCGTGTCGAGCAGGCTCCACACCGCCAGCATCATCAGGCCCACGGCGCCGCCGAAATAGCCGCCGTAAATGCCGAGGATGAACTGAACCGACAGAACCGTGACGATGCCGGCGGAGAAATGACGCCGCATCAACGGCCCGAGCCTGGGCCCGAAGGTCAGAACCAGGGTCGCCACCAGGAGCAGCCACGGCAGCACACGATCGAACAGGCTGGACGGTGTCCAGAGCAGCAGCAGCGCGCCGAAAAAGCCGCCGATGAGCGTCGCCAGCAGGGTCGGCCGCAGCGGCACGCCCGCCACCTGGCCGAGCCCGTCGCGATAGACATAGACGCTGAGCGCGCCGCCCGGCCACAGCGCCACTGTGCTGGAAGCATTCGCCGCAACCGAAGGCACGCCAGCCGCGATCAGCGCCGGCAGGCTGACAAAGGAGCCGCCGCCAGCGAGCGCATTCATGGCGCCGGCCAGAAATCCGGCAAAACAAAGCAGGATCGTCTGCATCATGCGCCATCATGAAACCTGACGGATGTTCCGGCAATGCGGGATATGCGATGCTTGGCTTCGGATTTCGCGAAAGGTGTCCCATGCGGTTCGATCTTGTCGATCTCCGGCTGTTCGACGCCATCGTCCAGACCGGCAGTATTTCGAAGGGTGCCGAGGCGGTGCATATGGCGCTCGCCTCCGCCAGCGCGCGGGTCAGCGGCATGGAGGCTGCCCTCGGCGTGCCGCTGCTCGACCGCGGCCGTCGCGGCGTGACGCCGACCACCGCCGGCCTCACCCTGCTGCAGCACGCCAGAACCATCACCGCCCAGGTGGAACAGATGCGCGGCGATCTGCGCTCGTTCTCCGCCGGCCTGCGCGGCGACATCCGCATGCTCTCCAACACGGCGGCGCTGGTCGACCTGCTGCCGGCGGCACTCCGCGTGTTCCTGGCCGCCCACGCAAGCGTCGATATCGACATCGAGGAGCGCACCAGCGCCGAAATCGTCCTGGCGGTGGCCGACGGCCAGGCCGAATTCGGCGTCATCGCCGCCAGCGCCGACACCGGCCCGCTGGAAGTGCGCCCGCTCGGCATCGACCGGCTGACCGCGATCGTCTCGCGCAGCAACCCGCGCGCCGATCTGACAGAAATAAGCTTCGCCGAACTGCTCGATGAACCTTTCGTCGGGCTGAGCGCCGGCGCCCTGCACGATCACCTGGCGCTGAACGCCGCCCGCCTCGGTCGCCGCATTAACTATCGCGTCAGGCTGCGCGGTTTCGAGGCTGTCGCCAAACTGGTCGAGGCCGGCATCGGCGTCGGCATCCTGCCGCTGGTCGCCGTCGAACGTCACCTGACCCCCGACCTCGCCGTCATCCGCCTGACAGATACGTGGGCCGATCGACGGCTCGTGATCTGCGCCCGCGCTTTCAGCGCGTTGAGCGCCCACGCCCGCTCCTTCGTCGATGAGATCGAACGGCAGAGCGCGGCCTAATTACGTCACAGACTGTGTGCTAGCATGAACGCAACCTGTCGCATGCCGCTTCGTTGAGCGTGTGTACAGCCAACCGGAGGACGCAATGTTTGGACGTCGTACGCTTCTGAAATCTTCCATGGGCGCGGCAGCGCTGACCCTCGGCAGCACGTGGATGCGCACCGCATCGGCACAGGCGCCCGCTGCGCCTGCAGCACCCGCAGCCCCCGCGGCCGCGCCCGCCGGCCCGTTCCACTTGCCGAAACTGGGTTACGCCTATGATGCGCTGGAGCCGCACATCGATGCGCAGACGATGAACATCCATTACACGCGCCATCATCAGGCCTATGTGAACGCCATCAACGCCGTCGCCGAGCGCTGGCCCGAAATCGGCAAGATCCCGATGGAAACCACCTTGCAGGATTTGAGCAAGGTGCCGGAGAAAGAACGCACCGCCGTGCGCAACAATCTCGGCGGGCACTGGAACCACTCGTTCTTCTGGGCGCTGATGACACCCGGCGGCGCCAAGGAGCCGCAGGACAAATTGCGCTCCGGCATCGATGCCGCTTTTGGCGATGTCACCAAGATGAAACAGGCCATCAACGCGGCTGCAGCCTCGCGCTTCGGCTCCGGCTGGGCCTGGCTCATCGTCGACAAGGACGCCAAGCTCGCCGTCGTCACCACGCCGAACCAGGACACGCCGCTGGAAATGGGCGCCCGCGCCGTCGTGCTCGGCGTCGACGTCTGGGAACACGCCTACTACCTCAAATACCAGAACCGCCGCCCCGACTATCTCGGCGCCTGGTGGAACGTGGTGAACTGGGACAAGGCAATGGAGAATTTCGACAAGGCGAAGGGGTAAGATGAAGTGTGTCCTTTCTCCCGCCCCGCGGGAGAAGGTGGCCTCTGCGTAGCAGAGGTCGGATGAGGGTCAGCTAAGACTCTGGTCGGCCTACCCTATCGGCGAGAACAACATCGAATAAGCGGATTAAGATAAGGAGCCTCTCAGAGGCACTTTGATATCTTCGCCCTCATCCGACCCTTGCTGCGCAAGGGCCACCTTCGCCCGTGGAACGGGAGAAGGGATTCTCACCCTTTCTCCGCGAGATCCACCAGCAAGGTCGGGATCAGCTCTGACACCGTGGGGTGGATCGGCACCGCCCAGCGCAGCGCGTCGATGGGCTGGTCCGCGTTGATCATGTCGAGGATGCCATGGATCGCCTCGTCGCCGCCGGTGCCCAGGATCGCCGCGCCGAGAATGCGCTGCGTATCGGCATCGGCGATGACTTTCATGAAGCCCTGCGTCTCGCCTTTCTCGACGGCGCGGCCCACGCGCGTCATCGGGCGCTTCGAGAACAGCAGTCGGCGCCCGGTCTTGACGGCCTCCGTCTCGGTCATGCCAACCCGTCCGAGCGGCGGATCGATATAGAGCGCATAGCCTTGGAGGCGGCTGCTGACCTTGCGATCGCCGCCATCCAGCAGGTTGGCGGCGACGATCTCGAAATCATTATAGGCCGTGTGGGTGAAGGCGCCGCGCCCGTTGCAGTCTCCCAACGCCCATATGCCCGGCACACTGGTCTCAAGCCGGTCATCCACCGTGATATAGCCGCGCGCATCCATGACGATCCCGGCCGCATCGAGCCCGAGATCATCCGTGTTGGGCCGTCTGCCGATGGCGAGCAGGACATGGCTGCCGATGACCGCCGGCGCGCCTTCC
>Ga0182744_1001745_pt1 | contig 18680 bp, 16 predicted proteins | sample eDN3rd30CKraftMG_FD_128525 | JGI IMG/M metagenome (GOLD analysis project Ga0182744, IMG submission 128525) | Enriched Miracle-Growth compost microbial communities from Emeryville, California, USA - eDNA 3rd pass 30_C Kraft MG (version 2) (version 2) ...
GGCAAGGCGCGCTTGACCTGCGCCGTCGTCATGCCCGGCCGGATGCGCGGATCGTAGAGCAGCGTCAGCAGGGTGCGGTCGTAGACCGACAGATAGCCGACGACGCGGTTCTGGTTGAGCGTCGTCCACGGATTGCGGTCGGCGTGGTTCGACAGGCCGAAGGCGTGCAGCGTCTCGTGATAGGCGCAGTCGTAGAACACGTCGTCGCCCTGATCGGTGATGACGAACACGTCGGCGCGCTGGATGGTGCCGTCCGGCCGCGACGTGATGCTGGTCATGCACTGCGGATCGGTACGCGCGACGAAGGCGCGGGCGACGCTTTTTCCGAACGCCTGTTCCATCGCGGCGATGAAGCGCTTCTCGTCGATCAGCCGGACGATGACATTGGCGGCGGCGGAATCGTCGGTGAGCGTCACGGTCAGGTGCGGAATGCTGGCCGCGAACTGGCGCACCACGGCCTTGTAGGCGTCGGCGCGCGGCACCGAGCCCTGATCGAGCACGATAACGCGCGCCGGTTCGACGAATTTGCGGATGCCGCGCGGCTTGCCGCCGACGCGCAGATCTGAGCCGAAGGCCAGCGCCAGGAAACCGCGCGTCAGTTCCGCCGCCGAGAACCGCGTATATTCCGCCGGCGCTCCTGCCGGCGCGCCGGGCGGGGCCGGACGGCGGCCGCTGGCGGCACAGGCCGGCATCGTGGCGATGGCGCTCGCCGCGAACAGCAGCAGGCCGGCAAGCACCAGCCGCCCCGATCTGCCGGCGCGGTGACGGTGCTCACGCATCCTCACCACCCTTTTTGACCGGGCGTTTCTCGCGCACCAGGCCTTCCTGCGCCACCGAGGCGACGAGCGTGCCGTCCTGCTTGTAGATCAGGCCGCGCGAGAAGCCGCGCGCGCCGCCGAGACTCGGGCTGTCCTGCGCGTAGAGCAGCCATTCGTCGGCGCGGAACGGCCGGTGGAACCAGAGCGCGTGATCGAGGCTCGCGCCCATGAAATCGTCCTCGAACAGGCTGCGGCCATGGCGCGCCAGCGCCGTGTCGAGCAGCGTCATGTCGGAGGCATAAGCCAGGATGCTCTGGTGGATCGCCGGATCGTCCGGCAGCCGCTCATTGGCGCGAATCCACATATGGAAACGGCCGTCGGGGATCGCCTTGCCGCCGTAGCGGTCGTCGACCGGACGCAGGTCGATCGGCCGTTCGCGTTCGAAATAGCTGCGGACGGGGCCGGGCATCGCCGGCAGCAGGTGGCGGCGCGCCTCGAGGCTACCCGGAAGCTCGTCGGGCGGAGGGATCGGCGGCATTGGTTCCTGGTGCGAGAGACCCGGTTCCTCGACATGGAACGAGGCCAGCATCGAAAAGATCGGATGGCCGTGCTGACGCGCGGTGACGCGGCGGGTGGTGAAGCTGCGCCCGTCGCGGACCCGGTCGACGTCGTAGATGATCGGCCGTTTGGGATCGCCCGGCAGGATGAAATAGGCGTGCAGCGAATGCGGCGGCCGGCCGTCGACGGTGCGGATCGCGGCGACCAGCGCCTGCGCGATCACCTGCCCGCCGAACACCCGCTGCCATTTCGATCGCGGCGAGCGGCCACGGAACAGGTTGAGGTCGAGCTGTTCGAGATCGAGGATCGACAGCAGGTCCGAAACGGGACTCGGCATGGTGCAACCTTGATGCAGTCCTGATGCGGACCCGATGCGACCTTGATATCTGCCGGCGGCGGGAGACGATTCGGCCGGCTCCGCGTTAGTAACGTCCGGCCGTCGGCGGAAAGTCAATCAAGGTGTCGCAGGCGCATCGCGTTCCATCGCCGGCGGAAAAGCTCTAGGCTGCGCGGCGAAAAATCAAGTCGCAGCAAAACCGTCAACCGGGGATCGGACCTCATCGTGGCAAACCAACGGCAGACCGAACAGGCAACGCGCCGCAGCGATGTCGTCATCGCCGGCGCCGGCTTTGCCGGGCTGGCGTTGGCGATCGCGCTGCGTCAGTCGCTCGGCGAGGGGTTTCAGGTGCTGGTCGCCGACCCCGCGCTGGCGACGCCCGAATCGCGCGACGGGCGCGCCTCGGCGATCGCGGTCGGCGCGCGGCGGCTGTTCGAGGCGCTCGGCGTGTGGGAGCCGGTGGCGGGACAGGCGCAGCCGATCCTCGACATGGTGATCACCGACAGCAAGCTCGGCGACGCGGTGCGGCCGGCGCTGCTGAGCTTCGCCAGCGAGCCGGGACATCAGCCGGGATACCGGCAACCGTCCGAGCCGTTCGCGCACATGATCGAGAACCGCCATCTGATCGACGCGCTGACGGAAAAGGCAAAGGCCATCGGCGTCGTGCTGTCGGTGCATCCGGTGGTGGCGTCCAGGCTGTCGCCGGCGGGGATCGATGTGTCGCTGGCCGACGGGACGGTGATCGCGGCGCGGCTGCTGGTCGGCGCCGACGGCGCGCGCTCCGGCGTGCGCGAGCGTGCCGGCATCGCCTTTCACGGCTGGAACTACGATCAGTCCGGCATCGTCGCCACCGTCGCGCATGAGCGCGACCACGAAGGCCGCGCCGAGGAGCATTTCCTGCCGGCCGGTCCCTTCGCCATCCTGCCGCTGAAGGGCCGGCGCTCGTCGCTGGTGTGGACGGAGGCGAGGAGGGACGCCGAGCGCCTCGTCGCGCTGCCGGATGCCGAATTCCAGGCCGAGCTGGAGCGCCGCTTCGGCCACAAGCTCGGCGAGATGACGCTCGTCGGTCCGCGCCGCGCTTTCCCGCTGAGCCTGTTCACGGCCCGCTCGTTCATTGCCGAGCGGATCGCGCTGATCGGCGACGCCGCGCATGTGATCCATCCGATTGCGGGGCAGGGTCTGAATATGGGGCTTCGCGACGTCGCGGCGCTGGCCGAGGTGATCGCCGACGCGGTGCGCATCGGGCTCGATCCCGGCGCGGCGGACGTGCTCGCGCGCTATCAGCGCTGGCGGCGTTTCGACACCATGCTGATGGGCGCAACGACCGATGCCCTCAACCGCCTGTTCTCCAATCACTCCGACGCGCTGCGGCTGCTGCGCGACGTCGGCCTGGGGATGGTCGAGCGTATGCCGGGGCTCAAATCGCTGTTCATCCGCGAGGCCGCCGGCATCACCGGCGAGGTGCCGAAGCTGTTGCGCGGCGAGGCGATCTGAGACGGAGATTACTCCGCCGCGTCCTTCTCGTCGTTGTGGCCGAACTCGGCGCGTAGCGCCTCGGGCTGCGGCATGGCAATGACGTTGTAGCCGGAATCAACGAAATGGATCTCGCCGGTGACGCCGGCCGACAGATCGGAAAGCAGATAGAGGCCGGCGCCGCCAAGCTCGTCGAGCGTCACGCCGCGGCCGAGCGGCGAATGCTTCTGCTGATACGCGAACATGTAGCGCGCGTCGCCGATGCCGGCGCCGGCCAGCGTGCGGATCGGACCGGCGGAGATGGCGTTGACGCGGACGTTCTGCAAGCCGAAATCGACCGCCAGATAGCGCACCGAGGCTTCGAGCCCGGCCTTGGCGACGCCCATCACGTTGTAGTTCGGCATCGCCCGGTCTCCGCCGTTATAGGTCAGCGTCAGCATGCTGCCGCCGTTCGGCATCAGCGCCGCGGCGCGTCTGGCCGATTCGGTGAAGGCGTAGCAGGAGATCACCATCGTGCGGATGAAGTTCTCGCGGGTCGAATCCGCGTAGCGGCCTTTCAGTTCGGACTTGTCGGAGAAGGCGACGGCATGGACGAGGAAGTCCATCGTCCCCCAGGCGGCCTTGATGTCGGCGAACACTTTGTCGACCGAGGCGATGTCCTCGACGTCGCACGGCATCAGCAGCGACGAATTGACCGATTCGGCGAGCGGCTTGACGCGCTTGGCGAGCGCCTCGCCCTGATAGGTGAAGGCGAGTTCGGCGCCGTGCGCCGCCAGCGTGCGGGCGATGCCCCAGGCGATCGAGTGGTCGTTGGCGACGCCCATCACCAGGCCGCGTTTTCCTTGCATCAATCCCGACATTCGTCAGTCCCCGGCCGATCCGTTCCGGCCGGTCGATCCGGCCCCATCATTCCGATTTGCGTTCTAGGCATCGAGCCGCTTGAAGGCGATCGAGGCATTGGTGCCGCCGAAGCCGAACGAGTTGGAGAGCACGGCGTTAAGCTTCACGTCGTCCTGTCGCGCGCGCACGATCGGCATGTCGGCGAAGGCCGGGTCGATCGTCTCGATATTGGCGCTCTCGCAGATGAAGCCGTTGTTCATCATCAACAGCGAATAGATCGCTTCCTGCACGCCGGTGGCGCCGAGCGAATGGCCGGTCAACGATTTGGTCGCCGAGATCGGCGGGCACTTGTCGCCGAACACTTCGCGGATCGCCTCGATCTCCTTGGTGTCGCCGATCGGCGTCGAGGTCGCGTGCGGGTTGATGTAGTCGACCGGGATCTTCAGTCCGGCGGTTGCCATCTTCATGCAGCGCACCGCGCCTTCGCCCGACGGCGCCACCATGTCGAAGCCGTCGGAGGTCGCGCCGTAGCCGGCGACCTCGCCGTAGATCTTGGCGCCGCGCGCCTTGGCGTGTTCGAGTTCTTCGAGCACCAGCACGCCGGCGCCGCCGGCGATGACGAAACCGTCGCGGTCCTGGTCGTAGGCACGCGAGGCTTTCACCGGCCGGTCGTTATAGCCCGACGACATCGCGCCCATGGCGTCGAACAGCACCGACATCGTCCAGTCGAGGTCTTCGCAGCCGCCGGCGAACATCATGTCCTGCTTGCCCCACTGGATCATCTCGGCGGCATTGCCGATGCAGTGGTTGGAAGTCGCGCAGGCCGAGGAGATCGAATAGTTGACGCCCTTGATCTTGAACCAGGTGGCGAGCGTCGCCGAGGCGGTCGAGGACATCGCCTTCGGCACGGCGAACGGGCCGACGCGCTTCGGCCCCTTGCTGCGGGTGATGTCGGCGGCATCGACGATGGCGCGCGCGGAGGGGCCGCCGGAGCCCATGATGATGCCGGTGCGCTCGTTGGAGATGTCGGTCTCCTCCAGGCCGGCGTCGCGGATCGCCTGCTCCATGGCGACATGGTTCCAGGCGCCGCCCTGACCGAGGAAGCGCATCGCGCGGCGATCGACGGCGCCGGCGGGATCGAGCGTCGGCATGCCGAAGACCTGCGAGCGGAAGCCGAGCTTGGCGTATTCGTCGGAGAACGAAATGCCGGATTTCGCCTCGCGTAGGCTCGCCAGCACTTCCTGCGTGTTGTTTCCGATGGACGAGACGATGCCCATCCCGGTGACCACAACCCGTCTCATCACTGCCTCGCTGACGTCAGAGGAACCACGATCCGGTCACACATGGCCTGACGGCGGCGGCAGCGCAAGACCGAGAGTGCAAGACCGAGAGTGCATGACCGATAGCGCAAGACCGACAGTGATCGAAGGCCGGCCGCCCGCGCCGTCCGGCCGCCGATGGGGGCACGGTCAGGCTGCCGGCGCCCCGCTGACCGCCGGAGCATCCTGGAACAGGCCGACTTTGAGGTCCATGGCCTTGTAGATGACATTACCGTCGGCGGAGACCCAGCCGTCGGCGATGCCGAGCACCAGCTTGCCGCGCATCACGCGCTTGAGTTCGAGGCCGTAGACGACCTTTTTCATGGTCGGCAGCACCTGGCCGGTGAACTTCAACTCGCCGAGGCCGAGCGCCCGACCCTTGCCCGGCGCCCCCAGCCAGCCGAGGAAGAAACCCAGCAACTGCCTCAGCGCATCGAGGCCGAGACAGCCGGGCATCACCGGATCGCCTTTGAAATGACAGGCGAAAAACCAGAGATCGGGCTTCACGTCGAACTCGGCGCGGACCAGCCCCTTGCCGTTCTCGCCACCCTCCTCGGAGATGTCGGTGATGCGGTCGAACATCAGCATCGGCGGCAGCGGCAGTTGCGCATTGCCGGGGCCGAACAGCTCCCCGCGGCCGCAGGCCAGGAGGTCCTCATAGGCAAAACTCGACTGCCGGCTCGCCATCAGCTCGTCATCCTTGTTGCTCCGCGCCCATTGCTCCGCGCCCATGACCCTGCACTATGCCCCGCGCCCGGCGCGCTTTTCGACCGCTTGTGTCCTTAACAGCTTGTGTCCTTAACATAAGGGGAACGGAGCGCAAAAGTCGCCCCCGTGCCCTGAATGCCGGTTCCGTTATCCCATCTTTTCCGGTTACTACAACTTAGAATCGCTTGAAAGTAGAGACAAAATCGACATTGCGAAGGAGTTGCATCTGCTCGTCCACTTCGTATATGTTGCAATTGAAACAGTCTGGCCGGGCCCATCGAGCCACGGAATTGTTAGGCGTGACATGACTGAGATGCGGACCAGGATTTCGTCTTTCACCGAAGCGGCTCCGATGCGCGCACCGGCGCCGGCGGAACGATCCGACATGACGGGGTGTCCGTGGCACGACGTCAAGGCGATGCTGCGCTCCGTCGGGCTGCGGCCGACGCGCCAGCGCATGTCGCTCGGCTGGATCCTGTTCGGCAAGGGTGACCGGCATCTGACCGCCGAAATGCTCTACGAGGAAGCGACCCGCGCCAAGGTGCCGGTATCGCTCGCCACAATCTACAACACGTTGCACCAGTTCACCGAGGTCGGCCTGCTGCGGCAGGTCGCGGTCGATGGCTCGAAAGCCTATTTCGACACCAATGCCAGCGAGCATCATCACTTCTTCGTCGAAGAAGCCAACGAACTCGTCGATATCCCTGGCCAGGACGTGATCGTCGGCAAGATGCCGACTGCGCCGGAGGGCTACGAAGTCTCGCGCATCGACGTCGTCGTGCGGCTGCGCAAGCTCGATAAATAAAGCGCGACAAAGCAGACAGAGACAAAAGCCCCTCAGGGCTGCCGAGATCGTGTTGCTACTCTGAGAAAGCCCGGCATTTGCCGGGCTTTTTGGTTGACGGCGTGCGTGCTCAGTCGACCGTCTCGCCGGGATAGGCGCCCCATAGGCGCTCCTGCCGCATCCAGCCTTCGAACCCCTTGCCGCTGATGCGGCACCATGTTCCCGAACAGGACCGGATCGACGCCAGCACGCCGGATTGCAGCTTGGCGACGACCCCCGCATCGGATTGCGGAGCGTCGAACAGCGGCACCAGGTCGGCGTTGAGGCTCGGCACCACGATGGCGGTGCGCCGCCCCGACAGCAGCGAATGGTAGACCCAGCCCTCGCTGCCCTCCCAGTCGCGGATGCGCCGCCAGTTCTCGAACTCGGCGGTGATCTCGACCGGCATTCCGGGGCGCGTATAGACCCAGCGGACCTCGTGGTCCTTGTCGGGGCCGGCGCGGACGTTCACCCGGTCGGATTTCAGGCTGACGAAGCGCGGCAGCGGCAGCCCGCTCACCGAGCCGGTGCTCGGATTGCCGGCCGCCGACGCCGGGCCGGCATACGCCATGGCCAGCGTCATGACCAGAATCGCCACGATGGCGCCCATCAGCGTCGGGCGAATGCTTTTTCTTGTCATTGCCATCTGGTAGGAAAGACCGAAACCACTTGAATTTCCGCCGGAAACGAGGCCGCAGTGTCCGCCAGCAGGGTTAAAGAGGGCTGAATGGCCAAAGGCAAAAAGCCCCTTGTCGTCGTCACCCGCAAATTGCCGGATGGCGTGGAGCTGCGGATGCGCGAACTGTTCGACGCGCGCTTTAATGCCGACGACAAGCCGATGTCGCAGGCGCAGCTTGCCGAGGCGATGAAAACCGCCGACGTGCTGGTGCCGACGATCACCGACCGCATCGACGCGGCGCTGCTCGCCAAGGCCGGCGAGCAGTTGAAGCTGATCGCCAATTTCGGCAACGGCGTCGACAATATCGACGTCGCCACCGCCGTCCAGCGCGGCATCACCGTCACCAATACGCCCGGCGTGCTCACCGAGGACACCGCCGACATGACCATGGCGCTGATTCTGGCGGTGCCGCGCCGGCTCGCCGAGGGCGCGGCGCTGCTTTGCGACGGCGGCGACTGGCCCGGCTGGTCGCCGACCTGGATGCTCGGCAAGCGCATCTGGGGCAAGCGGCTCGGCATCATCGGCATGGGCCGCATCGGCCAGGCGGTGGCGCGTCGCGCGCAGGCTTTCGGCTTGCAGATCCACTATCACAACCGCCGGCGCGTCGCGGCGAAGATCGAGGAAGAGCTGCACGCCACCTATTGGGAGAGCCTCGACCAGATGCTCACCCGCATGGACATCATCTCGGTCAATTGCCCGCATACGCCGGCGACCTATCATCTGATGTCGGCGCGGCGGCTCAAGCTGATCCGCTCCGACGCCTATATCGTCAACACCGCGCGCGGCGAGGTGATCGACGAGAACGCGCTCGCCCGTCTGCTCGACAGCGGCGCGATCGCCGGCGCCGGTCTCGACGTGTTCGAGCACGCGCCCGCCGTCAATCCGAAGCTGGTGAAGATGGCGCGCGCCGGCAAGGCGGTGCTGTTGCCGCATATGGGCTCGGCGACGCTCGAAGGCCGTATCGACATGGGCGAGAAGGTCATCATCAACATCAAGACCTTCATGGACGGCCACAGGCCGCCCGACAGGGTCTTGCCCTCGATGTTGTGAGCGCGCGCCGACCCGCAGACGGGCCTGCGGATATTCAGCGCAGCGTGGTGATCGTCGGATGCGTGCCCGACAACGGATTGTTCGGGTCCCAGTCGTAATCGATCGTCTCGAAACGCATGGCGCGCGCATCGACCATCAGCAGCCGGCCGGTGAGCCCTTCGCCGAAGCCGACGATCTCGCGCATCACTTCGAGCGCGATCATCGAGCCGAGGATGCCGGGCAGCGCGCCGAGCACGCCGGCTTCCGCGCAGGCGGGGATGCTGCCTGCCGGCGGCGGCGCGGGAAACAGGCAGCGATAGGTCGGGTTCGGTCTGCCGCCGGCGCCGCGCTCATGTGCGCGGATCGTCGTCAGCGTGCCGTCGAACGTGCCGATCGCCGCCGTCACCAGCGGCTTCTTCGCGAAGAAGCAGGCGTCGGAGACGAGATAGCGCGTGGCGAAATTATCGGTGCCGTCGGCGACGATGTCGTAGCGTGAGATGATGTCGATGGCATTGTCGGCGGTGAGCCGCAGCGCATGCGTCTCGACCGCCACATGCGGGTTGAGCCTGCCGACCTGCGCGGCGGCGCTGTCGACCTTGCGGGCGCCGATATCGGCGGTGGTGTGGATCACCTGCCGTTGCAGGTTGGACAGCGACACCGTGTCGTCGTCGACGATGCCGAGCGTGCCGACGCCGGCGGCGGCGAGATAGAGCAGCACCGGCGCGCCGAGCCCGCCGGCGCCGACCACCAGCACGCGCGCGCGCTTGAGCGCCGCCTGGCCGGGGCCGCCGACCTCGTGCAGGACGATGTGGCGGGCATAGCGTTCGAGTTCGTCGGGACCGAGCATGGCGCGCGCCGGGCCGGGCCGTTACTTGTGCTTGAAATCCGCCGGCCGCTTGCCGACGAAGGCGGCCATGCCTTCCTTCTGGTCGGCGGTGGCGAACAGCGAATGGAACACCCGGCGTTCGAAGCGTACGCCCTCGGCGAGCGAGGTTTCGAGCGCCGCGTTGACCGCTTCCTTGGCCAGCAGCACCGAGGGCAGGCTCATGCCGGCAATGGTCTGTGCCACCTTCATCGCCTCGTCCATCAGGCCGGCGAGCGGCACGACGCGCGCGACCAGGCCGCAGCGTTCGGCCTCGGCCGCGTCCATCGTCCGCCCGGTGAGCACCAGGTCCATCGCCTTGGCCTTGCCGACGGCGCGGGTCAGGCGCTGCGTGCCGCCGATGCCGGGAATGACGCCGAGCTTGATTTCCGGCTGGCCGAATTTGGCATTGTCGGCGGCGATGATCAGGTCGCACTGCATCGCCACCTCGCAGCCGCCGCCGAGCGCGAAGCCGGCGACCGCGGCGACGATCGGCTTGCGGGCGCGCGCCGGCGCGTCCCAGTTGCCGGCGAAATTGCTGAGCAGCACGTCGTTGAACGACTTGTCGGCCATCTCCTTGATGTCGGCGCCGGCGGCGAAGGCTTTCTCCGAGCCGGTGAGCACCATGGCGCCGATCTGCGCGTCGGCGTCGAAGGCGGCGATCGCCTGCGCCAGTTCGGCCATCAGTGCCGAGGACAATGCGTTGAGCGCAGCCGGCCGGTTGAGCCTGATGATGCCGACCCGGCCGCTGATTTCGACGACGATGTTTTCATAAGTGGCCATAAGCATGATCTCCGGGATGGCGGCGGCGCGCGCCGTTATGTCTGGCACATCTATTTCTGACACACGGGGCAATAGAAGGTCGAGCGCCCCGACTGAACGATACGGCGGATCGAGCCGGTGCAGCCGCGTGTCGGGCAGCGTTCGCCCTCGCGGTCATAGACGCGGAAATGGTGCTGGAAATAGCCCAGTTCGCCGTCGGTGCGGCGATGGTCGCGCAGCGACGAGCCGCCGGCTTCGATGGCGGCGTTGAGCACCGCGCGGATCGCCTCGACCAGCGCGTCGGCGCGCTCCGCCGGCCCCCCGCGGCGGTCGGCAAGCGTCGCGGCGCGGCGCTTCGGCGACAGATGCGCGCGGTGCAGCGCCTCGCAGACATAGATGTTGCCGAGCCCGGCGACGGTCCGCTGGTCGAGCAGCGCCGCCTTCAGCGGCGCTTTCTTGCCGGCGCAGGCGGCGGCGAGCAGCGCCGCATCGAAGGCATTGCCGAGCGGCTCCGGCCCCATTGCCCGCATCAGCGGGTCCTGATCGAGCCCGCTGCGCAGCGTCAGCTTCATGAAGCCGAAACGGCGCGGATCGTTGAAGGTGATGCGCGCGCCGTTCGACATGTGGAAGACGATGTGGTCGTGCGTCGCGCTCTTGCCGCGCTCGTAATGGAAATCGCCGGGCGTTGCCTCCTCGTCCGCCCTTGCGATGCGGAACGAGCCGGACATGCCGAGATGCATCATCAGTACCTCGCCCGACGACAGATCGGCGAGCAGGTATTTGGCGCGGCGGCCGAGCCCCTCGACCCTCTGGCCTTCGAGGCGATGCACGAAGCGCTCCGGCAGCGGCCAGCGCAGATCGCCGCGCCGCGCCTCGACGCGCACGAACCGCGCGCCCTCCATTACCGGGGCAAGGCCGCGGCGTACGGTTTCGACTTCGGGCAGTTCCGGCATTCTCTCGACCTCGTTCCGCCGGGCCGGCACTTTCCGGGCCCGCGCGGCGGGATGGTTTACCAGTTTGCCGGCGGTTGCGGACATTCGCCTGCGGGCATGATAGGCAGGGGCGATCGATCGGCAAATAATCGGCCAGAGACCCATGCCCCCCCGACCCGACGGCGAGCAGACCCATTTCGGCTTCCGCGAGGTGCCGCTCGCCGACAAGCAGCGGCTGGTCGACGACGTGTTTCATTCGGTCGCCGGCCGCTACGACCTGATGAACGACCTGATGTCGGGCGGCGTTCACCGCGCCTGGAAGGAGGCGCTGGTCACCGCCGTCAATCCGCCGCGCGGGGATCGCCCGTTCCATCTCCTCGACGTTGCCGGCGGCACCGGCGACATCGCGCTGCGCGTCGTCGAGGCGGGCGGTGAGGCGACCCGCGCCACGGTCTTCGACATCAATGCCGGGATGCTCGCGGTCGGCCGCGAGCGGATCGCGCGGCGCGGCCGTGCGGACGCCATCGCCTTTGTCGAAGGCAATGCCGAGGACCTGCCGTTCCCCGACCGGAGCTTCGACGCCTATACGATCGCCTTCGGCATCCGCAACGTGCCGCGCATCGACCGCGCGCTGGCGGAAGCCTATCGCGTGCTGCGGCCGGGCGGCCGCTTCCTGTGTCTGGAATTTTCGACGCCCGACGTGCCCGGCCTCGACCGGCTCTACGATCTTTATTCCTTCAACGTCATCCCGCCGCTCGGCGGTGTCGTCACCGGCGACCGCGAGTCCTATCGCTATCTGGTCGAATCGATCCGCCGCTTCCCGAAGCCCCAGGCCTTCGCCGACATGATCGCCGCCGCCGGTTTCCGCCGCGTCTCCTATACCCGCATGACCGGCGGTGTGGTGGCGCTGCACAGCGGCTGGCGGCTGTGAGCCGGCGGTGATGCGGTCGTGAGCCTCGGTGTGCCCCCTCTGCTGCGGCTCGCCCGCGCCGGTTTCGTCTTCGCGCGCGAGGGCGTGCTGGCGCTGATCGATCCACGGCCGCTGCCGCTGCCGGCGCGTGGAGCCCTGCGGGTCGCGCGGCTCATCGAGCGGCGCAATGCGGCGGACGGCGCCAGCCGGCTGGCCGCGGCGCTGACGCGGCTCGGCCCGACCTATGTCAAGCTCGGGCAGTTCCTTGCCACCCGGCAGGACGTGGTCGGCGCCGCCATCGCGCGCGATCTCGAACGCTTGCAGGACAAGATGGCGCCCTTCGCGCAGGCCGAGGCGGAGCGCACCGTCGCCGCGGCGCTCGGTACGCCGCTTGCCGAGCAGTTCGTATCGTTCGGCCCGCCGGTCGCCGCCGCCTCGATCGCGCAGGTGCATCGCGCCGAGATCGAGACGCCGGACGGCCGCAAGCCGGTGGCGGTGAAGGTGTTGCGGCCGGGCATCGAGCGGCGCTTCCAGAGCGATCTGGCCGCCTTCGCCTTCGTCGCGCGCAAGGCGGAGGCGCTGTCGGCCGAGGCGCGCCGGCTGCGCCTCGTCGAGGTGGAACGCACGCTGGCACGCTCGGTAGCGATGGAGATGGATTTCCGCCTGGAGGCAGCGGCGCTGTCGGAGATGGCGGAGAACACGAAGGATGACGACGGTTTCCGCGTGCCGGCCGTCGACTGGAACCGCACGGCGCGCGACGTGCTGACGCTCGAATGGATCGACGGCACGCCGCTCAACGACCGCGCCGCGCTTGCCGCCAAGGGCTTCGACCTGCCGGCGCTCGGCCGCTCGGTGATCCAGAACTTCCTGCGGCACGCGCTGCGCGACGGCTTCTTCCATGCCGACATGCATCCCGGCAATCTGTTCGTCGATAACGACGGCAATCTCGTCGCCGTGGATTTCGGTATCATGGGCCGGCTCGGCGCCAAGGAGCGGCTATTCCTCGCGGAAATCCTGTTCGGCTTCATCACCCGCGACTACCGGCGCGTCGCGCAGGTGCATTTCGACGCCGGCTATGTGCCGCCGCATCACTCGGTGGAAAATTTCGCGCAGGCGATCCGTGCCATCGGCGAGCCGATCCACAACCGCACCGCCGAGCAGATCTCGATGGCGAAGCTGTTGACCCTGCTGTTCGAGGTGACGGCGCTGTTCGACATGCGCACCCGCCCCGAACTGTTGATGCTGCAAAAGACCATGGTGGTGGTCGAGGGCGTCGCCCGCACGCTCGACCCACGGCTTGATATGTGGACCACCGCCGATCCGGTGGTGCGCGACTGGATGGAGCGCAATCTCGGCCCCGCCGGCCGGCTGCACAATGTGGCGGAGGGCGCCGGCGAGATCGGCCGCTTCCTCGGCCAGGTGCCGGGCCTGCTCACCCGCGCCGGTACGCTGTTCGAACAGATCGATGCCGCGACCCGCGACGGGCTGGTGCTGGCGCCGGAGACGGTCGCCGCCATCGGCGCCGCCGAGCGGCGCGCCGGCCGTGCCCGCACCCTGGCGCTGTGGGCGATCGCGGCGCTGCTCGCCGGTATCCTGCTGACGCTCTGGCTGTGATGGCAATGATTGCAATGCAATCATTTGCAGTCTAGCATCGGCGGCATGGCCAGCCTGACCATCCGCAAGCTCGACGAGGCGATGAAGGCGCGGCTGCGGCTGCGCGCCGCCCGCAACGGCCGCTCGGTCGAGGACGAAGTGCGCACCCTGCTACGGCAGGCGGCCGAGGAGGATGGCGATATTGCCGCGTCCGCGCCGCTGCCCGCTATTTCGCCAGCCGCAGCACCCGCCGACCATCGCGACAGCCGGCGCGTGCTGCTGATCGTCGGCGGCGGCATCGCCGCTTACAAGTCGCTCGACCTGATCCGCCGGCTGCGCGAGCGCGGCATCGGCGTGCGCTGCATCCTCACCAGAGCGGCGCAGCAATTCGTCACGCCGCTTGCCGCCGGCGCCATCGCCGGCACGCGCGTCTTCACCGATCTGTTCGATGCCGACAGCGAGTTCGACGTCGGCCATATCCGCCTCGCCCGCGACACCGACCTCGTCGTCGTCGCGCCGGCGACCGCCGACCTGATGGCGAAGCTCGCCAACGGCCATGCCGACGATCTCGCCACCGCCGTGCTGCTCGCCACCGACAAACCGATCCTGCTGGCGCCGGCGATGAATCCGGCGATGTGGGCAAACCGCGCGACGCAGCGCAATCTGGCGCAATTGCGTGCCGACGGCGTCGCGCTCGTCGGTCCCAATGCCGGCGAGATGGCGGAGGCGGGCGAACGCGGCGTCGGCCGCATGGCCGAGCCGCTGGAGATCGCCGCCGCCGCGCAGACGCTGCTCGTGCCCGATCCGCGGCGGCTTGCCGGCTTGCGGGTCATCATCACCTCGGGGCCGACGCACGAGCCGATCGACCCGGTGCGCTATATCGCCAACCGTTCCTCCGGCAAGCAGGGCCATGCGATCGCGGCAGCGGCGGCGCGCGCCGGTGCAGCGGTGACGCTCATCAGCGGCCCGGTGACGATCTCCGATCCGCCCGGCGTGAGCGTGGTCAGGGTCGAGACGGCGCGCGAGATGCTCAAGGCGGTGGAGGCGGCGCTGCCCGCCGATATCGCGATCTTTGCCGCCGCCGTCGCCGACTGGCGCGTCGCCCGCGACAGCGAACAGAAGATCAAGAAGACCGGTCGCGGCGTGCCCGATCTGTCGCTGACCGAGAACCCGGACATCCTCGCCACGGTCGCGCAACGCAAAGCGCGGCGGCCGCGGCTGGTGATCGGCTTTGCCGCGGAAACCGAGCATGTCGACCGCAACGCCAAGGCCAAGCGCGCGCGCAAGGGCTGCGACTGGATTCTGGCGAACGACGTGTCGCCGGCAACCGGCGTGATGGGTGGCGACCGCAATACCATCCACCTGGTCACCGAGGCCGCCATCGAGGTCTGGCCGACGCAGAGCAAGGACGCCGTGGCGCGCATGCTGATCGAGAAAATCGCCGACACCCTCGACGAGACGATAACCGGAGACAAGACATGAGCGCCGTCGCCGTCCGCGTCCGCCGGTTGCCGCATGGCGCCGATCTGCCGCTACCCGCTTATCAGACCGAACATGCCGCCGGCCTCGATCTGATCGCGGCGGTGCCGGCCGACGCGCCGCTGACGCTTGCCCCCGGCGGCAGCGGCCGGGTGCCCACCGGGCTCTGCATCGCGCTGCCGCCCGGCTACGAGGCGCAGGTGCGGCCGCGCTCGGGGCTCGCCGCGAAACACGGTGTTACCGTGCTCAACGCGCCCGGCACCGTCGATGCCGATTATCGCGGCGAGGTTCAGGTGATCCTGATCAATCACGGCCGCGAGCCGTTTGCGGTGACGCGCGGCACGCGCATCGCGCAGATGGTGATCGCGCCGGTGACCGTTGCGCGGCTCGTCGAGGTGGCCGAACTCGACGACACGTCGCGCGGCGCGGGGGGCTTCGGGTCCACCGGCTGAACTATGGCAGGACTGAGACAATTTAACGGCTGGACTGTGGAACCGGTTAGCTGTTACTCCGATACCGTCCCTTCCCCGTCAGGGTGACGTTCATGCCACCGCTCCCGCGCAAAGGTGTCCTGGCCATCGCCGCCGTCGTCGATGTCGCCTTGCACAGTCGCACCCGGCCGGTGTCCGCCAAGATCCTGGCGGCGCGCCAGCAGCTCCCGCCGCGGCATCTGGAGCCGGTGTTGCAGGCGCTGGTCCGCGACGGGTTGCTGCGGGGCGTCCGTGGGCCGCACGGTGGTTACGCGCTCGCCCGTCCATGCGGCGAGATCACCGTCGATGCCATCGTCCGCGCCGCCGGCAAGGCCGAGGATGCCGACGAGTTGCAGTTGCCGCAGTCGACCCTGATCCGCGATGTCGTGCAGCCGGCCCTCTCGACGGCGGAGCGGGCATTCTCCGACGCGCTCGGCAATATCAGCCTTGCGCAGATGGTGGAGCGCGCCACCGCCGCCGTTTCCGCCTGAGTTACGCGGCGCGCCGTTACGGCGTTCACGGTCTGGACTCTTACCCGGCGATTCTCGTTAGGGGTATGGTGGCGGGCGATTCGAGGCGGCGGGGCAGCGGCCGCAATTCCGTGGGGCCAAGGCGGTATGCCGGACGCGAGCCGGACAGTATGCGGGGGGCGTTGCGCCCGCCCGCGGCAAAGCGGATTCCGGAGCGCGCTGGCGCGTGCCGGCGCGCTTAGCGCGCTTGGCGCTCTGCGCGGCGCCGCCTTTTTATTCGCATTCCTGTCGTCCGCATGGTTGTCGCCCGCCTTGGCGCAGGCGCCTGATCTTCCCGATCGCGTCGCGCTTTACCGCGCCGCGCTCGCCGGTCTGACGACGCAGGAGTTCACCGGGCTGGCGCTGACGCTCGGCCTGTTGTGCTTTGCCGTCGTCACCGCCGTCGTGCTGGTGCGCACGCGCGCGCAGGCGGCGCGCCGCGAGACGGCGCTGCGCGACGAGATCCTGACATTGCGCGGCAACGTCGAGCGCGTCCACGCGCTGCTGATGGCCGAGCCGCAGATCCTCATCGCGTGGCCGACCCGACCCGATTTCAGTGCGGACGCCGATCCCGCCGGCGAGCCGACCGTGCTCGGCGATCTCAGGCTCGCCGCCGACGGTCATGGCACGAGCCGGCCGCTCGCCTTCGGCACCTGGCTCGATGCGAAAACCGCGCAGCGGCTGGAAGCGGCGGTGGAGACGCTGCGCGCCGCCGGGCGCGGCTTCGTCATGCCGTTGACGACGCTTGCCGGCCGGCAGATCGAAGCGGAAGGCCGCGCCATCGGCGACAGCGCCGTGCTGCGCCTGAAGGACGTCAGCGGCGTCAAGCTCAACCTGTTCGAGCTGACCGCCAAATACGATGCGCTCTCCACCAATGTCGAAACGCTGCGGCATCTGATCGACGCGGTCGCCTCGCCGGTCTGGGCGCGCGACGCCGACGGCCGTCTGGTCTTCGCCAATGCCGCTTATGCGCGCGCCGTCGATGCCAGAGACGGCGCCGACGCGGTGGCGCGCGGGCTCGAACTGCTCGACCGGCCGGTGCGCGAGGAACTGGCGCGGCTGCGCGCCGCCGGTACGGTATTCCACGGCCGCCTGCCGGCGATCGCCGCCGGTGCGCGGCGCAATTTCGATGTCGTCGATGTGCCGGGCCGCAGCGGCAGCGCCGGTATCGCTGTCGACGCGACGGAAACCGAAATGCTGCGCGCCGAATTGCGGCGCACCACCGATGCGCATCGCCGCACGCTCGACGGGCTGGCGACCGGCGTCGCCATCTATTCCGCCGACCAGACGCTGGTGTTCTACAATGCCGCGTTTCAGGCGCTGTGGGATCTCGATGCCGGCTTCCTCGATCAGGGGCCGAGCGATAACGCCGTGCTCGAACGGCTGCGCGCCGCGCACCGGCTGCCGGAAGAACAGGACTTCCGGCAATGGAAGGCGCAGTTGCACGAAGCCTATCGTGCCATCGAGCCGAAGGAGCAGATGTGGCACCTGCCGGACGGCCGGGCGCTGCGCGTCGTCACCACGCCGAACCCGGAAGGCGGCGTCACCTATGTGTTCGAGGACGTCACCGAGCGGCTCGACCTGGCGCGCCGCTACGACGCGCTGATCAAGGTGCAGAGCGAAACGCTCGACCATTTCGCCGAAGCGGTGGCGGTGTTCGGCAGCGACGGGCGCATCCGTCTGCACAACCCGGCCTTCGCCACGATGTGGCGGTTGCAACCGGCGGCGCTGGAGGAGCACCCGCATGTCGAGGCGGTGATCGCCTGGTGCCAGGCGCAGCACGACGACACGACGCTGTGGCGGGCGATCCGCACCGCCGTCACCTCGATCGACCAGCGCGAGCCGATGTCGGGAACGCTGGAGCGGCGCGACGGCAGCGTGCTGGTCTGCGCCAGCCTGCCGTTGCCGGACGGCGCCACCATGGTCACCTTCCGCGACGTCACCGACACCGTCAACATCGAGCGCGCGCTGCGCGAGCGCAACGATGCGCTGGAAGCCGCCGACCGGATCAAGGTCAATTTCGTCCAGCACGTTTCCTACGAGTTGCGCTCGCCGTTGACCAATATCATCGGCTTTGCGCATTTCCTCGGCGATCCGGCCTTCGGCCCGCTGAGCGACAAGCAGCGCGAATATCTCGGCTACATGACCGCCTCGACCAATGCGCTGCTCGCTCTGATCAACAACATCCTCGATCTCGCCAGCATCGATGCCGGCGCGATGACGCTCGATCTCGGCCCGGTCGATGTGCGCGCCACCATGGAGGCGGCAGCGGAAGGCATTCAGGATCGCCTCGTCGGCCGCAACCTGAAGCTCGACATCCGCGCCGCCGCCGATATCGGCAGCTTCGAGGCCGACGGCCGGCGGGTGCGCCAGGTGCTGTTCAATTTGCTGTCGAACGCCGCCGGTTTCTCGCCGCCGGGCGACACCATCACGTTGACCGCCGAACGCAAGGCCGGCGCGGTAGTGTTCTCGGTCAGCGATCATGGCGCCGGCATTCCGCCCGAGGTGCAGGACAAGGTGTTCGAGTGGTTCGAAAGCCACTCCAACGGATCGGATCATCGCGGCAGCGGGCTCGGTTTGTCGCTGGTGCGCTCCTTCGTTGCCTTGCACGGCGGCAGCGTGACGTTGAAGTCCGCGCC
>Ga0182744_1001747_pt1 | contig 18668 bp, 15 predicted proteins | sample eDN3rd30CKraftMG_FD_128525 | JGI IMG/M metagenome (GOLD analysis project Ga0182744, IMG submission 128525) | Enriched Miracle-Growth compost microbial communities from Emeryville, California, USA - eDNA 3rd pass 30_C Kraft MG (version 2) (version 2) ...
AAGAAGCTGACTCTTGTGGTCGAGCCCCGCCTGACCGACGCGAAAGCCTGGTACGTCGCTGCCTCCACCGGCGAAATCGAGGGGATCGAGTACGCTCACCTCGAGGGCGAGGAAGGCCCGCAGATCGAAACGGAACAGGGCTTCGATATCGACGGCATGCGCATCAAGGTCCGGCTGGACTTCGGCGCCGCGTTCATCGAGTGGCGTAGCTGGTTCAAGAATCCTGGCGTGTGATCGGAGGCGAGCGACATGGCCGTCAACACTACACGGATAACCATCGGCGCCGACGCCTGGACGGATGTCGGCGGCGGCCAGCCGTTTGTCACGGTTTTCACTGAAGAAACCCGGGTCACCTATCTGCACATTGGCCAGGAGGCGCCGCCGATCGATACGCCGCACCGTTTCGCCCTGCCGAGCGGCTTCGAGAACGCGGCCAACCTATCACTCGGAGTGGGCGACAAAGTCTTCGCGCTGTCGGGAGAAGGCAGCGTACACGTCATCGTGCTGGCGGGCAGCACATGAATCTAAATCCCCTCGCTTCGCGGCAGGGGCGCTTCCCGGGTCTTCCGGGCGTCGCGTCGGTGATCGTGACGATTCAGCAATAATCACCCCATGTCTTCCCGGTCTGCTATCCGGCGGATGAGGAAGGGGAGACGGCCGCGGTGCCGGTCCGCAACAGCCGGGCGCTCTCGTGCGCCCGGCATTTCTCCCGGAGGATGAGCGATGTCAGTTTTCGATCGCCTGGACGGCATAGTAAGCCGCACCATCGACGCCGTGAATGAGATCCCGTTCGTGCTGACGCCCATGAAATCGACGCCGAACGGACGCCCGGAAGCGGACCAGAGCCGAAGGGTGATCGAAGGTAAGGGGGTCTTCGACTACGTCGACGCCGACGCGGCGCTCGAACTCGGCAACCGGGACCGCCGTGGAAACGACCTCCGCACGCTCCTGGACGCTCCCCGGCCGGTCCTGTCGGTCGACCGCCGATACTTCCCTGTAGCAGCCGATGAGCCGCGCCAGGGCGATTCGGTGACGTTCCCTGATCGATCCGACCTCCCGACGTTCAAGGTCGTCAGCGTTCAGCGGGACGGGTTGTCGAGGCTCGAGGTGCAGTTGGTGAAGGGGTGACCAAGACCTGGCACCGGAATTGGCACCGGACGTAAAAGCATAGGACCGAACAGGCTCGGAAAACTGGCATGTGATTTATGAAAAGAGCCCGGATTTCCGGACTCTTTCGTATCAGGGAGGACAGGAGTAGACGCTTGTTCCCGCTTTTTAAGTCCCTTGTGTCTACCAGTTCCACCACGTCCGCCCGGGCCGGCTTCGGCCATGCCCAGCCTGCCGGCGATCAATGGCATGGAAGCGCTCGGCCGGGCAAGTTATGCGGGCGCATTAAATCGCGGTAATCTTGCTTCCATTCCGCCCATTCGGCGTTGTTTGTCCACAATGCTGCTGAAATGGCGGCGCCAGTAGTTCCCGGCAAACCGGGATGCGGTGGTGACGAATGAGGGCTGGAGCGTGCGCACGAAGATCGTAGCCTGCCTGATCGCGGTCGCGCTGGCGTTCGGGCTGGCGGTTGTCGCCGGCCCCGGGGCCGTTACCCGCTACAAGGCACATGCCGCGCAGGGCGATCGCGCCCGCAACCAGCAAGGCCCGCGGCCGACCGCCGTCGTCACAGCGCCGGTGCAGACGACAGACTTTCCCATCATGCGCTACAGCACCGGGTTCCTGTCCTCCCCCGCCGTCGTCAACGTCGGCTCGCGCATCGCAAGCCAGATCACCGAAATCCCGGTCAAGGACGGCCAGACGGTCAAGGCCGGCGACATCCTGTTCAAACTCGACGACTCCGCGCTGAACGCCCAGCTTGCCAAGGACCAGGCGGGCCTTGCCAAGGATCAGGCGGCGCTGGTGAGCGCCCAGGCCGACCTCGACCGGGCTCGAGAAATTCTCGCCAAGGGCGCCGGGACCCAGCAGGCCTATGACGAGCAGCTTGCCACCACCAAGGGACTGGAAGCGGCGGTCGAGGCCGACCAGGCCGCGATCCGGGCCGACAAGGTCCAGCTCGGCTATGCCACGATCGTGGCGGCGACCCCCGGGCGCCTCGGCACGATCAACGCTTCGGTCGGCGACCTCGTCGGCAGCGGAAACGGCCAGTCGGGCACCAACACGTCGACCACGCAGCAATCGGGCTCCTCCTCCCAGCCGCTGGTGACGATCACCCGGATGGACCCGCTGAGGGTGACGTTCACCCTGCCCGAGGCCGACCTCGGCCTTCTCCAGTCGGCGATCGCAAACCCCGGCCAGGCGACGGTTACGCTCAGCAGCCGCGACGACGGCGGCGGCCCGCTGGCGCAGGGCGCGCTGGATTTCCTCGATTCCTCCGTCGACACGACCTCGGGCACGATCGCGGCGCGCGCCTCGGTCGACAACAGCGCCGGCAAGCTCTGGCCCGGCCTCTACGTCAACGTCGCGATCCGCTTCGGAACGCTCAAGGATGCGGTGACGGTGCCGACGGTCGCGCTGCAAACCGGACAGAAGGGGCCGTATGTGTTCGTGGTCGGCGCCGACGGCAAGGCATCCATGAAAACCGTGACGATCGCCATGTCCAACGACCGGCAGACGGCGGTCTCGGCCGGGCTGAACAGGGGTGAAAAGGTCGTGGTCGAAGGCCAGGGACGGCTCAAGGACGGCGCGCCGGTCACCGAGGACACCGGAGCCGCCAGGATTTCCGAGGCTGCCTTGACGGAAACCGGCAAATGATCTCCGAATTCTGCATCCGGCGGCCCGTCGCCACGCTGCTGATGTCGATCGCGCTGATTTTGGCCGGCGCCTTCGCCTACCGGCTGCTGCCGGTGGCCGCTCTGCCCAGCGCCGAGTTCCCGGTCGTCAATGTCTCGGCCTCGCTGCCGGGCGCCTCGCCGGAGACGATGGCGACCTCGGTCGCCACGCCGCTGATCAAGCAATTGTCCACCATCGCCGGCATCGATTCCATTTCGACCAGCAACACGCTGGGCAACACCTCGATCGCCATCCAATTCGTGCTCGGCCGCGACATCGACGCGGCGGCGGCCGACGTGCAGGCCGCGATCGCGCGCACGCAGCGCCAGTTGCCGCCGCAGATGACCACGCCGCCCAGCTATCGCAAGGTCAACCCGGCCGATGCGCCGATCCTGATCCTGGCGCTGACGAGCGAGGTGACGCCGCTCACGCAACTGGACGCCTTCGCCCAGAACGTCATTTCTCCTGCGCTGTCGACGATCAACGGCGTCGCCCAGGTGCAGATCTTCGGCAGCCGGGAATATGCGGTGCGCATCCAGGTCGATCCCAGCCTGCTTGCCGCCCGCAACATCTCGGTCTCGCAACTGGAAACGGCGATCGCCAACGCCAACAGCCAGACGCCGCTCGGCACGCTCAGCGACGACCAGCAGCAACTCACCATCACCGCCAACACCCAGCTGGAGAACGCCGGCCAGTTCGGCCAACTGGTCATCGCCGACAACAACGGCCGGCCGGTGCATCTCGCCGACGTCGCCCGCGTGATCGATTCCGTCGCCGTGACCACGTCCGGAAGCTGGTACGACGCGACACCCTCCATCCTGATGGCCGTGCAGCGCCAGCCCGACGCCAACACCGTGGATGTCGTGCAGCGAGTCAAGGCGATGGTGCCGAGCTTCGCCGACCAGTTGCCGCCTCAGGCGAACCTGAAGACACTGAACGACCGCTCCGTCTCGATCCAGTCGGCGGTCAGCGACGTGCAGTTCACGCTGACGCTGACCATCGTGCTGGTGATCATGGTCATCTTCCTGTTCCTGCGCCGCGTAACCGCAACGATCATTCCCGCCGTCGCCGTGCCGATCTCGCTGATCGCCACGCTGGCCGTCATGTATCTTCTCGGCGCTTCCATCGACAACATCTCGCTCATGGGCATGACGCTATCGGTCGGCCTCGTCGTCGACGACGCCATCGTCATGCTGGAAAACATCTTCCGCCACATGGAGGAGGACGGGCTTTCGGCGTTCGAGGCCGCGCTGAAAGGCTCGCGCGAAATCGGCTTCACCATCATTTCCATCTCGATCTCGCTGGTGGCCGTCTTCCTGCCCATCCTCCTGATGGGCGGCGTCGTCGGCCGCATCCTCAACGAGTTCGCCATGGTCGTCACCGCCGCCATCCTCGCCTCCATGGTGGTTTCGCTGACGCTGACGCCGATGCTGTGCTCGCGGCTGCTCCGGGCACCCCGGAAGCAGGCCGACGCGAAAGGGCACGGATTCATCCTGCGCGGCTACGATTCGGCGCTCGGCTTCTGCCTGAAGAACACGGCGCTGGTCGGGTTGCTGTTCCTCGTCACCACCGCCATGTCGGTGTGGCTGCTGGAAAGCTCGCCGAAGGGTTTCTTTCCGCAGGAAGACATCGGCCAGCTGGCCGTCAGCACGCAGGCGCGGCAGGACATCTCCTACGACCAGATGGTGGCACTGCAGACCCGCGTCGCCGCGATCTTCGCCAAGTCGCCCTATGTCGCGCATGTCGCCCAGTCGGCCGGCTCCAACAATGGCGGCGCGCTCAACAACGGTCGCCTGTTCGTGGAACTCAAGCCGAAGGACCAGCGACCGCCGCTCGAACAGGTGTTGTCGGCGCTGCGCCGCGAAACCGGGACAGTCGCCGGCATCAACGTTTTCATGACGCCAGTGCAGAACCTCAGCCTCGGCTCGCGCGCCTCGGCCAGCCAGTACCAGCTCGTGGTGCAGGCACTCGACAACGACACGACCGACGAGTGGGCCGGCCGCATCGCCGATGCCATGACCCAGGACCGCGCGCATTTCGTCGATGTCGCCACCGACCTCAGCAACAACGCCCTGCAGGCCACCATCAAGGTCGATCCCGACAAGGCGGCGGCGCTCGGCGTCACCAACGACGTCCTGCGCTCGACCCTCTATTCTTCCTTCGGCACGCAGCAGGCCGCCACCATCTTCGAGAGCGCCGACAGCTATCCCGTGATCCTGGAAGCGGACCCGCGCATTCCATGGTCGCCGGAGTCGCTGCTCGGGCTGAAGGTGGCCGGCGCCAACGGCAATCTCGTGCCGCTCGGCGCCTTCGCCACGGTGGAGCGCACCGCCGGGCCGCTGGCGGTGAACCAGCTCGGCCAGCTGCCGGCGGTGACGGTCTCGTTCAACCTGCCGGCCGGCGTGTCGCTCGGCACCAGCACGGACCGCATCGAGGCGATCAAGGCGGAACTGCACCTGCCGCACACGGTTTCCACCACCTATGCCGGCACGGCCAAGACGTTCCAGGATTCGGCCGCGAACCAGGGGCTGCTCATTCTCGCCGCGATCCTGACCATCTATATCGTGCTCGGCATGCTCTACGAGAGCTTCATCCACCCGCTGACGATCCTGTCCGGGCTGCCTTCGGCCGTGCTCGGCGCGCTGCTCGCGCTGAGGCTGGCGGGCATGGACATCTCGATCATAGCGCTGATCGGCATCCTGATGCTGATCGGCATCGTCAAGAAGAACGGCATCATGATGGTGGACGTGGCGATCGACCTGCGCCGCAGCGGCATGTCGCCCGTGGACGCCATCCACCGCGCCTGCCTGATGCGGTTCCGGCCGATCATGATGACGACGCTGGCGGCGCTGATGGGCACGCTGCCGATCGCGCTCGGCGCCGGGGCCAGCGCCGAACTGCGCCAGCCGCTCGGCGTGGCGGTGGTCGGCGGGCTGCTGGTCTCGCAACCGCTGACCCTGTTCGTGACGCCGGTCATCTATCTTTACCTTGAGTGGCTCTCCAACCGGATCGGCCGGGCGTTCGGCTCGTCGCCGCGGCAACCGGATCTGGCAAGGCCTGCCGCCTGACCCGGTCGCCGTGGGTGGCGCCGGCGGCCGGCCTCACCTACATAGAGGCGGATTTATCCGGAGCCATTCATGACAGCGCCTCTTTTCCAGCCCATCACCCTCGACGGCCTCACCTTTCCCAACCGCATCGCCATCGCCCCGATGTGCCAGTATTCGGCCGACGACGGCTCCGCTACCGACTGGCATGTGCAGCAGTGGATGAGCTACGCCCTGTCCGGCGCGGGCATGATCACGGTGGAGATGACCAATGTCGAGCGCCGCGCCCGCATTTCGCATGGCTGCCTCGGCCTCTATTCCGACCACAACGAAGCGGCCGCCAGGCGCGCGCTGGATGCCGCCCGCCGCGTCGCCGCGCCCGGCACCAAGTTCGGTACCCAGCTTGCCCATGCCGGCCGCAAGGCGTCCTGCCTCAGGCCATGGGAGGGCGGCGGGCCGCTGCCGGCCGGCCAGGACCCGTGGCCGGTCGTGTCGGCCTCGGCCATCGCCTATGATGAGGGCTGGCAGGTGCCGCATGCGCTGAGCGAGGAGGAAATCTGGCAGGTCGTCGAGCGCTTCGCCGACGCCGCGCGGCGCGCGGAACGCGCCGGCTTCGACTTCATCGAGCTGCATGGCGCGCACGGCTACCTCATCTTCCAGTTCCTGTCGCCGCTCTCCAACAAGCGCACGGACCGCTGGGGCGGCTCGCTGGAAAACCGCATGCGCTTTGCGGTGGAGATCGCCCGGGCCGTGCGCAAGGCGGCCCCTCGCCTGATGCTCGGCGCCCGGCTGTCGGTGAAGGACGGGGTGAATGGCGGCTTCGACGTCGAGGACGCGATCGAGGTGGCCAGGGCGCTGAAGGCCGAAGGGGTCGCCTATATCTGCTGTTCCAGCGGCGGCAACTCGCCGTTGCAGAAGTTTCCCTCCGGGCCCGGCTACCAGGTCGATCTGGCGGAAGCCGTGGGCAAGGGCGCCGACATTCCGGTGCGCGCCGTCGGGCTGATAACCGACCCGTCCCATGCCAATTCGATCGTCGCCGAGGGCCGTGCCGACATGGTGGCGCTGGCGCGGGCGTTCCTCGCCGATCCGCGCTGGGGCTGGCGCGCTGCGGCAACGCTGGGCGAACCGATCCACGCCGCCCCGCAACTGCTGCGCTCGGTCACCACCATGCAGCACTGGGTGAAAGACGCGCAGCAATAGAACCGCATTCCCGGGCGCAAAACCGCATCACGCTTTTGCTGGAAATGCTTGGGCTGCAACCTTTGGCCCCAGCCCGCGTTTTGCAGGAAATACCAGTCGGCAAGCAGGTCTGGCCGAGAGACCGCTTTATCTGCAATTCCTCAAGCTGGAGGCATCCATGGCAAAACTTGTCTACTCGATCGTCGAGCATGATGGCGGCTGGGCCTACAAGGTGGGGTCCACGTTTTCGGAAACCTTCCCCAGCCGGACCCAGGCGCTGCACGCCGCGGAAATGGCTTCGTCCGAGCAGCAGATCGCTGGCTCCACGGACGGCATCGTCTATGAGGATTCCGAAGGCAAGTGGCACGAGGAAGTAGCGGACGGCAGCGACCGGCCGCAGACCGAAGTCTCGGAATAAGCACCGGTAAAAAAAGCACATCGGCGGCACGGGAGCCCGTGCCGCCGATGCGTCAGGCGCCTCTCGAAGAGAGGCCGGGAGGATTACTTGCCGAGCCAGACCGTGCCGCTCTTGTTGGTCACCGGCACGCCGACGGCATTGCCGTATTCGGTCCACGAACCGTCATAGTTGCGCACCTCGTAGCCGAGCAGGCGCTTGAGCGCGAACCACGAATGGCTGGAACGCTCGCCGATGCGGCAATAGGTGATGACCGGCTTGGAGCCGTCGACGCCCTTGTCGGCATAGATCTTGCGGATTTCGTCGAGCGGCTTGTAGGTGCCGTCCTCGTTGACGATCGTCGCCCACGGCACGTTCTCGGCGCCCGGGATATGGCCGGCGCGGATCGAGAGTTCCTTCACGCCTTCCGGCGCGAAGATCTTGCCGAGATATTCATCGGGCGAGCGGATATCGATCAGCTTGCCGTCGATGCGGCCCTCGACCACGTCGAGCACGTTGGTCAGGCGCGCGCGCAGGCTGTTGTCGCGCTCCGGCAGTTCGATGGACGAGGCCTTGAAGGACGGCACGTCGGTGGTCAGCGGCAGCTTGCGCGCTTCCCACAGCTTGCGGCCGCCATCGAGCAGCTTCACGCGGTCGCCGAAGCCGTAGACGTCCAGCACCCAGGCGCCCCAGGCTGCGAACCAGTTGTTGTGGTCGCCATAGATGATGACAGTGGTGTCGTTGTCGACACCGGCCTTGCGCAGCGTCGCCTGCAGCTTCTCACGCGAGGCGATGTCGCGGTTCACGGTGTCGACCAGATCGACATGCCAGTCGAGATTGGTCGCGCCGGGAATGTGGCCGCCGGCATAGACGCCCGGGTCGACGCTGACTTCAAACAGCCGCACCTTCGGGTCGTTGATATGCTCCTGCAGCCATTCGGCGGTTACAAGCGAATGAGAAACCGAGTTAGCCATGGATTTCCTGCCTTTCTGAACCAATGAATTCCTGTCGCGAGGCAAGCCGGCGCCGTCCGCGCGCCTTGGGGCGCCCGGCCATCTCTCCCGCTTGTCGGTGTTTCAGTCCTGCGCTCAAGGCAGCCGCGCTGCCCGGGCATCAATCGTTGAAGTACCGCCCTTCTTTGACTTCAGCAGCATAGCCCGCACGAATAGCGAAGTCGCCGAAATGCTCTTTCTCCAGACGGTCTTTCGCGAAATGACCTATTACTTTTTCCAGATACTCTAGAATAATTTTCTCACCAACGTTTTCGAGCACCATCTTGTTCAAGCGCTGGCCATGGAAGCCGCCGCCCAGATAGAGATTATATTTCCCCGGCGCGCGGCCGGTCAGCGCGATCTCGGCGATGTAGGGGCGTGCGCAGCCGTTGGGGCAACCGGTCATGCGGATGGTGATCGGCTCTTCGGAAAGTCCGTGCGTGGCGAGGATCGCGTCGATCTTGGTGATGAGGTCGGGCAGGTAGCGCTCGCTCTCGGCCATGGCGAGCCCGCAGGTCGGCAGGGCGACGCACGCCATGGAATTGAGGCGCAGCCCGCTGCCGGCATTGAGGCCATCCAGCTTGTACTCTTTCAGCAGCGCGTTGATGACCGGCCGGTCTTCGGCCGCCACGTCGGCGATGATGAGGTTCTGGTTCGGTGTGACGCGGAACATGCCCTTATGGCTCTCGGCGATGGCGCGCAGGCCGTCGAGCAGCGGCTTTTCCGGGAAATTGCTGACCCGGCCGTTCTGGACGAACAGGGTGTAGTGCCAGCGCCCGTCCTCGCCCTCGGTCCAGCCGATCGGGTCGCCGTTCGAGGTGAAGCTGTAGGCGCGAGCCTCGCCGAGTTCGAAGCCGAGATGGCGTTCGATCTCGGCCTTGATGAAATCCAGCCCCTTGTCGTCGACGGTGTATTTGAAGCGGGCGCGGGCGCGATCGAGCCGGTCGCCATAGTCGCGCTGCACCATCATGGTGGCGTCGCACATCTCCAGCACCTTGTCGGCCGGCAGGAAGCCGATGACGCTGGCCAGCCGCGGATAGGTCTTCGGCGCCTGGTCGGTACGCCCCATGCCGCCGCCGATGGCGACGTTGAAGCCGACCAGCTTGCCGTCCGCGACGATGGCGATGAAGCCCAGGTCCTGCGCATAGACATCGATGTCGTTGATCGGCGGAACGACGAAACCGATCTTGAACTTACGCGGCATGTAGGTCCTGCCGTAGAGCGGCTCCTCGGGGCCGCTCACCGGCTTGCGTTCCTCCCCGTACCAGATCTCTTCATAGGCGTGGGTCTTGGGAATGGCGTGGTCGCTGGCCTGCTTGGCCAACGCGTGAACCTGCGCATGCAGCGCCGAAAGCTGCGGGTTGATCGAGGCCATGACGCCGCGGGAATCGTCGCCGCAGGCGGCCCGCGTGTCCAGAAGCACTTCGCGCAATCCCTGCACCAGCGCCTTCAAATTCTTCTTGTGGATGTAATGAAACTGGAACGTCTGGCGCGTCGTCAGGCGCAGGGAATTATTGCCGTAGGCGCGGCCCAGCTCGTCGAGCTTCAGCCACTGCGCCGGCGACAGCACGCCGCCCGGCAGGCGCACGCGCGCCATGAAGCGGTAGGCCGGCTCCAATTTCTGCCGGCGGCGCTCGTCGCGGATGTCGCGGTCGTCCTGCTGGTAGACGCCGTGGAACTTCATCAGCTTGATGTCGGTGCCGGGCACCGCCGCCGTCAGTTCCGCCTCGAGCCCGGCCGCGATGGTGCCGCGCAACTGATCGCTGTTGGCCTTCAGCGTCTCATCCGGCCCAAGCTTTTCCAGCGGCTGCGAGACATCGCGGCTGCGGTCTATTTCAAGCGTGCTCATCACGAACCTCAGTACACATCGATCTGGTAACGGTGGTCGGCCTTGAGCGCCGCCAGGTATTCGCCGGCGGCCTCGCGGGTCAGCCCGCCCTCCCGCTCCACGATGGTGGTCAATGCCGCGTGGACATCGGGGGCCAGCTTGGCGCCGTCGCCGCAGACATAGAGATGCGCGCCCTCCTCCAGCCAGGCATAGACGTCGCGCGCCTGTTCGAGCAGGCGATGCTGGACGTAGATCTTCTTTGCGGTATCGCGGGAGAAGGCGACGTTCATGTTGGTCAGCACCTTGTCCTTCAGCAGGCCCTGCCATTCGATCTGGTAGAGGAAATCGCTATCGAAGTTGCGCTCGCCGAAGAACAGCCAGGATTTGCCGGAAGCCCCCCTCGCCTCGCGCTCCTGCAGGAAGGCGCGGTAGGGCGCGACGCCGGTGCCGGCCCCGATCATGATGATCGGCTTGTCGTCTTGCGGCAGGCGGAAATGGGCATTTGCCTGGATATAGACAGGCACCGTCGCGTCGGGCTCGGCCCGGCCGGCGAAATGGCCGGAGGCTACCCCTTCGCGCGGCTCGCCATTGAGGTCGTAGCGCACGGTGCTGACGGTCAAGTGCGCCTCGTCGGGCGCGTTGCTCAGGCTGGACGCAATCGAGTACAGGCGCGGCTGCAACGGGCGCAGGCCGGCGGCGAACGCCTGCGCATCGAGCCCCTTGACCGGAAAGCGGCGGACGATATCGAGGATGTGATTGCCGCGCAGGAAGGCACCGCGCGCTTCCGCGTTCGCCTCGCCGCGCAGGGCCTCGAGTTCTCCGGCACCGCTCAAGCTGGCCCAATGGTCGAGGAAACGCGGCGTCGCCGCCGTGATTTCCAGCCTTCCGGAGAGCGCTTCGCCGAGCGCGATCTTCTGCTCCTTCAGGGTCATCTGCGCACTGGCATCGAGCGACAGCGCGCCGAGCAGCGCCTCGACCAGCACCGGGTCGTTCTGCGGCAGCATGCCGAGCGCATCGCCGGGTTCGTAGGTCAGGCCGGAGCCCGCTAGGGACAGTTCGATGTGCCGCGTTTCCTTGCTGGAGTCGCGGCCGGTCAGCACGAAATTATCGATCACGGTAGCGGAAAACGGGTTCTTCTTGTCGAACGCCGAAAGCCCGGCCGAGGGCGCGGAAGAACCGGCTGGTATTGCCGTAGCGGCAACTTTGACGGCTTTCGGAGCCAGCAGTTCGAGCGCCGCCTTGCTCCATGCCGCAGCCAGCTCCTCATAGTCCACGTCGCAATCGACGCGCTCGGCCAGGCGCTCTGCGCCGAGTTCGGCCAGACGCGCATCGAGGCGCTTGCCGGCGCCGCAATAGTGCTCATAGGTGGAATCGCCCAGCGCCAGCACGGCAAAGCGCAACCCTTCCAGCCGCGGCGCCTTGCGCCCCTCCACGAACTCGAAGAAGCCGACCGCCGACAGCGGCGGCTCGCCCTCGCCGTGGGTGCTGGTGACGATCAGCAGGTCCTGCTCGTCCTTGAGCTTGCGCGGCTTGTAGTCGGCAACGTCGACGAGAACCGGCGTCGCGCCCTCAGCGCGGGATGCCTCGGCCAGAGCCTTGGCAACGCCGGCGCTGTTTCCGGTCTCGCCGGCATAGAGGATGGTCAGCGAACGCGATGCGACGGCGATCGGCGCGGATGCGGCCGCCTCGTCCAGGCGCAGCGGGATCGCGGTCGATCCGCCCAGCGCGCGGGCGTGGTCGATGCCGGCGAAATAGCCGCTGATCCACAGCGCCTGTCCCGGCTTCAGCGTCGTCGCCAGCCCGCTCAGGCGCTCCCATTGCTCGGCCGTAAAACCCGGTCCTGGAAAGTCGAGTACCGTCATCTGATTTTCGTCCCATGCTTGCGTCCGCTCGACGGATCGAGCCGGGATATCCAGTGTTTTCAAACGCTTGGATAACCGGCCTCCACCGTTGGGACGGGACCTTTGCATCGGCTTTTTCAGCGTTTCAAATGAATGATATTGCTAATAAGTAACAAGAAAATTGCATTTAAAAATTGTTGAAACGCCCGTCCTACCGGTCGATGGAAGCGCGAAACGATCCTTCTGCGCATGACAAACGGCGTGGTCGAAAGATGCGACACGCCCTTCATCACTTTTTTTAACCGCAGGCGGAAAATTCGGCCCGGGAGACGTCTCGTATCGTCCGAGGCCGCCGGATTCGAGGCGAAGCACTATCGGCCGTGTGGTGGGCAGCCCCCACTCCGGTTTGCTTCGCAAACCACACCTCCCCCTCAAAAGGGGAGAGGAAAAGCGCCACGCTTGTACAAGACGGTTCCTCTCCCCCCTCGATCGGGGGAGAGGTGGCTCGGCGAAGCCGAGACGGAGTGGGGGGTCGAGCTTTTATCCCGTCAGTCAGGGCGCGACGTTGATCGTGCCCTTCATGTTGGGGTGGAAGCGGCAGAAGTAGTTGATGGTTCCCGCCTTATCCATGGTGACGCTGCCCGACTTCCTGATCGGCAGCATCACCTCCCAGCCGCCCTTGACGGTGGCCGTGTGGGCGAACGCATCCTTGTTCACCCACTCGACGGTATCGCCGACCTTGGCCTCGATCGTGGCCGGCGAAAACGCCATCTTGTCCACCGTCACGGTGATGGTCTTGGCCTGAGCCGCGGCCACGCTCGTGGCCAGGGCCAGCGCCAGGGCCGGAAGCACCCAGAACCGATGGTTCATCGCATCGCCCTCATTTGAGCTCGGCCGCGACCATCTCGGCATGCTGCTGATGGCCCTCGAAAATCTTCAGGCCGGTTTCCAACAGGCTCTTCAGTTCGGCATTCTGCGCCGAGGGGATCAGCACGGTCTTCAGCGCCTCGTTGACCTGCTTGTGGAAGGCGACCTCGTTGTCGACATAGGCCTTGTCGAAGGCGGCGCCCTTGAGTTTCTTGAGCTTGGCTTCCTCGGCGTTGGTTGCCTTCGTCAGCGCCTTGCTGGTGGCGTTGTCCTCGGGCGTTACCTTCAGCTTCTTGACCAGGTCCAGCGCCTGCTTGTTCACCGCCTCATGGTCGCGGACCATGTCCTTGGCGAAGGCCACGACATCCTTGTTGTGCGACTTGGAGATCGCGATCTTGGCCACGGCCACGTCGAGCGCGCCGGCGGTGTAGGCGATATGCGCGATCTGCGGATCGGTCGGCTTGTCGGCTGCCTGCGCGAACGGCGCGGCGAGAAGCAGGCAAAGCGCGGCTGTGGCCGCAAGCGGGCGAATATGCATGAAAAGCCTCCTTGGCCCGGCGCACCGAGGCGGCGGGCACCAGTTTTGAGTGAACATCCGTTTGATGCGGGCCGCGAAAAAACGTTCCCGCAAAAAGCGAGGCTTATTCCTGCAGGCCGAGCCGCTTCAGCACCGCAACCGTCAGGCGCTCGCAGCGCTGGCCGGCGAACGGAAAGGCGTCGAGCAGCACCGGGCCGATCTGCTCGTCCAGTTGCCGGCGGATCAGGTTGCGGGCACGAAACAGCCGTGTCTTCACCGTCTCCGGCTTGATGCCGAGCAGGTCGGCCGTCTCCTCGATGCTCAGCCCCTCGATCACGCGGGCGACGAACACGGTGCGATAGATGTCGGGGATGTTGTCGGTCGCCCGCTCCACGAATTGCAGGATTTGCCGCTGCGCCATCGTCCGCTCCGGGTCGTCGTTGGGAGTATTCAAGGGAAACTGGATGATCTTGGCCTCGATGGCCGGATCGTCGGACATCGACTGCTCGAGCGCCCGGCGCTTCTTGCGCAGCCGCCCCAGCGCCTCGTTGATGACGATGCGCGACAGCCAGGTCGCCAGCGTGGAATCGCCTCGAAAGCTTTCCAGATGCGTGAACGCCCGCACATAGCCTTCCTGGACGATATCCTCGGCCTCGCCGTCGTTGCGCACGATGCCACGCGCGAGCCGGTAGAGCCGCTGGTTGTGCGTCTTCATGATGGCGCGAAATGCAGAGGCATCGCGCGCCAGGGCCCGGCGCACCAGTTCCGTATCGCTTGGCGCCGCAACCAGTGCGGCTGCGCTTTTCACTCTGTCGGCCATTTCATTTCTCCTGTCTTGCGCGGTAGGATGCCGCGCAAGACGAAAGGTTCCCGATCATACTACGAGGAACCTTCCGCCGGGTAGAACATCGAACAGGGAACGGAAGCATCGGCTGGCCGGCACTCATCCCTGCGCAATCGAAGGAGAACCCGCATGGCATCGCATGAAAACCAGGATTCCGGCCCCGACCTGGAGCAGGGCGTTTCGCTCTCCGACTTCGGCAGCGAAAACCGGCTGCTGGGGCGAGTCGGGAAGAAGGCCGTGGTGCTGGCGCGGGCGGGCGACGAGATTTTCGCGGTCGGCGCCACCTGCACCCATTATTCCGGCCCGCTCGGCGAAGGCATCGTGGTCGGCGATACGATCCGGTGCCCCTGGCACCATGCCTGCTTCAGCCTACGCAGCGGCGAGGCGCTGGGCGCCCCGGCCTTCGCCCCCCTGCCCCGCTGGAAGGTGGAACAGAGAGACGGAAAGGCGTTCGTCACCGAGAAACTGGCGAAGGGCGATGGCGCGGCCAGCCGCGACACCGGCCGCGATCCGCGGCGCATCGTCATCGTCGGCGGCGGCGCCGCCGGCTTCGCGGCCGCCGAGATGCTGCGCCGGCGAGGCTATGGCGGCGACCTGACCATGCTGAGTTCCGACGAGGACGCGCCCTACGACCGCCCGAACCTTTCCAAGGACTATCTGGCGGGAACCGCCGAGGAAGCCTGGATGCCGCTGCGCTCCGACGATTTCTATGCCGACAGCAAGATCGGCCTGCACCTGAAAACCACCGTTTCCGACATCGACACACAAGCCCGTGTCGTGACCACGCAGGACGGGAAAAGCTTCCCCTTCGACCGGCTGCTGCTGGCGACGGGCGCCGAGCCGGTCCGCCTGAAGATCCCCGGCGCCGAGCGTCCGCATGTCTTCACGCTGCGCTCGATGGCGGACAGCCGCGCCATTATCGAGCAGGCCGGCAAGGCGAAATCCGCCGTCATCCTAGGCGCCGGCTTCATCGGCCTCGAAGCGGCGGCCGCCCTGCGCGAGCGCGGACTCTCGGTGCATGTCGTGACGCAGGACACCCAGCCCTTCGAAAAGGTGCTAGGCCCGGATCTCGGCAACTTCATCCGCTCCATCCACGAGGAGCACGGCGTCACCTTCCACCTGAACACCACCATCGCCAACATCGAGGAGCGCAGCGTGCTGCTCAGCAACGGGCGCGACGTGGATGCCGACCTCGTGATCATCGGCGTCGGCGTGCGCCCCCGCGTGACGCTGGCGGAAAAGGCCGGCATCGCCACCGATCGCGGCATCCTCGTCAACGAATACCTGGAAACGGACAAGGCCGGCATTTTCGCCGCCGGCGACGCCGCCCGCTGGCACGACCTCGCCAGCGGCGAGCGTCGGCGTGTCGAGCACTGGGTGGTTGCGGAGCGGCAGGGCCAGGCCGCCGCCGAGAACATGCTCGGCCTTCGCCGTCCTTTTCTCGACGTGCCGTTCTTCTGGAGCGCGCATTACGACATGACGATCCGCTATGTCGGCCACGCGACGAACTGGGACAGGATCGAGATCGACGGCAGCCTTGCCGCGCGCGACTGCATGGTCGGCTACAAGAAGGACGGCCACGTCGTCGCGGTCGCCGCCATCGGCCGCGACCTCCAGGCGCTGGATTGCGAAGCCTCGATGGAAGCCGAGGGCAGGCGCAGGGCCGTCAGCTAGCCACGCGCGGCCGGCCCGACGCCGTCGCGACGACGAAGGCCTCGACGAAGGTGCGTTCGTCCTCGACGGTGGCGACACGGATATCGCGGGTGATCTCGACCCGCGCCTGGTCGGTGCCGGCGCGCTCGGCCAGTTCGATCGCCGCCGCCCGTACATGCGTCTCGGCGGCCTGCATCGCCTCTTCCTCGGTCTCGAAATCGTCCAGCCGCTCGCCGGCATTGAGCCGGAACAGGCCGGGCTCCGGCTGGCTGACGCGCGCCTCGCTCGACATGCGCACCTGGCCCACCACCGCGCCCAGCGCGTTGGCGACATCGGCGTCAGTGGCCACCTCGCACTCGTTGCCGAGCAGGCGCGGCAGGCCGACATAATGCAGGTGCGCGGAGGCGCCGAGGCCGATCACCGGCCGGTCGAGCGCGATCGCAAGCCGGGCCATGCCGTCGCGCTGGCTCACCGCGCGCTGCACCAGCGGGTTGGCGACGGATTCCTCGCCTTCCAGCCCGTCCTCGGAAAAGACGGTCTCCAGGATGACCTCGGCCGAGCGGCGGGTCACCGCCGTCAGCACCATCTGGCAGAAATCGTCGGCGCTTTCGGCGATCAGGCGCCCCTGTCCGTCGCGCCGGCGGCAGAACGCTTCCGCGCCGAGACGGGCGGCGCCAGCCGTCCAGTTGGCCTGCCGGCCCAGCGCATGGGCAGCATCGGAGGGAGTGAAGCCGATGATGTGCACCAGCCCGCGTCCGACGAGGCGGTTCAGGGTCGCCACCTGCGCGTTGGAGGCAAGAAGGCGGTCGAGCGGAGCCGGAACAGCGCCGATCTCGGCATAAAGGCGCGCCTCGGTATGGCTCATGCCGGATTCCAGCCGCTGCGGCACGCCGGTGCGCATGGCAAAGCGCCCGTCCAGCCGGCTCGGAACCGGGCTGAGCAGTTGCCGGTTCAGGTGCTTGTCGATGATCTCGCCATGCTTCATGGCCGCCAGCGACAGCGGCACCAGCCGGCGCGGACCGAGGATGAGCGTCGGGGTCAGAGAACGTTCGTGCAGCGCCACTTCCGAATCCCCACCCAGCCCGAAAGTGCGCATGGCGACCGCCTCGACCATGGTCCTCATGCCGCCGACTGTCGCGCCGTCCGGATCGAGCCGCAACCGGCCGCCGTCGAGCACCGCGATATCGGTGGTGGTGCCGCCGATGTCGGAGACCACCGCATCGTCGAAGCCGGTAAGATGCCGCGCACCGACGAGGCTCGCCGCCGGGCCGGACAGGATGGTCTCGATCGGCCGCGAGCGGGCGAACTCGGCGGTAATCAGCGCGCCGTCGCCGCGCACCACCATCAAGGGCGCCGCAATGCCGCGCTTGGCCAGGAAGCCTTCCGTGGCATCGATCAGCCGGTCGATCATCGAGATCAGCCGGGCATTGAGAAGCGTCGTCAGGGCGCGCCGCGGCCCGCCGAGCTTCGACGTCAATTCATGCGAACAGGTGACGGGCAGGTCGGTGCGCTCGCGCACGAGCGCGCGCGCCGCGATCTCATGCTCCGGGTTGCGCACGGCGAAATAGCCGGCGATGGCCACGCCGGATACGGTCTCGGCCAGTTCCGGCAGCGCCGCCTCCAGTGCCGAAAGGTCGAGTTCGCCGGCATTGCCGTGAACGTCGTGCCCGCCGGGGCAGAACACGACCGGGTCGGAACCGAGCGCCTTGGCGAGGCCGCTGCGGTCGAGATCGTCCTCGGAAAAGCCGATCATGACCAGCGCGACGCGCCCGCCCTGCCCTTCGACCAGTGCGTTCGTGGCAAGGGTGGTCGACATCGAGACGAGCTTGATCACGCCGGGCTTTATGTCCGCCTCGCGCAGGACGGCGTCGGCCGCCCCGGAGATGCCTTCCGCCAGGTCGTGTCGGGTAGTCAGCGACTTGGCCTTGGCCACCACGCCCGCCGCCTCCGACCACAGCACCGCGTCGGTATAGGTGCCGCCGGTGTCGATGCCGAGATAGAGCGAAGAGCCATGGGTCACAGTCACTGTCATTTCTATCGCCTGAAAACTATTGGCGGGATGCGAGACGGGCAGGCATCATCCGCGGACCTGAAGGAAGGCTGGCGCGACCGGCGCTAGAACGGTGCCCACGGGTTGGGCGGCATGATTAGGCAGAGGCATTGCCCTTGTCCCAATAAAAAGCAAGCCAGCCAAGCTTAGCGGCGCCGCGGCTGAACGCCACCGTACCGTTAATGCCAGACAAGCATGGTTCATATAGAGTTCGATGCAACTATTTTGCGCGGAGGATTGCGACGTAAGATGGCGCATCCTTGCTTTTGCGGCTGCCGATTTCATGCTTTCCTGCCGAAAGCACGCGGCGGCGACGCCTGCCGCCCCGCGTCTTGCGCAATTTCACGGAAATTCTCGACCGATGGTAGCCTGGAACGAATTGACGAAGGACGAGCAGACGGCGCTCAAGCGCATGAACCGCGGTCCCTACCCCGAACTCGAACCGGCCATGGCCGAACGGCTGATCGGGCTGGGGCTGGCGGAAGCGCGTCCGCGCGGCGTCGGCATCAACCGCGCGGGGCGCGACCTCGTCATCACCACCCTGCTCGCCGCGCGCGAAAACCTGTCGTCGAGCGGCTGATACGTGTTCCGGCCACGGCGGCCGGCGACCCTAGCCGACCACTTCCTTCAGACCGTCCAGCGCGTCCTGCACATCGGGCCGCCCGTCGTTGTTTTCGGGAT
>Ga0182744_1001750_pt1 | contig 18661 bp, 16 predicted proteins | sample eDN3rd30CKraftMG_FD_128525 | JGI IMG/M metagenome (GOLD analysis project Ga0182744, IMG submission 128525) | Enriched Miracle-Growth compost microbial communities from Emeryville, California, USA - eDNA 3rd pass 30_C Kraft MG (version 2) (version 2) ...
ACGAGGAGGAAGAATCCGGCCACGTGTACGAGATTTCATTCCGACCGGGCGCGGAGCTGCTGAAGAAGGGGAACGAGCCGCTGTTCATCCTGCGCGAGCTGCGCGCCCTCGGCACGCTGGAGCTGAGCGCCGATGCCGCCCGGGTTCCGCCGCTGTCGGAAATCGAGTTCGACCAGCCGTACGTGTCCTGGACCGGCACGCTGAAGACGAGCGCGGACCTTGCAGCCGTGGAGGGCGTGTTCGATTTCGTCTCCGACGACTGCGATCTCAGCATCGTCGAAAAGGCGTCGGCGCCCGCCCTCGCGCTGCCGCCGGATGCGCCGACACCGGTGCCCGAGGTCGGCGCGCCGGTGATGCCCGAGCCGCTGCCCGCCGCGATGGCGCCCCCGCTCGTGCCGGCCGATGCGCCGAAGCCCGTGGAGGCGGGCGAGGCGAAGGCCGCGCTTGCGAAGCCGGCCGAGACCAAGGCCGCGCCGCCGAAAGCGGTGGCCACGACGACCCGCGTCGAGCTTGAGAAGATCGACCGCGTGGTGAACATGGTCGGCGAACTCGTCATCGCGCAGGCGATGCTCGGCCAGATCGTGCAGGACCTGCCGGAACATATCTCCGGCCGCCTGCTGCAGACGCTCGACGAGGTCGTCCACCACACCCGCGAGCTGAAGGACAGCGTCATGTCGATGCGGGCGCAGCCGGTCGGCGCGGTGTTCCAGCGCATGCCGCGTCTCGTGCGCGAGCTTGCGACCAAGACCGGCAAGAAAGTGCGCCTCGAGATGTCGGGCGAGAACACCGAGGTGGACCGCTCGATCGTCGAGCAATTGGCCGACCCGCTGACCCATATCATCCGCAACTCCGTCGATCACGGCATCGAGAAGCCCGCGGATCGCCTTGCCAGCGGCAAGAGCGAAGAGGGGACGATCCGGCTCGGCGCGGAGCATCGCGGTGGCCGCATCGTCATCGAGATCAAGGACGACGGCGCAGGGGTCAATCCCGAGCGCGTGCTGAAGAAGGCGCGCGAGCGCGGGCTCGTGAGCGCCGATGCACAGCTCACCGACGACGAGATCACCAATCTCATCTTCATGCCCGGCTTCTCCACGGCGGAAACGGTGTCCGATATTTCGGGCCGCGGCGTCGGGATGGACGTCGTGCGGCGGAACATCCAGGACATCGGCGGGCGCATCTCGCTGAAATCGGAGCGCGGCAAGGGCATGACCATCCAGCTCGCGCTGCCGCTCACCCTCGCGGTCATGGACGGCATGGTCATCCGCGTCGGCAGGGAAACCTATGTCGTCCCGATGTCGGCGATGGTGGAATGCCTGCGCCCGCCGCGCAGCGACATCCATGGCCTCGTCGGCACGCGCGGCATGCTGCGGCTGCGCGGCGAGCTGCTTCCCATCGTCCATCTCGGAGAACTGCTGGATGTCGCCTCGACGGAGAGCGATGCCGGCGGGGTGGTCATCATCGCGGAGGCGGGCGAGGACATCCGCTTTGGCCTGCGGGTCGACGAGCTGTGCGGTCACCAGCAGGTCGTCATCAAGAGCATCGAGGAAAGCTATGGGTCGATCCCCGGCATCGCCGCGGCGACGATCCTGGGGAACGGGCGCGTCGCCTTCATCCTCGACACCGAGAAACTATATGAAATGGCGGCTTCCGAGCCTCCGGCGCCGGCCGGCGCGATCCGCTCCGAGAATGCGGCATTTGCCCTCGGCAATTGACGGACTGAAAACTTCCTTTGTGTAAGTAAGCCATCGAAAAGAGCACCGACCTATGCCTATCGCTTCGACCCTGAAAGTTCTGATCGTGGACGATCAAAACAGTGTGCGGCAGATGACCCGCCTCACGCTGGAGGAACTCGGGATTCGGCAGATATACGAGGCGGAAAACGGCAAGAGCGCCTTCCAGACCGCGACCCTGCAGCCGGTCGATCTCATCATCTCCGATTTCAACATGCCGGAGATGGACGGCCTCGGCCTGTTGCGCGCGGTGCGCGGCCATCAGGCGATCCGCAAGCTGCCGTTCATCCTGCTGACCGGCCGCGGCGACCGCGAGCTGGTGGTGAAGGCCGCCCAGGCGGGCGTCAATAACTATCTGGTCAAGCCTTTCACGACGCCGATTCTGCGCGAGAAGATCGAGCAGGTCCTCGGCAAGCTGACCTGACGGCGGCGAATTCGGTGCACGCAGACCCCGAAAACGACGTTTCCGCTCCCGCCTCGGCCGCGATGCCGCCGGCGGGCGAGGACCTCGGCCTTTTCCTCGGCACCCTTGCCAAGCTGCTGCACGAGACGGTGGTCAAGTTCGAGCGGACGTCGTCCCGGGTCACCGAGATCGTCGTTTCGCAGCCGGGGAAGACCGACCGCGAGCTTGTGCTGGCACTGCAGGACTTCGACCGTCTGCAGCAGGAGTTTTCCGCGCTCGGCGAAGCGCTGGCCCGTACCGCGGAATCCGCGACCACCGGCCGGTGGAACGAGCGCACGGGCGACGATCATGCCCGCCACGAGGTGATCGGAGCCATCTCGATCGCCGACCTCAAGGAACGCATCCTGACCCATCTCAATGGGCCGCCTGCGGTGCCGGACATCGAGGACCTCTACGAGCAGACCGACCCGGCCGACGATACGACCGTCGCGGAATTCTGACGATTTGCAGGATCTGCCGGGACCGCCCGGCGCCGCGGGCGCGCGGCGTGGTAAACGGTTTCTCAACGCCGCCGGGACGCCTTTGCGGAACGGTGCCGGACGCGCAGCATTCAGCCAATCTTAAAGGCATTCGGGCAAAAGACACTTGGCGTCGCTGCCTTGCCGCGGCGTCAGTTGGTGGTGGCCGCCCGGGAGTAGCGTGTGTCGAAGGGCCAGAAGAATCTGCGCGGCGTCTCCTTTCTGATCGCCGACTCGAACCTGTATTTCGGATCGTTGCTGTTCTCGATGCTCAAGGGCTTCGGAGCGGACAAGATCGTGCAGACGCGCGACTGGAGCGGCGCGATCGAGGCGCTCGGCACGACCAAGATCGACGTGCTGCTGTGCGACTACGCGCTGCCGCCGGATGGCGGGGTGAAATTCGTTCGCGGCCTGCGAACCGATGAGACCGCGCCCTATCGCAAGATTCCGATCCTGTTCATGACCAGCGATGCGCGCATCTCGACCATCAAGGCCGCGCGCGACGCCGGCGCGAACATGGTCATCACCAAGCCGCTGTCGCCCAAGAGCCTGTTCGAGCGGCTGGTGTGGGTGACGTTCGATCCGCGCGGCTTCGTCGAGTCGCCGACGTATTACGGTCCCGACCGGCGCTTCAAGATCGAGGGCTTCCCCGACGGTCAGGGCCGCCGCAAGGGCGACCTGCCGGTCGATGTCGCGGAAAGCGACGGCTCCGATCTTTCGCAGAACGAGATCGACTCGCTGTTCGCCGGCGCCCGCAACGTCTGAGCACGGCGCGGTCGTCGCGGCGGATTTGCTGCCCACCTCCGGTGCGGCGGCTTTTGCATTTACATCGCGGCTTGCGTGTGTTGTCCTTTGCCTCGTCAAGACGGCAGAGAAGCCGTCATGCATGGGTTCGGAGACGGCATGGAGCAGGCGACCGCAAGTGGGTCGGAACCGAAAGGTCCGTCCGTCGCCGCGGCGGCGCTGCTCTCGGTGCGGGACCTCTCGGTTTCCTTCAATGACGGCGAGCGCTGGCTGCAGACGCTCCAGGACGTCTCGTTCGAGGTCAATCCGGGCGAAATCGTCGGAATCGTCGGCGAGAGCGGTTGCGGAAAGTCGCTGACGGCCCTGTCGATCCTCGGCCTTTTGCCGCGGCGCGGCTGCCGCCGCAGCGGTCAGATCGTTTTCGAGGGCAGGGACATCGCCGCGCTCGGCGAGGGCGGGCTGCGCAAGATCCGCGGCCGGCGCATCGGCATGATCTTCCAGGAGCCGATGAGCGCGCTCGACCCCGTATTTACGGTCGGCGATCAGATCACCGAGACGGTGCGCACCCACTTCCCGGTATCCCGCAGCGAGGCGCGCGAGCGCGCCGTGGAAGCGCTGGCCGCGGTCGGCATTCCCTCGCCGCGCAACTGCATATCCATGTACCCCATGAGCCTTTCCGGCGGCATGCGGCAGCGCGTGATGATCGCCATGGCGCTCGTCTGCGAGCCGAAGCTCCTGATCGCCGACGAGCCGACGACCGCGCTCGACGTGACCATCCAGGCGCAGATCATGGACCTGCTGATCGATCTCGCCGGCAGGACGGGAACGGCGCTGCTCTTCATCACCCATAACCTCGGGCTCGTCGCCGAAAGCTGCGCCCGCATGCTGACCATGTATGCCGGGCAGGTCGTGGAGGACGGTCCGGTGGACGAGATCCTGCTGCGGCCCGAGCATCCCTACACCGCCGGCCTGCTCGGTTCGCTGCCGCAGGCGCGGCACCGCAAGTTGAAGCTCCCCTCGATCCCCGGTCGCGTCCCCTCCGCGAAGGACATGCCGCCGGGATGCCGCTTCGCGCCACGCTGCAATTACGCGCAGCCGCGCTGCGAGGCGCCGCAGGTCCTGACCGCGCACGGAAGCCGGCACGTCCGCTGCTGCCGCCATTCCGAACTGGCATTGCCGGGGGCTGGCGCGTGACCGAGATTCTCCGCGTCGAAGACCTCGAGATTTCCTTCGCCGGCCGCTCGCGCGGCCAGATCGTCAAGGCGGTGGACCGGGTCGGTTTCACGGTGCGCAAGGGCGAGACCTTCGGCGTCATCGGTGAATCCGGCTCCGGCAAGTCCACGCTCGGCCGCTGCATCGTCTGCCTGCTGTCGCCCTCGGGCGGGCGGATGCTGCACTTCGGCAAGGACCCGTTCGATCTTCCGGCGGCCGAGCTTCGCCGGCACCGCCGGGCGTTCCAGATCATCTTCCAGGATCCGAACGCCGCGCTCGATCCGCGCATGACGATCCTGGAGAGCGTGCGCGAGCCGCTCGATGTCGCGCGCATCGGTACGTCGGCCGAGCGCACCGCCAAGGCGCTGGCGATGCTCGATCGTGTCGCGCTCTCGACCGAGCTTGCCAACCGCTATCCGCACGAGATTTCCGGCGGCCAGAAGCAGCGCGCCAACATCGCGCGGGCGCTGGTGCTGGAGCCGACGCTGATCGTCTGCGACGAGGTCGTGGCTGCGCTCGACGTCTCGATCCAGGCCGACATGCTCAACCTGTTCGCCGACCTGCAGCGCGACTTCGACCTGACCTACGTCTTCATCAGCCACGATCTGCGCGTCGTGGCGCATGTCAGCGACCGCGTCGCGGTGATGTATTTCGGCAAGATCGTCGAGCTCGGCCCGGCGGACGCGCTGATGGCGAGGCCGCTGCATCCCTATACGCAGGCGCTGCTGTCGGCGGAGCCCGAGCCGATGCCGGCGCACCTGCGCAACAAGCAGCGCGTCATCCTCAAGGGCGAAATCCCGAGCGCGCTGGCGCCGCCGTCCGGCTGCCGGTTCCACACCCGCTGCCCGCTCGCGGTGGAGAAATGCGTGAAGGTCGAGCCCGCCTGGCGCGAGCTCGAGCCGGGCCGTTTCGTCGCCTGTCATTTCGCGGGCGAGCCGCTGCCGGCGGCATGATCCGCGCCGCGCACGCCGGAAATGGGAGATTTCCCAATGCGGCGCCGCCTATTCTACCTGTCGTCAAAGCGGGCTAGGATCGCCGCAAGCATTTACGAACGATCGGAACGGGAGGACGAAATGGCCGACAGCAAATTCACGATGGACCGCCGCGACGTGATGAAGGCGACCGCCGCCGCGGCCGGCGCCCTGTTGATGCCGGAGATGGGCTGGGCCCAGGCCGCCCCGCGCAAGGGCGGCACGCTGCGGGTCGCGATGCCCTACAATCCCGGCGCCATCGATCCGATGACGGGCCGCAACCTCACCGACCTCAACACGCTTTACGTGGTGTTCGACGCGCTCATCGATTTCGATCCGCGCACGCTCGAGCTCAAGCCGGGGCTCGCCAAGAGCTGGAAGTTCACCGACCCCAAGACGCTGGTGCTCGACCTCGTGGAGGGCGCCAAGTTCCACGACGGCACGCCGTTCAACGGCGAGGCGGTGAAGTTCAACCTCGAGCGCTACAAGACGAGCCCGCGCTCCAACGTGAAGTCGGACCTGGCGACGCTCGAATCGGTGGAGGTCAACAGCCCGACGCAGGTGACGCTCAAGCTGAACCGGCCGAATGCCGGCATGCCGACCATCCTGACCAACCGCGCCGGCCTGATGGTCTCGCCGAAGTCGATCCAGGATGCCAAGGACGGCAACATCGATCGCGCGCCGGTCGGCACCGGCCCGTTCAAGTTCGTGAGCTGGCAGGACAATGACAACCTCCAGGTCGCGCGCAATCCCGACTACTGGCAGAAGGGCCTGCCGCATCTCGATGCCATCAGCTTCAAGATCATCAACGAGCTGCCGACCGCGGTCCGCGCCGTCGTCGCCGGCGAGGCGGACCTCGCCATCAACCTGCAGCCGGCGCAGAAGCCGATCGCGGACCGCTCCAAGAACGTCATCGCGACGGCGAGCCCCTCGCTGGTGCCGTTCCTCGCGTTCATGAACTACAGCAAGCCGCCGCTCGACGACGTGCGGGTGCGCCAGGCGCTCAACTATGCCGTCAACCGCGACGAGATCAACAAGATCGCCGCGGTCGGGCTCGGTCAGCCGTCGAGCGCCATCCTGCCGAAGGAGCACTGGGCCTGCGACGCGGCGACCCAGAACTACTACACCTACGATCCGGAGAAAGCGAAGAAGCTGCTCGCGGAAGCCGGCCACGCCAACGGCGTCGAGATCGAGACGATCGGCTGGGCCGATCAGCTCGCCATGCAGCGCCAGGAAGTCATCATCTCGCAGCTCGCCAAGGTCGGCATCCGCGTGAAGCTCACGCCGATGTCGCCGGCGCAGGGCGTGCAGTCCTACATGGTCGAGAAGAAGGGCGCGATGTTCATCAGCCCGTCGTCGGCCTATCCCGACCCGAGCCAGTTCTACGAATCGCTGTTCGGAAAGACCGCGCTGCGCAACGCCTCGGGAATGGAGCTGCCCGGCTTTCGCGAACTGCTCGACGCGACGATGGAGGCGCAGGAGCAGGGCGCCCGCAAGCAGGCCTTCGTCAAGCTGCAGAAGTTCGTCAACGAGAACGCGCTGGCTTTCGTGCACTATATCTCGCCGAGCGTGAGCGTGCGCAGCCAGAAAGTCCAGAATCATCAGGACTCGCTGATCTCGGTGCCGAAGCTCGGCGGCATCTGGCTCCAGGCTTAAGGTCGCGGCTTCGCGGCGGCCGGCCTGTGCGCCGGCCGCGGGATCGATAGTGATGCATCGTCTGCTTGCCCTGATCGGCCGCCGCCTGTGGCAGCTCCTGCCGATCATCGTCTTTGCGACCTTCGTGGTATTCTCGCTGCTCCAGCTCGTGCCGGGCGATCCGGCGGTCACGCTGGCCGGCGACTACGCCTCGAAGGAGCGCATCGAGGAAATCCGCCACCTCTACGGCCTCGATCAGCCGCTGCTCGTCCAGTACGGCGTCTGGCTGCTGCACGCGGTGCAGGGCGACCTCGGCCGGTCGCTGCTTTCAAGCGCGCCGGTGGTCGATCTCATCGCCCAGCGCCTTCCCAACACCATCGTGATCTCGACCTACGCGCTGATCCTCGCCGCCGCGGTCGGGATTCCGCTCGGCGTGCTGGCGGCGACGCGGACCGGCTCGCGCATCGACGGCCTCGTCACCAGCATCGCCTCGCTCGGCGTGGCGCTGCCGAGCTTCTGGCTCGCCATCATCCTCGTCATCTTCTTCTCGCTGACGTGGCACTGGTTTCCGGCCACCGGCGCGTCCTCGTTCATGGCCGATCCGCTGCGTGCGCTGTGGCACGCCACCCTGCCGGCGGTCGCGCTCTCCGTCGGCGTTATCGCCGAGCTGGCGCGCCAGGTCCGCAGCGCGCTGATCGAGGTTTTGAATTCCCAATATTACCGCACGCTGCGCGCCAAGGGGCTCGGCCCCGGCGCGATGCTGTGGAAGCACGGCCTGCGCAACGTCAGCGTGACCATGCTCACGCTGCTCGGGTTGCAGGTCAACCGCCTGTTCTCCGGCGCGGTGGTGATCGAGGCGGTGTTCGCCATTCCCGGCGCCGGCAGCCTCGTCGCCTATTCGGCGATCAACAAGGATTTTCCGGTGGTCCAGGGCGTGGTGCTGGTGCTGGTCGTGATCGTGATCCTGGTCAACCTCGCGGTCGATATCCTCAACGCGCTGCTCGATCCGAGGGCCGCCGCATGAGCCTCGCGACCGCCATCGTTCCGCCGCCCAAGCGCTCCCGCCTTTCCAGGCTGTGGCGCTGGATGAAGTCCGATCCCCGCGCCGTGCTCAGCATCGCCTATCTCGCGATGCTGGTGATCGTCTCGGTGATGGCGCCGGTCATCGCGCCTTACTCCCCGACCGAGCAGGACGTCTCCTCGCTGCTGCTGCCGCCCGACGGCGCGCACTGGCTCGGCACCGACGATCTCGGCCGCGACGTGCTCAGCCGCCTGATCTGGGGCGCGCCGAACTCGCTCTATGCATCGCTGCTGGCGGTGTCGGTGGCGATCGTCCTCGGCGTGCCGATCGGCCTGCTGATCGGGTTCATCGGAGGGTGGCTCGACGACGCCGTCAGCCGCTTCGTCGATGCGCTGCTGTCGTTTCCCCCGATCGTGCTCGCCATCGCCGTCACCGGCGCGCTGGGCATCGGCCTCACCAACGCCATGCTCTCGGTCGGCATCGTGTTCGCGCCGGTGCTGGCGCGGCTCGTCCGCGCCCAGACGCTGGTGGTGAAGAACGCGCTCTATGTCGATGCGGCGCGCGGCTTCGGCGCCTCGACCTTCCATATCATCGTGCGGCACATCGTTCCGAACGCCATCCAGCCGGTGATCGTGCAGATCACGCTGATGCTGGCGATCGCGCTGCTGGCCGAGGCGAGCCTGAGCTTCCTTGCCCTCGGCGTGCAGCCGCCGGCGGCAAGCTGGGGCGGCATGCTGGCGCGCGCCTACAATTATATCGAGGTCGCGCCGGAGCAGATGTATGCGCCGGGCTTCGCGATCCTGCTGACCGCGCTCGCGTTCAACGCGCTCGGCGAATCGATGCGCGTCGCGCTCGATCCGACGATGAAGCGCAGATAGGAGCGCGAGGCCTCGTCGCGAACGCGCGGCCTTATTCGGCCGCGCTTGCCTTCCGCGCCTGCGCGTAGCGGTTTTCCGGGAAGGGCAGGCCGAGATTCTCGCGCAGCGTCCTGCCTTCGTATTCCTTGCGGAACAGCCGCGGCGCTGCAGCTCCGGGATCACCCGGTCGACGAAATCGTTGAGCGCGTGCGGGAGCGTCACCGGCAGGATGTTGAAGCCGTCGCACGCGCCGCCGGTGAACCAGTGCTCCAGCGTATCGGCGATCCCGGTGGCGGTGTCGCAGACCGTGCGGTGGGCGCGCTGGCCGATCACGCGCTTGTAGAGCTGGCGGATGGTCAGCTTCTCGCGCTGCGCCAGCTCGTACATCATCTGCAGCCGGCCGCGCTCGGCGTTGGCGTAATTCGGTTCCGGCACCGGACCGTCGAGCGGGAATTGCGACAGGTCGCGGCCGAAGTAGGTCGAAAGCTGCTTCACGCCGAAGTCCGGATGGATGAGTGACTGCAGCCGCTCGTACTTCGCCTCGGCTTCGGCTCTGGTGTCGCCGACGACGACCATGACGCCCGGCAGTATCTTGACCGCATCCGGGGAACGGCCGTAGGCGGCCGCGCGGGCGCGGATGTCCGCGCGGAAGGCGCGCGCCTGCTCGAAATCCTGCTGGACGGTGAAGATCACTTCCGCCGTTTCAGCGGCGAGGTCGCGGCCGTCCTCGGATTGTCCGGCCTCTACGATGACGGGGTGGCCCTGCGGCGAGCGCTGGATCATCAGCGGGCCACGGACCTTGAAGTGCTTTCCCTTGTGGTTGAGGAAATGCATCTTGGCGGCGTCGAAGTAGATGCCGTTCTCCTTGTCGCCGACGACGGCGCCGTCCTCCCAGGAATCCCACAGGCCGAGCACGACCTGGGCGAACTCGCGGGCGCGGGCGTAGCGGTCGGCATGCGACACATGCGTGTCGTGGCTGAAATTGAGCGCCTCGGCGGCGGCAAGCGAAGTGACGAGATTCCAGCCGGCGCGGCCCTTGCTGATCTGGTCGAGCGAGGCGAAGAAGCGCGCGATGGTGAAAGGCTCGTAATAGGTCGTCGTCATGGTGGCGACGAGGCCGATGCGCTCCGTCACCGCGGCGAGCGCGCCGAGCAGGGTCAGCGGCTCGAGCCGGGAGGTCGCGCTCTGGCGAATCCAGGCTTCCACGTCGTCGGAGCCGAAGGTGGCGTTGGTGTCCGCCGTGAACAAGAGGTCGAACTTGCCGCGCTCGGCGGTGCGGGCGATCTCGACGTAATGCGCGAGATCGAGCTTGGCATGGGCGTCGGTGTCGGGATCGCGCCAGGCGGCGACGTGATGGCCGATGCCCTCGAAGAACAGGCCGAGCTTCATCATCGGGGTTGCATTGCTCATGACGGCACCCTGCCGGCGGCGTTCCGCGCCGCCCGTGCGCACCATAGCGCCGTTGGCGGTCGGGACGCGAGCCTCCGGCCGCTACGCCGGACGAAAGGCCGCGTTGCGGCGGCGCATGGCTCGGAAATCAAGGTTCGAACGCGGGATCGATCGGTACGCGGTAGCCGTTGGCCAGCCGGTTCGTTTCGTTGGCCATGCCGACGATGGCCATCACCTCGCCGAACATGGCGTCGGTCATGCCGGCCTTGCGCGCGGCGGCGCTGTGGCTCGCGATGCAATAGCCGCAGCCGTTGGTCACGCTGACGGCGACATAGATCATTTCCTTGACCAGCGGGTCGAGCGCGCCCGGCGCCATCACCTCCTTGACGCTTTCCCAGGTGCGCTTGAGCGTGGCAGGGTCGCGCGCGAGGTATTTCCAGAAATTGTTCACGTCCGGGACGTCGCGGGTCTTCTTGATATCGTCGTAGACGGCACGGACCTCGGGCGAAGCGTCCGCGTATTCGATCGGCCCCTGAGCCATGGGAATCTCTCGCGCTGGGTGAAGGGGGAGCATGTCACCGGGCCGCAAACGAAGCAATCCGCGGTGCTTTCGCGCCGCGGATTGCTTTTTCCGCAACCGGTCGCCGGCGGTCCGGCCGGGTCTTACAGCGGCTCGATCTTGGCGAGTTTCACGTACTCGCTCCACGCCTTGATGTCCTTGACGAGCAGTTCCTTCAGCACCGTCGAGTTGCCGATGAAGGGGTCGTTCCCGAGCGGCGTCGCGAACTTGGCATGCGCCGGGCTGGCGGCGATCTCGTTGAACTCCTTCTCCAGCCGGTCGAGGATCGGCTTGGGCGTTCCCTTCGGCGTATGCACCGACCACCAGGCGATCAGGTCGGAATTCGTGATGCCGACCTCCGCGGCGCTCGGAATGTCCGGCAGCGCCTTGAAGCGCTCCTTCGAGGTGGTCGCCAGCGCCTTCACCTTGCCCGTCTTCAAGTGCCCCGAGGCCGAGCCCGGATCGATGTGCGCGAAGGCGATGTTGCCGCCCAGCAGGTCGTTGAACATCCCGCCGACGTCCTTGTATTTGACCTCGACGGTCGAGAGGCCGAAGTTGGCCTTGAACAGCTCGCTGCCGACCAGCCCGGTGTTCGCGACCGAGCCGTAGGACGCCTTCTCGCCTTTCTCCTTCAGGTCCTTCACCAGTCCCGGCACGTCCTTGTAGGGACCGTCCGTGGCGACGACCAGCAGGAACGGCAGCTTCGCCAGCGTCATGACATGCTCGAAATCGTTGACCGGATCGAACGGCAGCTTCTTGAACAGGCTCGGCGCCGCGGCGAGGAACGACGATCCCGGCGCGATATAAATCGTGTAGCCGTCGGGTTTCGAGCGCGCGACGTACTCGGTCGCGATGTTTCCGAACGCGCCGACCTTGTTCTCGACGATGACGGTGCGGCCGAGCCGGTCCTGAATTTCCTTGCTGTAGAAGCGCACGAAGATGTCGGCGCCGCTGCCGGGCGGGAAGCCGCAGATCGAATGGAGATCCTTGTTCGGCCAGTTCTCCTGCGCCAGCGAAAGAGACGGGAGGCTGGGCAGGGCGATTGAAGCCGCCACCGTCGAACGCAACAGTTCCCGACGCGATAACATCCTGGTGTTCTCCTTGCTGAAAGACATGCAATCCCGATTAGCCGTTTCGGCGCCCGATGCCCAGCATTTCCCGCGCCTGCGCCGGCGTCGCCGGCTCGTGGCCCAGTGATCGCATGATCGTCACCGCCTTTTCGACCAACGCCGCGTTGTGCGGCGCTTTGACGCCCTTCTCGAGGTAGTAGTTGTCCTCGAGCCCGATACGGGCGTGGCCGCCGAGCAGCAGCGCCTGCGCCAGCATCGGATAGGCATGCGGGCCGATGCCGAACGCGGCCCATTGCGAGCCGGGAGGCAAAAGGTCGCGCACGTACATCATGGTTTCCGGCGTCGCCGCGAGGCCGAAATTCACCCCCATGACGAGCTGGAAGAAGGCGGGCGAGGCGACCTCGCCCTTCTCCATCATCTGCCTGGCGAGGTTGACGTCGCCGGTGTCGAAGCATTCGAGCTCGGTCACCGTGCCGGCCTGCTTCGCCGTCTGCGCGATGGCGGCGATATGCTCGGGCGAGTTGATGAAGGCGCGGGTGCGGAACCACATGGTGCAGAAATCGAGGCTGCACATGTCCGGCCGGAGCGCCGCGACATGCCGGGCGCGGATTTCCGGCGTCACGTATTCGGTGCCCGGCCCCGCGACCTTGGGATCGTCCTTGCCGGGCTGGAACTGCGCTCCGGTGCCGGTCGTCAGGTTGATGACGACGTCGGTGCCGCTATCGCGGATGCGCTCGACGACCTCGCGATAGAGCGAAAGCTCCATGCTGGAGCGTCCGGTCTGCGGGTCGCGCACATGGATATGCGCAATGGCGGCGCCGGCCTTGGCGGCATCGACCGCCTGCTGCGCGATGTCCTTCGGCGTGACCGGGACGGCGGGGTTGTTCTGGATCGGCGCGCCGCCGGTGAGGGCGCAGGTCAGGATTCTCGTCGCCATTTTATTATCCGTTCAGCTAGCGCTGCGCGCCGCCACCGGCGCGCGGCGGGACGACTGCAGCGCGGCGTTCACGCGGGGCATCACCTGCGTCGCCATCAGTTCCATGGAGCGCTTGGTGAGGGCGGGATCGACCCAGTCCATGCCGGCATAGACCAGCTCGCCGAAATCGCCGGTCTCCTCGTGGAAGGCGAGGATCGCGTCGACCACCTTGTTGACGGAGCCGTGGATCACCAGCCGGTCGAGCACGTATTCGTCATCGATCCGGTCGTCGGGCTGGTTCTGGTCTTCCTTGAAGACGTACATCCGGTTCGCGGCGCGGAACTTGCGCATCAGGTTGAAGTAATAGAACCGGTACGGGCTCTGCGCGTCCTCGCGCGCGTAGCGCTTCGCGGTCTTGTCGTCATCGGCGACGAAGATCGTGCGGGCGATACGCCAGTTGGCGGGATCGGCCTTGGCGCCGACGGCCGACGTACCCTTCCGGTAGGACTCCCAGTGGGTCTTCACCCATTTCGGCATCAGGAAGTTGGCCGACAGCGGGTGCAGCCCCATTTTGCCAAAATATTCCGCGCTGGAGGAGTTCGGCGCGACGACGGTGCCGACGATCTCGGGCAGCGGCTTCTGGAACGGGCGGGCGATGGCGCCGAGGCCGAAATCCGGCCGGCCCAGCTTGGCGCTGGAAATCTTGAAGCGGTTGCCCGGCTTGTCGAAGTTGTAGGGCGGATCGGTGGTCCATACCGCGAGGATGGCTTCCAGCGCCTCATGGAACAGCGTGTTGCGGTCTTCCCCGAGCGTGCCGAGCAGTTCGGCATCGGTCGCCAGCGCGCCGGCGCTGACGCCGAACACGAAGCGCCCTTCGGCCAGATGGTCGAACATGGCGGCATGCGCCGCGACCAGCACCGGATGGGTTTGCGACAGGTTGGCGGTTCCGGTGGCGAGCTTGATGTTGCGCGTCTCCGGGATCAGCGTGGCTAGGAACTGGAAGCTGTTGGTGACGTTCTCGATGCTGTCCGCGAGATGCTCGCCGCAAAAGGCGTCGTAGAAGCCGAGCTTGTCCGCGAGAATGAAGGACTGGCGGTCCTCCTTGAGCGTCTCGACCCAGTTCCGATGCGGCGGGTGCATCGGCATCGTGAAAAACCCCAAGCGCATGTGCGTTTCCGGTCCCGGTGGTGATGATTTGCGGCGCTTCGTTCATTTGCCCATAGGCGGTGCAACTTCGTCAACACATGCAGGGATGTCGCAGGGCGGATGCGCGCGGAACGCTGGCGACCGGCTTCCCGCGTGTTAAGTTCGAGGCAACGCGCAGGATACCTGCGCAAACGACCGGGAGGATCGGAATGGCTTGGCGGAGGGGAGCGCTTCGAAGACTCGCCCTGTATGTCGCGGCGGGCGCCGTGGTCGCTATTGCGGCGCAGCATGCCGTGCTCGCCCAGGGTATCGGAGGGCTGGGCGGCAAGGTCGTGCGGATCGTCATCCCGGGCAATCCGGGCGGGCCTGGCGGCGTGATCGCGCATCTGCTCGCCAATAAGCTGCAAATCCATCTCAAGGAAAACGTCATCGTCGAATACAAGCCGGGCGCCGGCGGCAACATCGCCATGGAATATGTGGCGCGCAGCACGCCCGACGGCACGACGCTCTCGTTCGCGGTGCCGGCGCTGGTGACCAATCCCTATTTCCAGAAGCATTCGCTCGAGCCGGACGTGATGGAGCCGGTGATCCAGCTCAACTCCGGTCCGTTCGTGCTGCTGGTCAATCCGGCCAGCGGCATGAAGACCGCCGCCGAGGTGATCGCGAAGATCCGCGCCGAGCCGGGGCGGATCGGCTGCAACGTCGGCGCCGTCGCCACCGCCACGGTGAGCTGCTATCTGCTCCAGGCGCACGCCGGCCCGATGATGATGGTCGCCTACCAGGGGGGCGCGCAGGGCCTTGCGGCGCTCGAGCGCAACGAGATCCAGACCGCCTTCGACTTCACCAGTTCCTCGGCCGGCCCGGTACGGGAAGGCCGGCTGCGCGCCGTCGCGCTCACCAGCACGGAACCGGGGACCGGCGACTTCAAGGGCGTGCCGTCGCTCAGCGATGTCATCCCCGGGTTCGAGATCATCGGCTGGCAGGGCATCACCGTCGCCAAGGGTACCCCGCGCGACATCGTGATGAAGCTGAACGAAGCCTTCAACAAGGTTCTCGCCGAGGAAGAGGTGAAGGAGTTCATGCGCAAGGGCAACCTCAACCTCGTCGGCGGGACGCCGGAGGCGTTCGCCGCGCGGATCAAGCGCGACTATGCGTTCTACGGAAGGGTTGCCAGGGACAACAAGATCGAGCCGCAATGATGCTTCAGAAAGTTGCACCGTCCGCGCAGGACCTCAACCGCACCTCGGCGCCGATCGTGATCATCGGCTGCGGATTCGGCGGCATGGCGATCGCCATCGAACTGAAGAAACACGGGATCGAGGATTTTCTCATCCTCGAGCGCGCCTCCGACATCGGCGGCGTGTGGCGCGACAACTCCTACCCCGGCGCGGCCTGCGATGTCGTCTCGCGATTCTATTCGTTTTCGTTCGACCGCAATCGTGAATGGTCGCAGACGTTCGCGCCGCAAGCCGAGATCTGGGAATATCAACTGGAGACGGTCGAGCGGTTCGGCATCCGGCCGCATGTCCGCTTCAATACTGAAGTGCTGCGAGCGACGTTCGACGAGAAGGCCGGCGAATGGACCGTGGAGACAGCGGACGGGCATCGCGTCACCACGCCGGTGCTGGTCTCGGCCGTCGGCCTTTTCAATACGGCCAACATCCCCGACATCCCGGGCCGGGAAACGTTCGAGGGCGTTTCGTTCCATTCCTCGAACTGGAACCACGACTACGATCTCGACGGCAAGACCGTTGGCGTGATCGGCAATGGCGCGAGCGGCGTGCAGTTCATCCCGAAGATCGCGCCACTGGTGGCGAAGCTCAACCTGTTCCAGCGCTCGCCGCAATACGTCATGCCGAAAGCGATCTTTCCCGGCGCCGGCGAGTGGGACCTCTGGCTGCAGAAGCAGCCCGGGCTGCGCTGGCTGGCGCGGCTGAAGGTCTATCTGATGTTCGAGCGCTTCATCTGGCGCCGCCGCTGGCAGCCCCACCTGCGCCTGAAAGGCGAGGAGGCGTTCCGCAAGCTGCTCGCCGACAAGGTGAAGGACCCGGAGCTGCGCCGCAAGCTGACGCCCAATTATCCGATGGGCTGCAAGCGGCAGCTCGTGTCCGACGTCTTCTACGATGCGATGACCCGGCCGAACGTCGAAGTGATCGTCGATCCGATCGAGCGGATCGTGCCGGACGGCATCGTCACCCGCGACGGCACGCACCGCAGGCTCGATGCGATCATCTATGGCACCGGCTTCAAGCCGACCGCCTATCTCACGCCGATGCAGATTCACGGGCTTGGAGGGCGCGACCTGAACGAAGCCTGGCGCGACGGCGCGGAAGCCTATCTCGGCATCACGGTGGCGGGATTCCCGAATTTCTTCATGCTGTACGGACCGAACACCAACGCGCCGTCCTCGATCATCTTCATGCTCGAATGCCAGGCGCGCTATATCGTCAATGCGCTCAAGATGCTGCGCAGGAAGGGCGCGCGCTACATGGACGTGCGCGCCGGCGTGCAGAAGGAGTTCAATGTGGAGGCGCAGAAACGGCTCGCCACCACGATCCCGGCCCGGGGCGACTGCTTCACCTATTTCAAGGACGAGAACGGCAAGATCACCACCAACTGGCCGGGCTACGCGACCGAGTACAAGTGGCGGACCCGGGCGGTCAGGCCGGGCGACTATGTATTCGTGAAGTGAAGCCTGTTCGTGGAGAAGGCCCTGCGGCGCCCTCGGCCCCGCGTGTCCGGAATATCCGATAGCCGCATCCGTGCGCCGGCATCCCGCCGCGCGCATTCCGGTCATCCCGCGATATTCCGGTTTCGCCCTTTGCGGGCGGGCGGCTTGCGCTAAAGTGCCGGCCGTTCCATGGCGGCAAGGAAGCCAATGTCTTCAAGGCCGGTGTCTTCGAAGCCCGTATCTTCAAGAGGCACGTCTTCAAAGCGCGTGTCTTCAAGGCGCGCTCCGCGCCAGCCGGCGCCTGCAGCGGCGGCGGGGCAGACCGGCTTGCGCCGACTGCCCTCGGTCGAGCAGGTCCTGCAGACGGGGCCGGGCGTGGCGGCCGTGGAACGGTTCGGCCGGCAGGCGGCGGTCGGTGCCGTCCGCGCCGCGCTCGCGCAGGCGCGGGCCGAGCGTGCGACGTCGGACGACGCCGCGGATTTCGGCACGCGCGCCATCGCGCGCCTGGAGGCGGAAGCGGCGCCGCGTCTGCGCCCCGTGTTCAACCTCACCGGCACGGTGCTGCATACCAATCTGGGCCGGGCACTGATCGCCGATGCGGCCGTCGAGGCGGCGACGGCCGCCATGCGGCAGGCGGTGGCGCTCGAGTTCGATCTCGAAAGCGGCGGTCGCGGCGAGCGCGACGATCATCTGCGCGGCCTGCTCTGCGAGCTGACGGGCGCGGAGGACGCCACCGTCGTCAACAACAATGCCGCCGCCGTGCTGCTGGCGCTGAACACTTTCGCGAAGGGCAAGGAAGCCGTCGTCTCGCGCGGCGAGCTGATCGAGATCGGCGGCGCGTTCCGCATGCCCGACATCATGGCGCGCGCGGGCGCACGCCTGGTCGAGGTCGGAACGACCAACCGCACGCACAGGAAGGATTATACCGGGGCGCTCGGCCCGAGGACGGGACTGATCCTGAAGGTGCATACGTCGAACTACCGGATCGAGGGCTTCACCCGGGAAGTGAGCGCGCGCGAACTGGCGGAGATCGCGCGCGGGCACGGCGTGCCGCTCATCAACGATCTTGGGTCCGGGACGCTGATCGATCTTACGCGCTTCGGCATGGGCCACGAACCGACGGTGGCGGAAGCGGTCGCCGAAGGCGCCGACCTCGTGACGTTTTCCGGCGACAAGCTGCTCGGCGGGCCGCAGGCAGGATTTATCGTGGGGCGCAAGGACCTGATTGCCAAGATCAACCGCAATCCGATGAAGCGCGCGCTGCGCGTCGACAAGGTGCGGCTGGCGATGCTCGAAGCGACATTGAAGCTCTATCGCGATCCAGACCGCCTCGCGCAGCGGCTGCCGACCTTGCGCCTGCTGTCGCGCGGGAAGCGCGACATCGTGGCGTCCGCGCATCGCCTGCTGCCGGCGCTCGCGGCGCGGCTCGGCGGCCGCTTCCGTGTCGAGGTCTGCGATTGCGTGAGCCAGATCGGCTCGGGATCGCTGCCGGCTGAAACGCTGCCGAGCGCGGGCCTGGCTATCGCTCCGCCGGCGGCACGCGGCGGCGGCCGTGCGCTGGCCGCGCTCGCGGCGGCGCTGCGCGCGCTGCCGGTGCCGGTGATCGGCCGGATCGAGAATCAACGGCTGGTACTCGATCTTCGCTGCCTCGAGGACGAGGCGGGATTGCTCGCGAGCTTCGCGGCGATTTCGTTGCCGGACCCGGCGGCATGATCGTCGGCACCGCCGGGCACATCGACCATGGCAAGACGGCGCTCGTGCGCGCGCTCACCGGGGTCGATACCGACCGCCTGAAGGAGGAGAAGGCGCGCGGCATCTC
>Ga0182744_1001751_pt1 | contig 18655 bp, 23 predicted proteins | sample eDN3rd30CKraftMG_FD_128525 | JGI IMG/M metagenome (GOLD analysis project Ga0182744, IMG submission 128525) | Enriched Miracle-Growth compost microbial communities from Emeryville, California, USA - eDNA 3rd pass 30_C Kraft MG (version 2) (version 2) ...
CCCCAGCCCTTAAAAAAACTCATCGACCAGGACACCTTAAAAAGCCTCACCGAATATCTGGGGGGGAAGGCGGACTCTTACCGCTCCATCTCCTTACAAAAACCCAAGGTTTAGCTCTTTTTCGTCCCTGCCCGTTTCCTTTTTATAAGACTTAAAAAAACCTCCTTTTACAAACCCAAGGGATTCAACGGGTTACTCTCTTTTAAAGGCTGGCATCGTCCTTGGAGATTTCCCGCAAGGGAGAAAGTTCTTATGAAATTTTGGATCTTAAAATTCTTGCTGGTGGTTTTTTCCCTGCCGGTTCTGGGGGAAGAAGCCGCCTCCCCGGGAGTGACGTCGGTGATCGCCGACCAAGTGGTGATCTCCCAGGTTCCCGCCTCCCAAGAAAAAAGCTTTCTTAAAAACTTAAAAGAGCGGCTCTTAAAAAGTCCGCGCTCCCGCGTGCTGATCGCCACCACCGGAAGCTCCGATCCTATGACCCAAACTCCGGAGTTTCAAGACCTGACAAAGTCCTCCCAAGTTCAAACCGTTCAGGCAAAATCCCTGGAGGAGCTGCCGACGACGGAAAAAAGTCGCTCTTTTAAAACGCGGCTCTTGAATTTAAAACAGAAGAGAAACCTTTTGGGGGCCGAACAAGCCACGGCCATCGCCGTTTCCGTGATTCCCGCGGGAAATTACGGAACCTTGGTTTATCTGATGTCCGCCGATGCGGTGCTGGCTTCCGCCTCTTTCGGCGTGGTGATGGCGGTCAACGTGTTTCAAGCGCTCTTTACGGAAAAATGGCTGCAATTCACCGCCTTGGGAGAGCGGGGCGGGGAAAAAGTCCTTACTCTCTTAGGGCGGATCGTGGGAAAGGAAACCTCCCCTAAGGCCCGCTCCCTGGCCGGATCCTTCGGACGCATCGGCATCGTGGTGGGAATGAACACCGCCCTCGCCGCCATTCAGATGACTCTCAGCGGGACCTTGGATTCCGCTTGGGCGCTGATTTACTTCGGCTATTCCAGTTCCTACGACATGTGGGACAGCGTGATGGAAGAAAAAATGAAAACCTCTCCGCTTTTGAAAAGATACTTCGTTCATTCCCGCCTTGCGATCGGATCTTTGATCGAATGTCTCGCCCTGGCTGGAAACGGGGTGGCCGAGGCCACTTTGGTGGTGGCCTCCGTTTCTTCGACTTTAGGAGTGGTTTTCAAGTCCCTGTCCCAACCGGAACGCCCCTCCTTGATGCAACGCCTGCGTTTCAAAATGAAAAGCTGGACGCGGTTTTTAGACGCTCCCCCCGACTCATGTCTGCATTTCCTTCTTTGAGACGTTGTCCTATTGCCGTCCCGTAAAGATTCCCGCCCGAAATTCCGAATTCTTCTTAAGGGAGCATAGGACTTTATGGGTGCTAAAAAACTGAATCCTTTGGAAAAAGATCTGGAAATCCGGGTCACCCGCATGGAGAACACGACCACCGGGACGGACCTCCTGAAACTGACCGAGGCCTCACCGGCTCACAGAGTTTCCGCCCTTTTGAACAAGGGGGTGAAGATCCTTATTCCTCACGGCAACTGCCCCGTCGGACACTTCGTCCTTGTCGACTTTCAAATCCAAATGAGCGGAAAGAAATTCGAAATGCAGGCCACGGGGAAAGTCATCGGCGAAGAGAAGGTCGATCATTCCCACATCGTCGAACTGGAATTCAAATCCTTTGACGGAAAACTTTGGAACAGACTTTTTGCCGTGATTCAAAGCCGGCAAGATCAAGTGAGCGAACTTTTTTATAAAATTAAGGGTAAGTGAGTAAGACGTGCAGAAGATCGGATCAAAAGAATTACAGAAATATGTCGCCGCCAAAAAGGTTTTGATCGCGGAACCTTCCGTGCCCTTTTCCACGGTGATTCAACAAACCATGGTCGCCATGGGATGCCAAATGGAAAACATTTTCAAGGAAGCCGATCTGCGCCGCGCTTTGCATTTGGTGGAGAGAGAGCGCCCCGAAATCATCATTTCCGAATACAATTTGGGCACCCAGTTCGGACTCGAACTGGCGGAAAAGCAGAGTCATATCCATCCCGACCATAAAGAGCGTATTTTTATTCTGGTCACGCGCAACGCCAGCGACAGCGCCATCGCCGAAGCGGCGGAGGAGGAAGTGGACGGCTACATCTTAAAGCCCTTCAACCTCAATCAACTTCAAGAGACCTTTTTGGAAGTCATGCACAAAAAAATGAATCCCAGCGAATACGTCGTCAAAATTCACGAAGGCCGGGACTTGTTAAACGGCAAAGACCTGAAAAACGCTTTCAGCACCTTCACTCAAGCGCGCAAGATGGATCCCAAACCTTCCCTTGCCTGCTATTATCAGGGCTTCACGAAAAAGCTGGATCAGGATCCCGAAGCGGCATTGAAGTACTTTCGTGAGGGCAAAGCCTTCAACCCTCTTCATTACAAGTGCCTCCAGGCCGAATTCGACATTCTGTTCGAACAAAAAAAGGAACAGGAAGCTTACGAGGTCATCAAAGTCATTAACGGCAGTTATCCGGTCTCTCCGAACACGCTGGCGAAAATGTTTCTTTTGGCCATCTATACTTACAATTACAAAGACATCGAAAAGTATTATGAAATCTTCACTCAGCTGGACCGCAGAAGCGAGGATCTGATCAAAATCGTCAGTGCCGCCCTTTATTCGGCCGGCCGCTTTTGTCTGAAAGAAAACGACGTTTCCCAGGCCTGCGAGTTCTTCCGCAAAGGCGTCACCGTGGCCCAACGGGACAGAGCCTATTTGTTCAAGGTGATCACCACCCTCTTGAAACTTGATCAGCATGAAGAGGTCGAAAAATTCATAACCCTTTTCGAGCCCGACGACCGCGATTCCATGGAGTACCGACAGATCGAATTCGAACTCATGAAATCCCAAGCGGAAACTCCCAAGATCGTGGAAAAAGGCCGGCAGCTGATTGCCGAAGGACAGGCCAGTGAGGACGTCTTCAGAACCGTGGTTAAAGCTTTGATCGAAATGAACAAGCCTTTGATGGCGGAAGAAGTGATCTTCAAGGCCGGAAAAGAATTTCCCGAGATGAAAAACGAACTTTATCAGATCATTAAATCCGCAAAGAGTGCCTAGAACGGTAATGACCGACCGCCCCTACCAGCCGTTCATACTCGATCGGCTTACTTAAAAAATCCGAAAAGCCGGCGCGCATACACTCCTCGGAATCCTCCGTCATCGCTCGCGCCGTCAAGGCCACCACCGGCACTTGAGAGCCCTTTGAACGCAGGGTTTTGACCGCGCTCACCCCGTCCATGACCGGCATTTGCAGGTCCATCAGCACGACGTCAAAAGGACGGCTCAAAGCTTTTTCCAAAGCCTCACGCCCGTTTTCCGCCAGTTCGACTTCACAGCCCTTTTCCGTCAACATCGCCGCGATCAAATGGCGCCCGTCCTCGCTGTCGTCCACCGCCAAAACTTTCATTCCTCTTAAATCCGAGAGCGGCCTCTCTTCCAAAGGGGCGGAGATCGCCTCCGGCACCGGATCCGAAAAATCGACGGACGCCTCTTCATACTCCACTCTCACCCGAAAATGGGAACCTTTACCGGGCTCGGACCAGACCAACTGAAGATCTCCTCCCAAAAGCTGCGCCAGATGTTGAGAAAGAGGAATTCCCAATCCCGTTCCGCCGAACTTGTGCGCGTGTCCTTTTTCCCCTTGCTCAAAAGGTTTGAAGATCACTTCCCGAGACTGCGGGGGAATACCGATGCCCGTGTCTTCCACATCGAAAACCAGAAAGCGCTCTTCCCGGCGCGCTTTCAACGACACCCGCCCCCGGCCGGTGAATTTCAAAGAATTTCCCAAAAGATTCATCAGGATTTGCCGCAAACGCAAGGCGTCGGTATGAATCGCCCGGGGAAAAGAAAGGTCACTTTCGAAAATCAAAGCGACGTTTTTTTCCCTTAAGTGGGGATTCAAAAGTTTTTTGAGATCGCTCAAAAACTCCGGCATCGAGATGTCGGTTTTATCCAAACTCAAATGACCGGATTCTATTTTGGAAATGTCCAGGATGTCGTTGATGACTTCGGTCAGATCTTCCCCGGCCTTGCGAATGATTTTTAAATATTTGCGTCTTTCTTCCAGGGGAAGATCTTTCCCTTCCATAAGACTGGCAAAGCCCATGATGGATCCCAAGGGCGTGCGAATTTCGTGGCTCATGTTCGCCAGGAAACGGCTTTTCACTTCACTTAAATGTTTGGCGCGGTCGGCCTCCCCCTGATGCCGGATGAAATCAAGTCCCAACCCCCTCGCCAAAACAAAACCGCAAAGTCCCAGCAAGGCCGTTCCCCACAGACTCCAACCCATGCCCTCGTGAGCGATAAGACCGGCCCCACCGAGGGCGGTCACGGCCAGAAAAACCCAGCACAACAGACAGGAGCGCCAATGAGGGGGTTTGAGAGAGGAGGTGTTAAAAATCATCCCTTGGGATTTACCAAAAGAATTTTTCTTAAACAAACTTAATAAATTTAAAGAGGGAAAAAGATTAAAAAAAAGCCCTCCGTATGGAGGGCCGCATAAAAAATCCGGATAAAATTTTCGAAAAATTAAAATCTTCCGGCTTTTTTGGACGCCGCATATTCCTGTTGGAAATCGCTCAGCACATCGGCGATGTGGTCCTCGGAAAGTCCGGTGCGTAAAGACATACGATAGACCGTGTCTTTGGAAGGCGCCTTCATTTGCACCAACCGCTCCAAATCCTTCGCATAAAATCCCAGAGCCGCAAGACCCTGAACATCCCCGTTCAAAGCGCGGGACTGAGCTTTCCAGATCACTTGAGCGGAATCCATCGGCATTTGATAAAAGTCGGCGAAGCGCTCGACTTGGGAAGACACCGCCACCGCTTGAGGCTGATAAGCCGCCGGCTGGATCAAATGGTGCCGACCGTGACCGCGGCCTGGGCCATGACCGGGGCGGAAGATGGGCGGCCGGGTGGAGTGATGGCCGCCGAAACGGGGGCCATACCGATGGGCGCCGTAGCGGTGGGTATAACGGGCGTGGCGGTAACGGTAATAATTGTTGTAGCGGACACGGTAGTACGGATCCCCGTAATAGTCGTCCGTAGACGCGGCCACCACGGCTCCGCCGACGACGGCACCCACGGCAACCCCGGTCGCCACATCCGTTTCGTCACAACCTTGAATGAACGGAAGCATGAAAAGACAAAGAACCGAGCAAGCGATTTTTTGAATCATATAAATCCCCTTTGTTTCTGTTAATGCCGCCGTCTTACCCTAAAGACGGCAGTTTACATACTCTTTCATGGAAAAACGTCCCTGAATGGCCCGTCTTATCTTATAAAATGAAAATTTTTCCTTTTGAGGATCGAACTGATTGATCTCCTTAAGAATGGCGAAAAGGCGCGGATAGTCTTTGTCCTTCCCCTGGGCTTCCAGCATTTCGTGACTGTGGGCCGTAAGAGTGGCCCACACTCCCGCGTAAGCCTCCTTGAAGTACCCGCCTTTGTCGGCGGTCTGAAGGCGCTTCCAGGCCTCCAGCATAAGAGGAAGCTTTTCCAAGCTCGCAAGGATTTCATTCTTCAAAATCTGATCTTTTTTCGAACTTTTGCCGTTCACCTGTTCCAGATCTTCAATCAAGTGGTCCAGGGCTTCCTGCCAGGTCTTTTGTTGCTTTGGCGAGAACACCTGCTTTTGCTGTTCAAAGATTTCTCTGAGCGCTTGAGGCGAGGCTTGCAGGAAATCGGAGCACTCTTCTTGAGCCGGTGAAAACGCCGAGAAAAACAAAACGAAAAGAATAAAAATTTTTTTCATCGAACGCTCTCCCACAAGGCCTCACAGCGTGGATAAACCCGGCGCAAAGGAATCCAACTGTAACTCGTTTTCTTCTCCTGCCAAGGTTTGAAGGTTTTCAAACTTTGGTTGGCTTCGGAAAGAGGCGTGAACAATTGGTTGGGAGGTAAGTTTTGATCCAGAATTCCCTTTAAATTTTCGAGGTGTTTAAAAATGCGCAGCAAAGTTTCCATCGCCTCGTATTTGTAGCGCTCACGGAAAACTTCTGAATTGGTGGCCGCCGCCAAACGCAAAAAATCCGTGTACTCATAAACGTAACGGGCGAACTGGCCTGAACTCCACCGCAGCTTCGAAGTCTGCCACAAACGGCTCAGCCACCCGCCTTCCGCTTCCGGAAGGGTGTCCATCTTCCATTGAATCAACTGATAAACGAACTGAGCCAAAGTGTTTTCTATGACCTCGGTCTGAAGATAGCGCTCGGCCCGGGGCTGCGAAGGGTCGAAGACAAACTCGACATCGGTCAAAAGGCCCTTCACCAATTGAAGCCGATCCGCCCGCTCCTGCTCGGGGGCGTTGCGAACGGCCTCTTCCGCAAGTCCCACCAGGACCTCATCCTCGGAAAGAGGACTTTTGAGTTCTTTCACCTGAAAAGCGGCGGCAATCTTTTGATCGCCTTGTGGAATCAAAGCACGGTTTAAAACGTTTTCCTGCACGCTCAAAATCCAGAACACATCCTTGTTCAGACCGGACTCGATCGGTGCTTTGCCTTTCAGTTGGGTTTTTCCCCGCCGCGCTTTCAAATAAAAGAAACGTTTATAGCGCGTTCCTAAAAAATTCTTCCTCTTCAACTGAGCGTAATTATAAATTTTCTTCTCAAGACGGCTCTTTTGCTTTTTGAGCTCTCGATCCCCAGGATCTTTTTCCAACTGAGCATTCACCTGCTCCAAATCACGGTAAGAAGCGTCGGTCTTCTTTTTCAGCCAATTCAGCCACAAGGATCTTTTTCCCTGATCAATGGAATTCCACCATCTCTTTGCCGAAGGGCCTTCCCCGTCCACCAGGGCCAAAGTTTCTTGGTCCAACTCCATCGGACCGGTAACGAAGGTCACCCGCTTTTGCGCCCGTCGAACCGCGCGTGAAACCAACCAATAACGAAGTCCCATTCCGAAATTGCCCGCGCCCAAACGCACTCCCCAAACCGGAAGGCGTGCCGCCACCTGAAGATGACGGGTGCCGAACAAAATCACCGCGTCGATGATGTTGCAAAGCACGTGAACGCCGCCGCCGCCGACCGCCTTGGACAAAACGGTTTCCGCCAATTCACTGGCAACCTTCGTGACCAAGGCGACGTTTCCAAGGCGGGCGCCGATGTCCGCGGTTTCCAAAGTGATGTGTTCCGCCGCATGGGAAAATGGAGAGAGAACCTTGGTGCTGAAAAAGCCCTGGCGGGCCATGTCCTTCGCCTGCGAAAGAAGTTCGTCTTCATTGAAATCGACGCAATCTTCGCAATCCCTTCGCACCTCTTGGTGATAAATGCGCACCCATGCGCGCACCAGTTCCCAAAAGTGGGAATTCATCACGATCTTTTTTCCGCTCACGGTCAAAACCGGAACCGCGCTTCCCAAGGGGGCTTCCTCTTGAGGCTCAAGTTCGGTCGCCGCCTGCAGAACACGGAAAGTGTTTTCCAGATTGAAGCTGTCCATGTCGTGGTCTTCATGAGCGAAGGCGCGCGGAGAAAGCGGCGTGAGGACGAGGAAAGAAAGAAGACACAAAATCTTTTTCATGAAGAACCTCTATAAGATCTTTTCCTTTGAAGAGAAATGAAAACCTGGTTTTGGTGTTTTGTGAAAACAAGTTGATTGTAAGAAGGTTTGAAGATTTTTCCGAACGCTTTCAATGGATTTTCACTTGATGGGAACGCTTGGTTTTTGCCGCACGCTCCTCTAGAAAATGAAGTCATGAAAATCACATCCTTTCTTCTCGTCTGTCTCGCCTCCTTCGCGGCTTCATTGACCGCCTGTTCGAAAAGCGCTCCCTATGAGGGGGCGAAGGACCGTCTGGAACGCTTGTCCCCGCAGGAAAGAAAAACTCTAGCGCCCAACGAACTGTTCATCGCCGTCGTCAACGGAGACGTGAACGCCGTCGAAAGTATCAGCGCGAACCATCCGCAACTTCTTTTGACCAGAAATCAGGAAACCGGCGACTCTCCTTTGGGAGTGGCCATCCAAATGGGCGAACAAGACTGCGCCCGCGCTCTTTTGGAAAAACTGCCCCAGGAGGAGTTTTTCAAAGGCAATGCCCAAGGGGAAAGCCTGGTCTTTCAAGCCGCCCGCGCCGGATGGGAGTGGATGATCAAAGACATCGCCGATCGCTATTACTCCACTTTAGGAAGCTTGAACGACTATGAATTCAGCGACTTGGACTTTAAAAATCACGCGGGTCAAAGGGCCTTGTTCGTGGCGCGCACGGGGTCCGTGGCGGAAACCCTGGAGACCCAGTATTACCGGGGATTCATGGAATGGCCTTTTTGGAAATTCATTTTACAAAACGACGATCAGGAACAAAATTTTCTTCATCAGGCCGCAAAGGATGCGCGCACCGATCTTTTAAGATGGGCCGTTTCCCGCCTTTGCCGCCCCAACTTCCTGCAGTCCGAAGACCGCTGGTGGCTGTGGAGAGATCTCGGCTATCTGGTGGAGCGCGGCCAACGGGGATTTCAAACTTATGTGGGAGGTTTGGGGTTGGGATTGGACGCGAAGATCAACGCCCAAGATCTTCTTGGAAAAACCCCTTTGCACGATGCCGCGGAAAGCGCCCGTTTGGAAAGCCTTCAAGTGATCGCCAGTTGTCCGTGGATCGACCCCAGTCTTGAAGACGTGCAAGGAAACATCCCCCTGCAATCCCTTCTGCTCTCCTTCGATCAGAAGGTGCAAAAAATTCCTGAAGAACAAATGAAGAGCCTGCGCTTTATGGTGGAATTAAAACCCAAGATGAGAAGTTGGTTCGTCCAAAAGTCCGATCTGGTGAATCACCAAAACGAACAGGGGGACACGGCCCTCCATATGGCGGCCCGGCTTTCCGACCGCGGGGTTTATGAATTTCTCAGCGCCGAGGGCAACACGGAAATCAAAAACAAGGCGGGACTCTCCCCCAGAGACATCTTCACCTACCAAACCGAGAAGTCCGCGCGCTATGGGAACTAAATTTATTCTTTCGCTTTGTTTTATCTTTCCGCTTTTTTTGTGCCGGTGCTCCCCAGCGAACTCCGGCGACGCCCAAAATGCGGTGGCCGACTACGACGTCGTTTTCAATCAAAACCTTTCCCTGAAAAGCGCTACCGGGGTTTCGGGCACGGGAAAGCTTCAGTTCAAAAATCCCCTTTTGGGAATCAACTCGAACGAACATTATCTTCTGGCGTTTCGCCCGCTTTCCTCCACCTCCAAGCTGACTCTGCACTCCCACTTTTCCGGATTCTTTTTGGAAGACGGCTTGAAAGCGGAGTTCTTCCCCCAGGAGGGAAAATTGTATTTGCGGCTTTCCACGCCCGGCTACCCCTTCACCAAAGCCCAAGAACTTTTTGATCTGGACGGAATGAAGGAAATCCGTCTGGAAGTGGAAGTTCATGACGGCGAAGGCGGAGGCGTTCGCGTTTTGGTGTGGAATGATTTGATTTCCTATCAGGGTGAGACCGTTCACCGGCAGGAAAGGCTTTACCCCGGCAACGCGGATTTCGATTCGCAACGGGAGGGATTGATTTTTCTCAGCAGCGGGCACGGAATGCTTTGGGGCCTGGAGTTGAAAGACGTCGATTTGACCGCGGCAAAAAGGCAGGCACCTTATGTGGAATAACCGTCGCAAACGCCGGGACGGAGCCGGCCTTATGGGAGCAGCTGCCTTCTTTTTTTCCGTTCTCCTTTCTTCGGCTTTCGTTTCCACTGTAGGTTTCGCCCAGGAAGGATTTTCTTCATCGCGGATGGAAGCGCGCACGACCTTCCCCGCCTCCGAAAAAACGTGGGACGCCTTTTTGACTTTCGATGCGATGGCCAAGGAATCCCGCCTGAACCGTCAGGAGGATTCTCACTCCGCCTTGCTGCGGTCTCTGGTTTTAGGACTCAATTACCGTCTGGATCCCCAACTGAATTTTTATCTGGAGGGCTCCGCCCAATCCTTCGGGAGCGAGTCGGAATTTTTTATTTCCCAAGCCTATGCGGAAATGCACTGGGATCTTTTGAAAGTGCAAGCCGGACAACTTTATTATCCCGTGGGTTGGTTGACCGCGGAAGACACCTATTTTTTAAACCAGCCTTTTTATTATCAGGAACTTTATAAAGGCAAAAAAGGATTGGACTTGGGCGTGGTCGCGCAGGTGTTTCCCTTTAAAAACCAGCGGGTGATCTTGGAGGCTTCCTGTTTTGAGGGCCGCGTTTTTCGCGTCACCGATGAACGTCAGGGAGCCGCGGAAAAACGTCCTTGCTCGGTCGGAGTGCGCTCCCACTGGAGCTTTGGGGAAGCCTTCGCCACCCATTTCGAGCAGGATCTGGCTTTTTATGATCCCGTGACCGCCGACGGCATCGGTCTTCGCCTTCAGTCGCCGCTTTTATGGCAGCGGTTTTCTTTAGGCTTTTGGGGCGAAGCCTTTCAAATCAAAACCACTCAACAAAACGGTCCTACCGCCGTGACCACCGCGGGCTTTGCCTATCCCCATTTGGATTGGGGCCGTTGGCGGGTGGGTTACCGTTTTTCCCCGGCCGACACGCGGGTGAACTACAGCCAAGCCCCCGATGTGCGCTCAAAAATTCAAGACAGTCTTTTGCGGGCGGAAGTGAAAATCACCAAACCCTTAAGTCTGATTTACGAAGATGAACGCATGACCCAAGACCAGGGCATCGATGTGAAAAATGAGTGGGCCTTGCGGCTGCTTTTACAGACGGCTCTTTAGCCGTTGTTTTTCTTTTGCGCGTGATTGAGCGCGCGCTCGATCTGCACCTCGCGCTTGATCCGATAAATCAGGGATTTTTCCTCTAAACCGTCACTGGGCATCTGTTTGGTGTCCGAAAAGAAATCCGGTTGCACGCGGGCATCCTTTAAAATGATCACCTTGGTGGCGGGAGAACTTCCCATGGTTCCGCGCACGACACGGATGCTTAAACGGTAAGTCATTCCGGCGGGCTTGCGGTAAGGAAACGGCGGCTCCCAAGCGCGCACTCCTTTGATGTCATCGGTTTCAAGCATCCCTTCATCCATGTTGCTAAGACGCAAAGGATAGGCCTGAAGCACCAGGTTGGTGGCGCGCCAGACCTCTTCGAAAGAAGCGTAGATCACTTCCTCCCGCGGTCCGATGAATCGGTTCGGCCCCGGGCGATCCGTAAAAAGAGCACAGGCGCTCAAAGCGCCCATGCACAAGATCAAAAGCGAAAATTTCAATCCCTTCATTCCACTTCCACAAGATTACGAGAAATATGAGTGACTCGGTCCAAGGCTTCAGCGCCTTCTGTAACGGCCACGCGGCGGTCATGAACCAGATAAAGAACTTCAAAACGGTAACTGTAGCCGGGCTTTTTGTCGTAATTGAGCGCGGGCACTTTAAGCTCCGTGGAGAAACCATCCGTCCAGCTTTCCCACAAAGTGTTTTTTTCCTCGGTCTTCACGCTGCCCGATCCGATCGGCTTGATCTCGGAGAAAGTCACGTAAACGGCCACGGGTTCTTGATCCGCCGTCAATTGCGGAGGATGAAGCGTCAACACCTCATCCGCGTAAGAGGGGCTTTCGGTGAGAGGAAGAAAATCCGGCGTCGCGCTGAACCCGACGGGAAGAAGGCTTAAAGACAACCGGCTGAAATCCGGCATCTCTTCGCCGGACTTCTTCACGGTCAAAGCCGAGAGCAGATAGGCCTCGCCCTGGGAGGCCAGCTTCAACTTTTGCGTCTTTCCCGGAATCAGTCTTTTCAAATCCACGGGAGAAAGTTTCCCTTGATTGTCCGACAGAGTGAGACTGAACACCAATTGTCCGTCCGCGACCTGCGGTCCGGTGACTTCCGTCTCCTGATCGAAGGTGAACTGATCGACGGAAATGCTTTGATTGTCGATGGAGGTGGTCAGGTCGGCGTCAATCTGACCTCCGCCCAAGAACTGAAAGCGGTTCAGAATGTCGAAGATCGATTTGTGATTGCGGAAATCATCCACCACTTCCTTCACCGGAAACTGTCCGCGCAAAGCCGAGAAAGTGTAAGAGCCCGGATTCTTCACGAAGGTGCGAAATCCCGGCTTGTTCAAATGGATGGAGATGAACAAGTAATTTTCGGTTTGATCCGGCAAAGAGATGTTGCTGGGAAGATCGAATTGCTTTCCGACGACGGTGATCGGGTCGGATTCAGGGCTGATCAAAGTGGAAAGATCAAAATTCAAAAGATCCATCCGGCTCAAACTGGGAGTGACCAAGGCGAAATCGACTTTGCCGTCCCTTTTGAGAGAGCCAAAGCCCGTGGTCTCCCCGCCCAAGTGAAGACGGTCGGAAGCCTGGCTGGCCCAAAACCCTTGAGTGATCAACACTGCGGGATTTTGTAGTTCAAAATTCGAGGGCGATTGATGGTGAGTGAAATCGCATCCCAGCGTCGAAAAGCTTAAAAAACACGCAGCCCCAGCTGCGATCATAGACTTTTTCATATGGCTTCCCCCTCCTGTTGGTGAAGTCAGTTTTGATTATTGAAATAGGCCCCCAGCCAAAGGTCAAGTTGTTGACAGCCATATCCAATATATGTAACTTGACGCTTCTTATCATTCCTGTGGCGGGGTAGCTCAGCTGGTTAGAGCGGTGGAATCATAATCCATGTGTCGGGGGTTCAAATCCCTCCCTCGCTACCATTCGACACCTTACCTGAACTTCCAACACGCAGGTTCTGACCTTAGCGATAAACATTTGAAATCATTAGCCAAATCCCCATCGTAAAAGTTGCGCTTGTATTGTACTCCAATTTTGAGTACAATCTCTTTAAGATGCACATCGTTGATTTAACTCCAGTGAGAAAAGCCCTTAAAAAAGTTCCGCATTTTATTGCGGATAAAGTGCAAATCTGGGCGGACATGGTCGAAAAAGAAGGGCTCTTTTCAGTACAGAAAGTTCCCAGCTTTCGCGATCATTCTCTTAAGGGTGATCGCAAAGGTCAGCGTTCTGTGTATCTCAATAAACAATGGCGACTCGTTTACACCACAAACAAAAATAGCGATATCACCATTGTCAGAGTTGAAGAGGTTATGCCACATGACTACTAAAAAATATGGAACGAAAGAGTTAGAAAAAGATTTTGGTCCCGTGACTTTCGCCAAACTTCTTCTCACTTACCGTCTCACCGAAGAGATTTCCCAAGAAGATCTTGGCAAAAAATTAGGTGGCCTCAGCCGTGGAGTAATTTGCGACTATGAAAAAGGACGACGAACTCCGTCTCCCGAAAAGGCTGCGGAAATCGCAAACGCTCTTGGAGAGATTGAATCTTACTGGGTGCAAATCGCTTTACAGGATTATTTAAGGGAACATAATTTAAATTACAAAGTGAAGCTCGCTTAGCCTTAGGATCTAACAAATTCTTCTCGAAGAAGTCCGTAAACCGCCAAATCATAAAATTGATCGGCTTTTTTAAATTCTTTTTTCAAAAGACCCTCCAGCTTCAAACCGGCTTTGATCATCACTTTTCCCGAAGCTGGATTAGAAGTGATATGCCTCGACGTGATCTTATTCACCTTTAAAACTTCGAATCCATAACGAATAACCGCCATGGCCGCCTCGGAACAATAACCTTGATTCCAAAAATTTGAACCAAGCCAATAGCCGAGCTCCGCTTTTTCATGAGACTTAAAAATACCGAGACTGATGCACCCGATGAGTTGCCCTGAGTTTTTAATCATAATCGCGAACTGAACCGCACTTCCTTCGTTAAAATATCCGATTTGTTTTGAAATCCACTCATAAGCCAACGACTCGGGGTACGGGTACGGTAGACTTGCCGTCGTCGCGGAAACTTTTGGATCATTTGCCAATTTCTGAACAGCAGTCGCATCAGAAGAAAAGAAGGGTCTTAAAATTAATCTCTCTGTTTCAAGAGTTGGGCGAGCATCGATCCCAGCTTTGATCTCCAAGTTTTCCATAAAGAGAATGATTTCAAATAAAAAGTCTATTGCCAATAAAATTAAACCAAAGGTTCGATAGCTTTTGCCTCACCTGGAGCCGGGTCAAATCTTATCGATTACATGTCCTCCAACTGACACCATTCGAAGTATCTGAAATCACTTTAGCTTTGACCGCCTGAACTTTCAAGAGACGTGTCCTCCATCACTTTTGGAGGACATGGAGGACAAATTTCCCGACCAAACTAGCTTGAAATATGGTTCTTCAAGACCCCTTGCCTGGGCCCTGAACATTCTCCTTATTGACTCCTCGATTTTTTCTGGCTTCGTCTCTCTCTTAATTTTTTCAATTCTCATCTCTAAATTATAATAATCTAACCAAGCAGAGAGACTCTCCAAGTCAGTACAGTCGCAGATATGCCTGTCAAATTCTTTCGCCCAATTCAAAGTCATAGAAATCATAGTAGACACATCTTTTAAAGTTGGTCGGCTCTCTTCAAAGTGGCACATTAACCGATCAACGCTTATGTCCGCATATCGCTGCCCAATCTCAACTTCATATTTCCGCAATAGCTGTCGCTGACTACGCTTTAAGGTCGCACTTGATGCAAAATGTACAATTCGATTTCTCCAATGAATCAATAGGGCTGCTACTGGAACATGATAATTTTCAGACTTTAAAACTTCTTCACTTACCCGAGCTAATCGTTCTGCCATCGATAAGTTTAATCCATTCCAATCTTGCTTTAGCTCTTTAAATCGCGGCAGCATCAAAATGGCGCTTACGTATTCGTTCAAGGCATCGGCTGCTCGAATCAATACAGCCTCCAATAAAAATTTTCTAGACTTTCTGGCCGATGCAATACGATCCGCTGGTTGCCATGAGATATCTAGCCCTGGAGGCTTTTCATGCCCTTTTTCTACTGCATCCAGCCCTACAACCATTGTATTTAAGCTTTCGACCGCCCTCCCCACACTATGGCGAAGATTCATCAGGGCCAACGAACTCTGATTTACTTGAGAGGTACCGTCAGGAATCGAACCTGCACTTTCTGCTTTCATCATTGGTCTCCTCTAATCGGCAGATGTGCGACCTTTACACTACGGTACCATTTGGGTAATTCTAAATCAGATGCTCCACATATTACTGCCATCTTTTTGCTTAATTCGAATTTAATAACGAATTTTCTACAAACTCTATTCCTCTTGGCGAGATCTGTGCTTTTTCATCTCTTTGATTATACTCAATCAACCTTTGCTTATGCAGTTTCTTTAGCACATCTCTTCGAAAAACTGATCTGTTCGAGTGCTCAACCCACTCAAATAGTTCCCCTTCTGAAACTGATCCAGAGGCTGAGTGCAAAAGAACCAAAGTTTGATGCGGCTTGGACATCTTACTATCAAGAATTCGCTTTACACCTTCGACCGTCCACACCAAAGGCATTTCCTTCTGTACCACCGATTCAATTAACTTTTCAGCCTCTTCTACAGTGGTCTGATGGAATACTCGAATTAACTCTCCGAAAATCCATTTAACCATCGTGAGAACCACAACAGAATCCATATGATTGGGATTTACATCTCCCCCAACATGACCCACACCTCTGCCGTTTCTTATTTCGTACAAGGCCACAAGAACACGAGGTATCTGAATTCTTATCGATCTACAAAACTTTGTACCATCCACACTTTCCATTGCTTTACATGCGTCAACCATATTGCGTGGCTTTTGTGGCTTGGCGGGAAATTTTCCGACCGCATAACCATTGATTATTGAATATACGACTTCGGCAAACTTACCACCATTTAACTCAGCCGGCTCCCACCGACGCTCCCGAAAGTTTTTGTGAATTTTATTAAATTCCTCAAGCAGGGGTTGCTTCAATCCTTCGGGAATCTGAGCTAAAACTGAATTCGGTTCCACTTGCATGTTTGCCATGGTTTATTTTGCTGAGGCTTTAGAAGCTTTTTTCTTTTTCTTACTACGCCCTTTTTTTCGGGTACTGGAAGGCTTTAGTTTACTAGCCGCCTCGCGATCTGGCAGCGCATCTACATATTCCTCACCATAGAACGAAAGCTTATACGTGCGTGGCTTTCCACCAGAAATGAATAACTTCGCATTGCCCTTTGCGTTTGACATATCTCTAGAGAAATTCCTTTTGTCAAAACTTCTCTTCGCATCCTTAAAGGCCCGTTCGAAGTCTTCTTTCGTTAATGTCTCCAGCCCTTCATGCTCCTCAAGAAATCTGGCCGCAACAGCCAATTGCTCTCCACGATCACGCGGATCTTTTTTCCTAAAAAATTCTTTAGCATTTGCTGAAGTTGTGTTGGAACGAGTAGCAGTTGAACCGTCTTCGAAACCTTTATTCTGCACGCTTCCATTGGTAGCCACCAGGCCTTCCGCATCTCCAAACAAAGCCAACGCTGCCTGTACTATTCGAATTCGCTCATCGTCATTTAAACCAGAAAGCAAATCATAAACTTTCTTCGAGATCTCACCTAAATTCTGCTTTGCCACTTATCCTCCCTCTGAGCTATCAAAGTAAATTTATAGATAACGTGGCTATTATGCCATATCATGCATCATGTCAATGCTGATTTTTTGCGTATCGCCGCCTTTTACTGATGCTGATTTTGGTCACCATAATTTGGATAAACACCATAATTTGGATAAATATGACCATCGTGTTTTGCCCTATTCACTTAAAAAACTTCGGACTGCCCCAATTTGAAGCCCGAGATTAATAAACGATCCGCACCTGCGCCCTCCACACCCACATCCTGAAGGTCAGGCAAATGGCCGCTTAAATAGGAAGCCAAAACCCCTCCAATGATCCACTTGATCAGATTATCGAAGTTCATAAGAGTCCCCCTTGATCACCACTTGTTTGTCCTCAAATCTCTTCAAAATATTCACCACGGAATTCCGATTCCAATTTGATGCGGACCTGGCTCCGATCTTTTTCGAATTCAACACCTCGGCAATGCGATTGGGATTCATCCCCTCGCTCCAGAAGCGATGGCTCAAAAGGAGTGTTTCGTATTCTCTGGGATCCGGAATCACCTGTCCTTGGAAGTAACAAAACCCATAATAAGGGCGAATGCTCCCTTTCCCTGGAGTCTTAAGGGCCTCGGAAAGAGGACGTGAACGATTGCCTCTTAATTCGACTCCATGTCGCCTCAAAGTGTTGCGAATGGTCGAAATGGAGCGGCCGGTTTGCTTCACTTCGGTAACAGTTCCCTTTTCCCGTCTCACAGTGTCACCTTTGTTAGAAGTCGGAACATGAAATTCAAAAATTGAGATCAGATAAAGCTGCTGCAATGATGCGATGAGACGGGAAAAGGGAACTGTTACCCTACTCGGACGTACGGACTCCTCACTCTTCTCCGCAATTGTACCAACGGGAATCATTGCCATTCGGTTGATTCAGTTGGTGATGGGTCGAATAAGTCCCCAAATCGAGGCCTTCCAACTGCGAGGGGTCTTTGCGGCTCATGCGCACTTCCAGACGATAGGCTTCCGTCCGTCCCAGATCCTGCTCATAAAAGCGGTCGCTGCGAAAGTAATAAAACCAGCGCCGACCTTCCTTCACTTGTGTTTTAATTTTCGGCAAGGGCTTTTCCATCACGGTGACGGGAAGATAAGCTTCCCTGCCCGCCTCATCGATCAAGTACAACTCGCCGATGAGGTTTTGAGCGTTGGACGGCTCTTGCCCATTACATACCGTGATTTCCAAACGGCAGTTCTTTAAATTCCACTGGCCTTTTATTTTTTTCATCCATTGGTAGGCCGTTTGACCTTCTTTATGGAGACTCAAATTTTGAGGACAGGGATAGGCCCATATTTTTGGACTTCCCAGAAGAAGAAAAAGAAAGAGAATTTTCATTTGAGCTCCACTCCCTGATCAATGGCCAACATCCGAAGCTGAACCAGTTCGGCATAAAGTCGGCTTTGGCGGTTTGAAATTTCGATGATTTCTTGGCGCTCTTCTTCGGACAAACGCTCCTCCCTCATCACCTCAGGAAAGCCTCGCGTCGCCAAGCGGTGCTCCAGATCTTTCACCTTTTCCGTCAAATAAACGATCCGTTTTTTTAAATCTTTTGAAGGCTTCAAAGGCTTTTCTTCAAGCCCGGCTACTTTCACCGAAGGCTCCTCCGAAAACTTTTTTTCCACAAAAGATTTTTCTTTGAAATCAAGAAGAGGGCTCTTTTCCTTCCTCCCCAGCATCACCACCAAGACGGGCAAACAAAAAAGCAGCATATAAAAAATTTTTTTCATCCGACCTCCGGATATTCTCCTTGGGCAAAGGTCATACCAACCGGTCCGAGACCGGATCCGAGTTTCGGACGGACTAAACCCTCCTTTGTCTTTAAAATGAGTCTCAGGTTTAAAACCGAAGATTTCGGAGGAATTTTTTTTGTTCCTTCTCTTATAAGTTGGATCTGAGCCGGACAGCCTCTGGCTTTGGGCTTGCTCTGACAGGTCCAAATCAAGAGGAGGATTCCAATGAATCTTAAACACATTCCAATAATGACTGCGTTCATCGCGGCCCTGGGTGGCGCCTCCGCAAGAGGTGCAACCACGGGGCAAAACCAAACCGCTCCTTATATCAACCCGGACAAAGAATGCCTGACGGAAGCCATGATCAACCCACCCGGCAAGGATTATCGGTATCTTTACAGCAAAGACTGCCGCGTGGTGTACGTTCTTCCGCCGGCCGTCGAAGGCCAGGAAATTCATGGATAAGCCGTTAAC